>ERZ891134.2159-NODE-2159-length-12010-cov-4.953409_pt1 | contig 12010 bp, 9 predicted proteins | sample MGYA00520888_ERZ891134 | MGnify/ENA primary metagenome ERZ891134 (study PRJEB32303, sample SAMEA104408692) | aquatic metagenome | biome: Brackish water; feature: Coastal; material: water | place: Baltic Sea | collected 2014-10-23 | depth 10 m ... | reverse complement strand
AGAAGCCATTTGCTGTGCTTCACCATTAGCTCTAGCTTGAGCTTCTATATTTTTTTGTTGTAGTTCTTGATCTCTTTCTTGTTTCTTTTTTCTACGTATTTTTAATAGCTGATTAGCTAACTTAACGTTTCTAATCATTCTAAGATCAATAGCATCTTCTAACTCTATACTTTGTTGAGTTAATGCCATTTGTATATTGTTTTCTAATAGTTGTTTTTCCTCTTCATCAGGCTCTAGTTCTAAAAATATACCAAAGTCATACAAATGTAAATTAGACATCTCTTCTAATGTAGCAACATTGTGCGCGCCTATTGATTGTATGAAAGCATCTCTTGTTGGTGAGTACTCTATAATATCAGATATTCTTAAAGATAAAGCTTCACAAACTTCAGCTGTTAAATATAAACCAGCTTTTAGTATATGCCTAGTAGCTGTATTACTATTAGCAGCAGCTATTTTTTGTATACCAACTAAGGCTTTCGCGTCTGGTGTGCTAGCATCCCTTGCCTCATTTAATCCGGTCACGTCTCTTATCATCTGCAGATAATAATTGTATGTCTGTATTAAACTTTGTAGCTTGCCACCGCCGTTACCACTCTGTATTTCTTGAATAGGCACCTTTCCTGGGTTTGGATCTCCATCCATAGTTAAGGATCTACCGATTATACTACCAGTTTGGAAGAACATGTTTAATGCTTCTTGCGGGTTGTAGTTCGTGCCGTTACCAAGGTCTATTTCTGCAAGGCCATCAGCATCCATAAATATGCCGTCAGGTACCATTCGCGAAAGAACTTGTTGGAGTTTAAGGTGTGTTATTTGAATCATGTCAGCAAACGTGGTACATCTACCTACTAGCGATTCAATTTTACCTTTATACATTCTTGGAGCAACTATATTGTAGTTCATTTTAACTTTAGTAAAGTCACTCTTAGGTCTCATCATGTTTTTAGCTAACTCCCATTTAAGTAATTTATCACTACCTAGTATAAGAGCTCCTTCATATAAAACCTCTATTTGTCTTTCTAACTTACCAAATCTTTGTTCTAAAGCAGCATCAACCATAGGGTTAAATGATTCATCTTTAACAATAACTTTTGTAGCCCCAGACGCTGTGTCTTTTACTTTATAAACTTCTTTTGAATAAGTTTTATAATTAAAGTACAATATTTGTACTTGATTTTTATCTATTTCATCATGCTCATGATGTGAGTTATAATAACCTGCTTTTCTAAAACTTTGGCCAGCTATTTCTTCTAACTCTTTTTGATCTAGATCAGGAAACTGTTTTACTAATTCATTTATAGGTATAACTTTTACCTCACCTACGTAATATATATCATCGAAATAAGGATCTGTAGTAAAAGAGTAAACTATATTTGCAGGGTCTACATATTCTATAGTAACACCTTGTGATGTATTAAAACCAGTTTTAACAGCTCCAATGCCTAGAACAGTTAAATCATAGTAAAATCTTTTTCTTATTAACTCATACTTATTACCATTAAGTAATACGTTTAAAGCTTGCTCTTCAGCAATCTCTACAGCTTGCTTATATGTAAGCTGCATATGTAATTCTAGTTCTTCTTTGTTTTCTGGTACTAACTTTTCAGGGTTTTGTAATATACCTTCACCATAAAAAGCTTTAACTTTTTCGTTTAATTCTAAATTATTCATGTCTATTAAAAGACTTTCCATGTATTTAGTACGCTTATCAACACCATAAGGATCTTGTGAATAAGCCTTTATATCATAAACTCTTTCAGCAATACCATTCACAACTATATCAACAAACTTAGGTATAATAGGCACTGGCTTCCAGTCTAAATTTAAATAAGACATATCGCCATTGATAGATAATTCGTCTTTATATTTTTGTACAGACTGTTCTCCCCTAGCATACATTCTAAGTTTATGGAAGCTATCCTGATTATTAGCAAATCTATAAGTCACTCCATCTCTAACGAACCACTCGCTTTCAATAGCTTTAGCTACCTTTAAGCCATATTCTTGACTCACCTTTTCTATATCGGGAGCAACCTGACTTGGAAAATATTCTTTTGTTATTGATTCGGCCATATTATTATTTTATTAACTTAGATAAGGTACCTTTGTTTTCGTACCTTGAAATCTTTAAATTTAGTTTCTTTTTTTCTTTTAATGCGTTTGGAGTATATAAATGTCTATTACAACCCATAACAGCTAAACCACTACTAATAGCGGCATCAAATTTTGTTCTATTGTTTATATCAAATTTAGACCAGTCTTGTAAGGTTTCTGTAAAATACATACTACCTCTATCACCAACATGATCTTGTATATACATTTCAATAGCTGCTGCATGAGCTTGTTTAATATCTTCACTTGAGTTAGGTATTCCACCTATTTCTCTTTCTGCAACAGAAAGTTTATTCCAAGTTTTATCAGGTCTATTCATGCTAAAACCTCTATAACCACGCCTTCTCATATAGTACAATAGACGAGGTTTATTATTCTCTGCTAATATAGGCATCCCATAGAATATTAAAGCCATTAGAACATCTTCAAAGAAGATCTCAGCAGTCTGAGGTCTAGCTACATACTCTAAGAAAAATTGGTTTGGTGGACAATCTTCCATACTGAACTTTGTTAAACCGTGTAAAGCACCTTTAGATCCTTTACCATCAACAGTTCCTGATATATCGTAGCTATCACAACCAAAACAACCTAAGTGCTCGTTACCCGGGTATTTTATACCATTTTTAATAATTACATTATTTTGTAACTCTTGTTTTGGCACCCATGATACTTTGAATCTACCATTAGCATCTGGGTAAAACATTACCCTTGTATCTTTTATTCCGTTGATCCACTGGAAATTACCAGTTGAAACATAATCAGAAGCAAACTCTTCATTATAATCTATTTGCTCGTATATTTTTGCTAAATTAAATATACTATTTTTTGTTTCGTCCCTGAAAGCATGTTCTTCATTACGAGGAAACTGCCTATAAAATTCATTTAAAGCGTCTCCATCACTTTTTAATCCATCAGCTTCATTTTGCCAATGATTTATAACACCTATATCTATGAAGTCCCCATGAGGTCCTTCAACTTCATCTTCTGGCGTATCGAATACAGGTAAGCCATAAGAATCAATGAATCCTTCGTAGTTCCATTCCATAGGTATGAACAAAGAATAGAGTCCTGAGCTTGTCTGTCCATTGCGGTTTCTTTTTGTAACATCAGAGTTTTTGTATAGTTTCTTGAAGTTATCACCACCTTTGTCTAAAGCGTTTGATGTTGATCCCATCATACACTTACCGATAATTCTACTACCTAATCGTAGTGTTGTTTTTGTAACCCTCCAGTTATTTAATATGTTATTGGGTCTTTCCCACTTACCACTCTCATCGTGTACTAACAACTTGAGTTTTTCACCATCATAACTGTTATCACCTGTGTTTTTCCAATCAATAGTGGTATCTAATCCCTCTAACTGTTCTTTATTATCTGATATTATACTTCTTCTAGTTAATTTGCTAGCTGGTACTCTATACGCTAGTTCTGTTTTAGGTCGATCCATACCATCTTGAATCGGTTTAAAAAAGAACGGATAGTTAACTGATATTGGAACCACCTTGTCTGTAAACATTTTTTTAGCATCTGGACCAGTCTTTGATAATATACCAAATCTTGAATCACTAGCTAAAGTCGCTTGGTTTACAACTTCTCCTGATGCCATAAAAGAAAAACCAGAACGTCTATTTTTTAAATAACACATTCCATAACATCTTTTATCAGCTTTACAAGCTTCCCAGAATATATAGAATAATCTATTTGCTTCTCTAAAATCAGGCTTACCTACATCAATCTTGCTCCATTGTAAGTACATGTAATGAGTACCAGTTATATAAGTCGCTTCATCTCTGTTATAAAACCAAAAACCATCATCTCTTTTACTGAACTCACTTTCTATGTAATCAATATACTTACTTTTAAATTCATTAGGTAAGTTTTTCCAATCAAATATAGTGTTTACACGTTGTAATTCTTTTGGATACTCAGTTACCTCCCACTTATTAGAATCAAACTTGTATGTATTTTTTGGTGTCTTTGGTAAAGCTATCTTTAAATTTTGTATGCTATACACATCACCTATCGTACCATCTTTACTTATAACAACTACATCATGCTCTTTATTGTAACCATATTTCCAGGCTTTCTTTTTATTAAGCCTTTTTATAGTATTTATTTTAATAGGCTCTATAACCTCATATAATGTTTGTTCGTACATTACTTAGATCTTTTTTCAGCAAAACCACTAAACGCTTTTGGTTTAGTATCTTCTTTTACTTTGCCATCAAGCATATTTTGCTCATCTTCTATACGATTTAATATCTCGAATGCATCAAATATGGCGAGCTTTTTAGTAGCGGCAGCGTTCTTGAGTCTATCGGCTGATACGTCCTCACCAGTTTCCACAATCGGTTCTTTTGCGACTTTAACAAGTTCTTTGACTGCTTCATAACCAGCTTGGATTATACTCTTTTTCCTTTCCTTTATATTCATATTTAATTGTAATTGAATTGCTGAATATTCTATATAGCTTTTGATCGTCTATAATAAACTCATATTCAGTGTTAGGTTTAAAACCTATTAAATCACCAGATTTTAAACCAGCTTGTTTTAAATATTTATCTTCGTATTTAAGTATACCAACCAAAGGCTGTTCTTTTTCATCATCAAAAATACTATTAGATAAAGACTCTATAGGTTTAACAAAACAAAAAGTGTCATTAGCATTCCAAACATCATCATGTTTATATAAAAATATTTGATCTGGAAATACAAAGTACATATCATCTCTGTAATATGATTTACTATCTTTTTCCCTACCTCTAATATCGTTCCACCTTCTAAATACATTATGGTGTACTATAACAATATCGCCAACCTGTATATTAGTTTCACCAACACTAGGTATAGCTATAACTTCAGCATGTCTATTAACATATTGGTGAGAAAAGTTTTCGGCATTAAGTATTAACTCTTTGTCTCCTACTTTTTTCTTATTATTATATCTATTGTCGTTTAAAGGTTTTACTATAAAGTTTAAAACACTTTTCACTAATATTCTAAATTATATTCAACAGCTATAGCCATATTCTTATTAAAATCTTTCCATGGTAATATTTCATCACCTTTCTTAATAAGTATTTTATACTTATCATCTTCTTCGATTATATCAGAAATGACATGTCCTCCGTAAACATCTTGGCCTACGGAGTAATGCATTGCTTCGTTTTTATAATCTCTACCTACGCTTATTTTACGAATTAAGTTTTTCATGTACTGCGGGTTTTATAGTACCATCCTGAACATTAACTTGAACATCTCCGTATTTCTTTTTAAGCTCTAGATTGTTTTGTTGTATCTTTGTTTGTATTTGAACTATTTGATCTATAAGAAGTTTCTTTTGAAACTCTATATTTCCAATTTGCATTTGTAAATGATTTATATTTGAAACTAAACCATTTATTAATGATAGTTCATCTTTAGTAATTTTCTTTGCTTTTTTAGCCATAATATTTAATTTAATTTTATTGTTTCTTTGGTACAGCTATATACCAATCTTTATACTTTTCTCTTTTTTCACATATATATTCTATATAATCATCAACTTTCTTTTTCCAGTCTTTATCTAATTCTGGGTTTATAATACCAGATTTATAACTAGAAAAAGTTCTATTCACATACTCTTTGATATTATCTTGATTAAAATATATATAACTATTTACGCAATAAAAAGAACCTCTTTGTATATTGTTCCACACATCTACAGGTTCTATTTTTTTACCTAAAACAGCTGCATATAATGCGCTTTCACTTATCTGTGTAGAATACACTCCTTTAGCTTTTTGCATGTAGTAGTACATATCTACGTTCTTTGGTAGTATATTTTCTTCACCAAAGAAATCTTTTAATTCACCTATAATCTGATGAGTAGTTATAGGGTGTGGTTTAAATAAAACATTGTTACCATGTTTATTAACAACATGTTTTAATTTATTTAAACAAACATTTTCTCTTAGCTTGTTAGAACCTGGAAGAACTACTAAATAATCTTTAGCAGGATACTTATCAATTTCGTCTGTTCTATGCTTGTATTTGTTAGAGTTTTTATCTACAACATTTTTAACTAACCAAGATGCATAATCTGCAACATCTTTAGTGTCATGATGCCATGCATCAGACATTTGCTCGTTACGCATTTTAAAGTTTAAAGGTTGTAAGTAAAAGTTACCAGCATATTCCGTATAACCTATAGTTTTAAAGTAAGGCATTTCTTCAGCCATTACATCATAACTAGTTTCTATGCCTTTTTCTTGGCATTTTCTAATGACATACCCTTCAACTTGTTCTAGTTGATACAGTGAGTCATTTTTCCTGAGTGGACCAATTCTTTTGTCCAACTCTTTTTTGTTAAACATTTCCATATAATTAAATTTTATTCGTTATTTATAATAGTTACACGCTTTTACAGTTATCTACCTTCCGTCACTAAAAGGTTTTTCACCTAGTTGACCTTGCTTTCCACCATCAGCATACCATGATGTTATTGTGCTAGTACTTGTGTTATAAGTAGTTGTATAAGTAGTGGTCGTATTGAACGTTGTAGTGGTGTTAGTACTCGTGTTATACACAGTAGTAGTATTAGTACTTGTGTTATACGTAGTAGTGGTATTAGTTTGTTTAGTTGTATTAAAAGTTGTTACTGTTGTAGTACTAGTATTAAAAGCAGTTGTAGTATCTTTATTCGTGCTAATAGTAGTAAGAGTATTCTTGCTAGTTATAGTACTAGTATTATAAGCTGTTGTTGTTTCTTTAGTAGTATTATACGTTGTTGTATACTCAGTACTAGTAGTCGTAGTAGTATTGTAAACCGTAGTTGTATTTGTTGACGTATTATACGTTGTAGTAGTATTTACAGCTGTGCTAGTATTATAGGTTGTTGTTGTGTTCTTAGAAGTATTATACGCTGTTACAGTAGCTCTAGTTGTATTTGTACTAGTGTTGTACTGTGTTACAGTATTTGTCATTGTATTATACACTGTAGTCGTATCTTTACTAGTAGTTGTCGTAGTATTATATACTGTTGTGGTATTTGTACTAGTATTATACGTTGTTGTATAAACAGTGTTTGTGGTAGTTTGAGTATTATAAGCTGTTATAGTATTTGTACTAGTGTTGAATATCGTAGAAGTATCTCTTGTAGTACTAACCGTAGTAATTCTACTTGTTTCTGTATTTCTACTAGTATTAAACGTAGTAGTTGTATTTTTGTTAGTAGAATGAGCCGTCGATTTCTGAGTAATATATACTGTAGTTGTAGACGTATTGTAAACTGTAGTCGTCGTAGTGCTAGTATTGTAAGCCGTAGAGGTTGATTTACTAGTATTAAACGTAGTAGTTGTGTTTTTGTTTGTCGACACAGTAGTTGTATACTGAGTTATAGTTATAGTATTAGTTATAGTACTAGTGTTAAACGTAGTTGTATAAACAGTACTAGTATCACGAGCTGTATCTACAGTTTTAACAGTACTTGTATTGTAAGCCGTAGTAGTGTTTTTGTTTGTACTATACGTAGTATTTTTAGTAGTTAATGTAGCAGTACTAGTGTTAAAAGCCGTAGAGAAAAATGTTAAAGTAGCTGTACTAGTTTGAAACACTGTAGTAGTACTAGTATTAAAAGCTGTTATAGTTATAGTGCTAGTAGATCTAGTTGTATTTCTATATATGGCAACTGTTGCTAACGTATTATTCATCGTTATCATTGTAGTTGTCGTGTTCTTACTTGTGCTAAATGTAGTTGTAGTATTTTTACTAGTATTCCAGTAAGTCGTGTATACAGTATTAGTATTAGTACTCGTATTAAACGTCGTTGTATACGCAGTATTAAAAGTAGTTACCGTGTTAGTCGACGTGTTATAAGCTGTATTAAAAGTAGTTAGCGTAGTCTTACTAGTATTAAAAGTAGTTAACGTAGTCTTACTCGTATTAAAAGTTGTAGTTGTGTTCTTATTAGTACTGTAAGTTGTTGTTGTATTCTTATTAGTTATACTAGACGTAATAAATGTAGTCGTAGTATTTTTGCTAGTACTAAACGTAGTAGTTGTATTTTTATTAGTACTAACAGTCGTGTTATAAATAGTCAACGTCACTTTACTTGTGTTAAAAGTAGTAAGCGTTGTTTTAGTAGTGTTATAAGTAGTAGTCGTATTTTTAGTAGTTAACTTACTAGTGTTGTAAGTAGTCAACGTTGTTTTAGTAGTATTAAAAGTAGTAGTAGTGTTTTTACTAGTACTAACAGTGGTAGTACGAGACTCTGTTGTGTTTCTACTAGTATTAAATGTTGTTACAGTACTCTTACTTGTGTTAAAAGTTGTAGTTGTACTTCTTGCGGTATTATAAGTTTCAGTTGTGGTTTTAGAGGTTGATTTAGTTGTAGATCTACTAGTTGAAAAACTTGTAGTATAAGAAGTAGTCCAATAAGTAGTATACTTAGTATTAAACAAAGTAGAATATACAGTACTTGTACTTCTAGTAGTATTTTTAGAAGTATTTTGTATCGTATTTGTTAACGTTGATCGGGATGTGTTTCTACTAGTGTTTGGCATCTTAACTTATTATTTCTTCTGTTACAGGTATAATTATTCTACCTCCAGCTTTTAAATTACTACTATAGTTGCTTAACAATGTATTTTTGTTATCTTCAGTAACATCTGAAGGTTCTGCAAATATATCGCATATTATTATATCATACTGCTTATCTGTTGTATAAGAAAATTCATTATTATTTATTACGTTTATACCAGAATCTAACCAAGTAACTGTACTTATTATTTGTGCATTTTCCTCAACAACATCAACGCTGCTAGGACTTTTATTATCTATTATATATTCAGGCACAACACCTAAACCTAAACCTAAAACAAGTATATCTCCCCATGTTGCACCATTAAACGCAGCCTGTAGATCATCGTAACCACAAGTGTCACAACTACCAGTTTTTATTTTAGCTTCTGTTTCTTTATTATAATATTTATGTATTACGTCTGATTTATATTTTAACTCTGAAACAACCTCACTGTTATCAGCATCGACAACTTTGGTTATTTTATTTATTTCAAAATCACTTCCATTAAACTCTTGTATTAAACTTTCATCTATCATGCCATACATATTTTAAATTCAACATCTATTTTACCATAATCTACAAAGTTAACATAGTCATCTTTTTTATTGCTTAGCATCATTCTGTAAACAGTACCATCATCTAAATATTCTAATTCATCAGCCATAACACCTTGCCATCTTCCAGGATATGTTTTAGCAGCTTTATCACCTAATTTACTACCACCAAACTCAAAGCTATATATATTAAATCCTTTTTTAGACTTACCTATTAGTTTTATGTTTTTCTTTAATCTTCTGTCAGATGGACCACCACCACCACCACCAGCACATGCATTAACAGCTTGAACTCCACCAGCACCACCAGACGTTCTCATTTGATGTGATGCACCACCAAAACTTTGACTTATACCATACCAAGCATCACTTAAAGCACTAGTACCACCAGAGTTTGTATAAGCAAACGATGATCCAGCAGTAGGAGGAAAAGAACCTCCTGTGAAATAAAACGTAGTAGTACAAAACTCCTCACAAGAGCCAAAGAAGCTAGATGAACTAGATCTTAAAGCACTAGTTAAACTTGCGGCTGTAGAATAAACGGTTAAGTAAGTTGTAGTAGTATTAGCTTGATAAGCCGTAGCATATGTAGTAGAAAACGTAGTTGTTGTGTTTCTACTTGTTCCTAGACTAGTGATTTTATTAGTAATTTGACTTGTCAACCTAGAAGTTACAGTGCTTGTATTAAACGTTGTAGTTGTACTAGTATTGTACGTTGTTGTAGTATTCTTAGTAGTAGCAAACGTCGTTGTTGTACTCCTTGTTGTTGCAAAAGTAGTAGTCGTGTTTTTTGAAGTTGCAAAAACCGTTGACGTAGTATAAGTAGTTAATGTACTAGTATTATAAACCGTAGTTGTTGCTTTGGAAGTTGCAAAAGTAGTCGTAGTGTTTTTACTTGTTGCAAAAGTAGTCGTGTATTGAGTAACGGTAGTAGTACTAGTGTTATAGGTAGTTGTAGTGTTTTTACTTGTTGCGAACGTTGTTGTTGTATTTTTACTAGTTAGTGTCGACGTGTTATAAACCGTATTAGTTGTTTTAGTTGTGTTAAAAGTAGTAAGCGTTGTTTTAGTAGTGTTAAAGCTTGTAGTATATATAGTATTAGTTGTCGTACTTGTATTAAATACCGTATTAGTTGTTTTAGTTGTGTTAAAAGTTGTAGTTGTATTTTTACTTGTAGAAAATGTAGTCGTAGTATTTTTAGATGTAGAGGTACTAGTATTATAAACTGTATTTGTATTTTTACTTGTGCTTTTAACTGTAACTGTGCTAGTGTTATAAGCTGTACTAGTATTTTTATTAGTAACTTGACTTGTTACAAAAACAGTTGACGTACTTTTACTAGTATTAAACGTAGTTAGTGTCGTTGTACTAGTTTGATATATAGTAGCTGTATTTGTAATAGTATTCTGTAAGAAAGTTTGATACACAGTGTTATAAGTAGTTGTAGTATCTCTTGCCGTGTCGTTTATTGTTCTAGTTGTACTAGTGTTATAAATCGTTGTTGTACCACGTTTAGTTACAGTACTAGTGTTATAAGCTGTTGTAGTATTTTTTAAAGTATTTGTAGTCGTATTATACACTGTTAAAGTAGACGTGCTAGTATTATATACCGTGGTAGTACTAGTGTTAAAATGCGTTATAGTTATAGTGTTTGTTACTCTAGTAGTATTATAAGAAGTCGTATATACAGTCGTAGTATTTTTAGTAGTTAACGTAGATGTATTAAATACTGTATTAGTTACTTTGCTTGTAGCAAAAGTAGTTGTGGTATTTGTAGATGTATTATACTGTGTTGACGTTGCTCTACTAGTGCTAACAGTTGTAGAAGTTGACGTGTTAAATACAGTTGTAGTAGATGTGTTATAAACCGTATTAGTTGATTTACTTGTAGCAAAAGTAGTCGTTGTCGAGAATACTGTAGTTGTGCTAGTGTTAAAAGTTGTAGTTGTAGTTTTACTAGTTTCATAAACAGTAGTAGTCGCCTTACTAGTTCCAAATGTTGTTGTAGTTGATTTAGTAGTTGCGGTGCTAGTATTAAAAACAGTTGACGTGCTTGTACTAGTGTTGTAAGTAGTCACAAAAGCGGTGCTTGTAGTTTTACTAGTAGAAAATTGTGTTTTTGTTGATGTGGATGTATTGTAAGCTGTTGAGTATGTAGTTGTAGTTGTAGTTGTAGTGTTAAATACAGTACTCGTTGTTTTACTAGTATTATAAACCGTGGTTGTTGCCGTAGTAGTAGATGTGTTGTATTCTGTACTTGTTGTTTTATCCGTACTTATCGTTGTAACAGTATCTTTTGTAGTTAATTTAGATGTAGCAAAAGTTGTTGTAGTGCTTGTGCTAGTATTATAAGCAGTTACAAAAGCAGTACTAGTAGCTGTTTGGGTATTATATACCGTGTTAGTACTTTTTTGAGTTTCAAATGTAGTTGTTGTATCTTTTGTGGTATTGAAAGTAGTAGTCGTTAGTGTACTAGTAGTAGTATTGTATTCTGTACTAGTAGACTTGCTAGTACTAAATGTAGTCGTGGTTGACTTACTAGTACTAGTAGACTTAGTTGTAATTTTTGAAGTAGATTTAACAGTGCTCGTGCCCCAAAAATCTATTCTATTCCATAACCACTTCATAGTTTAAGGTGCAGGTTGCTCGTACGCAGAAAACGCTCCCGCGTAATTAATTAAAACTCTATTACTAGCTACAATAAAATAAGTTATTATAGCCGTTTTGCTAGCGGTTGTATCAAAATTTATTTGCTGTCCGCCTGGTGTAAAAGCTGTAG
>ERZ891134.2157-NODE-2157-length-12013-cov-6.642331_pt1 | contig 12013 bp, 6 predicted proteins | sample MGYA00520888_ERZ891134 | MGnify/ENA primary metagenome ERZ891134 (study PRJEB32303, sample SAMEA104408692) | aquatic metagenome | biome: Brackish water; feature: Coastal; material: water | place: Baltic Sea | collected 2014-10-23 | depth 10 m ... | reverse complement strand
GCAAACTGCCGGACGTTGAGCCGATTCAGGTCGGCCGCGGCGATGTCGTGCTCGTTGCCGAGACCGACGACTTCTTCACCCCGGCTGCGGCGGATGCCATGCGAGCGGCCGTGGATGCGATCGAGGCGCTGCCGCAGGTGGGGAGCGTGTTTTGGATGGACCGCGCTCCGGTGATGAACATCTTCGGGCTGCGAGAGCCGATACTGCCGAGGGCCACGGCCTCTGCGAAGCGGTTTGGGGATGCCAGGGAGCGGGCGCTTGCGCACCCCTTGGTTGGCGGGCAGCTGCTCTCGGCCGACGGCACGACGGCGATGCTGCTGATTGGCCTCGACTGGCTCTTCGTCACCAGCGACGCCGCGTGCACCAGCGACATCCGTGAGGCGGCACGGGAAGCCGCGGCCGCCTTTCCGGATGCAGGCATTCGCTTCCGGATAACGGGCAATGTGCCGATCCGGCTGCGGGATGCCAACATGACCCGTGGCAACGAACGCAAATACCAGCTGATCGGCTACGGGATGGCCCTGGCGTGTGCCTGGGTGCTCTTCCGCGGCTGGGAGGCGGTGCTGATTGTGGCCCTGGCTCCCACGTTTGGCGTGTACTGGACGATGGGGATCCTGCCGCTGGTCGGCCTCGGGGGGAATCCGTTCAATGCCGTGGTGGTGCCGGTGCTGCTGGTAATGGTGGGCTTCACCGACGGCGTGCACATGATGGTGCAGATCCGCCGGCATCGGGCTGCAGGCCTGCCACCGAGAGAGGCGACCCGCACGGCCATTCGCGAGGTGGGCCTCGCCTGCTGGCTGACCTCGCTGACCACCGGCATTGGCTTCGGCTCCCTGATGCTTGCCCACCATGAGCTGGTGCGGGAGTTCGGCACGAGCTGTGTGATCGGCGTCATGGCGACGTTCCTGGCGGTGGTGATGATCGTGCCGCTGGCGTCGGCCTCGCCGCTGGGCCGCAACGTGCATCGGGGCCACGGCCACAACCTCGTCGATCAGCACCTCGGCCGGCTGTCGGTGGTGATCGACATGGTGCTGGCTCGCCCGCGGACCTTCGCGGTTGCAGGCGTGCTGCTGACCCTCGGCCTAGGCATGGTCACGCTCACACTGCGGCCAGATCAGCGGAGGACGAGCGGCCTGCCCTCCAGCACCGAAGAAGCTCAGGCGTTGGCTCATATCGATCAGGTGTTTGGTGGGATGGAAACCTCGCAGGTCGTGGTGCGGTGGTCGCCTGAGATTCCCGATGGAGACGGACTGATCGGGCAGGTGGTTGCCGAGGTGGAGGCCGCTGTTCGGGAAGAGCCGTTGCTCGGCTCACCGCTTTCGCTTGCCCGCCTGCTCGAAGCGCTCCCTGGCGAGGGCGCGGTGGCCGAGCGGATGTCGTTGATCGAGCTGCTGCCGCCGCCGCTGAAGCGGGGCTACTTCGTGCCGGAAAACCGTGAGGCCTTTGTCACGTTTCGTGTGCAGGACATCGGGATCGCCGCCTACAGCGAGGTGTTTGAACGGCTGCAGGCGCGGCTGGATGCGATCACCGCTGCCCACCCCGGCTTCCGCTGGGAGCTCGACGGCTCCGCCGCCCGCCGCTGGCGGGACCTCTACCGGATTGTGCTGGATCTCGCCACCAGCCTGGGCACCGCGATCGTGATCATCTTTGTGGTGCTCACGATCGCTTACCGCTCGCTGCGGATCGGCCTGCTCTCCATCATTCCAAATCTGTTCCCGCTGGTGGCCACGGGGACGGCGCTGGTCCTGGTCGGGCAGAACCTCGAGCTGGTCAGCGTCTGCTCCTTCACGGTCTGCCTCGGCATCGCGGTCGACGACACGATCCACTTCTTGACCCGTTTTCAGGAAGAGCAGCGGCGGGGTGGTAGCCGCGACGCCGCCATCCGCCGGGCGTTTGTTGGCGTGGGGACGGCGCTGGTCATGACCACCGTCGTGCTGATCCTCGGCTTTGCCACCGCGATGCTCAGCGACTCGCGGGCCCATCAGATCTTTGCAGCGATGGGCATCATGACCATCGGCACGGCGCTCATGGCCGACCTGCTGTTTCTGCCGGCACTGCTCGCGCGGTTTGCCCCGTCGAAGCTGGGGGAGGAGCGGGTCTGATTCAGACCGCTTCGGGGGGCAGGATCGCCAACTGGTGGCAAGCCTGCCTGGAGCAACCCCCAAGTTCTCGCGTGGCGTCACGCAGCCATCGGCCGCACGTCGCCTGAGCATCGCTCACCAGCAGATTCCGTGGTAGTTGGGGTGATCGGCAATCCCAGCAAGGCCGACGAGGTCCACAATCACTTTTTCGGGATGCCGGCTCACCAAATCGCTTAATCCGTCTTCGTTCTTCGTGACGACGATCACTTCCGACTGGTCGACCACGTCGTTCAATCGTTCATTGAGCATTACCGAAAGATGTGGCAACACGCTGTCAATGTATTCCTTGTTTTTTCCAGCAAGTGCCGAGAACTCTACATCCCTGTCAAAAATATTGATCCAATAACCCTTCCCGGAAAGTTTTTCGACAAGCTCCACCGTTGGGCTGTTGCGGAGATCGTCGGTCCCCGGCTTAAAGCTCAGGCCGATAATCCCAACATTCTTTTTCTTGAAGCCTGTGACGAGCCGAAAGCCGCTAATGATATGGGAAACGTTGCTGTAGCGTATGGAATCGATGATTGGGGTGGTGACATAGTTGTCGTGTGAGATTGTCTTGAGCGCTTTGAGGTCTTTCGGCAGGCAAGACCCTCCGTAGGCGAAGCCCGGCTTCATGTAGTAGGGCGAGATGTTCAAAATCTTGTCAGCAACCACCAGCGACATGACTTCGCGGGCATCGATTCCAGTCTCTTTGCAGATGCGACCGACTTCATTGGTGAAAGAGATTTTCAAGGCGTGAAACGCGTTGTTGACATACTTGAGGATTTCTGCGGCTTCCGTGCTCACCTCGCGAATGGGGGCGTCGATCCCGGCATAGATCGCCTTGAGCGACTGGCGGGCCTGTTCGCAGCCGTCGCCAATAATGATGTGCGCGGGATGCATGAAGTCGTCCACGGCCGTGGCCTCGCGCAAAAACTCCGGATTGGACACCACGCCAAATCCGACTCCACTTTTCTTGCCCGAGCGTTCTTCGATGATCTCGGTGACCTTCCGGTTCGTTCCGGGCAGAACGGTGCTGCGAATGGCGACGGTGTGAAAATCGTCTTTTTGTCGCAATGCCTCGCCGACCATCGCCGCGGCATCGAAGATGCATTCCAGGTCGAGGTGGCCTTTTTCGGTCGAGGGCGTGCCAACGCACAGGATCGAGACTTCGGTATTCCATACCGCGTGCTGTGCGTCGCTCGTGGCAGCAAGCGAGCCGGTCGCGACATGCTTGCCGATCAGGGCGTCGACCTTGTCTTCGAGAATGGTCGCCTTCCCCGAGTTGATCAAGTCAAGCTTTGTGGTGTTGGTGTCGAATCCGATCACGCGGGAGCCCAGTTCAGCAAAGCAGCCGCAGCAGACGCACCCGACGTATCCGAGGCCAAAAACACTGATAGACGTCTTCTCTTTCGATGCAGGCATGGGAGGCATGGCTCTCTCGGGGTCGGGAACAGAAGTGGGGAACAGAAATTCATTCGGGAAGCATGATTTGCGTGTCAGCGCCAGCCGAAAAACGCGCGTATGGATTCCCAGTGGGGCATGGGGACCAGTTCGGCGTAGGTCAAGACAAATAGCACAAAAACAGTCACGTAGAGCCATGTCAGGTATTGGGCCATGAGTCGCTTGAGCCGCTCAGACAGGGTCCAGTGGATGTTGAGGCTCTGATTCCCCCGGTTGGTCCACCGCTGGAGCGGCAGCCGGAAGATGATATAGATTTTCAAGATCGAGGACATGAGTTGGTTGGCGTAGAGAATGAGCGGAAACGACATGTCGACTCGTCCGGCGTAGAGGAAAAGAATGGCGGCGAGTGTTCCGCGACTGATTAAGACCCACAGGATGTACGAAAGAAAGGCGAGCCGCGTGACAAACAGTCCAGCGAAGATCATTGCTACTGGTCCGACTACACACGTCCACATGGCGAGCCGCTGATCGATCAGGCACCACCAGATGAATGGGGTGACACGGCGGGGGCCGAGGGCAATCACTCGGGCACCGTTGCGAAGCATGTTGCCAGACCATCGGATCATGTTTTGGAGGATTCGGGGCAGGCTTGGTCCATCGACGCGATCGATGGTGTAGACCAAGGCATCTGGCACATACATCATTTTGGCCCCTTGCTTCATGAGCACGTACCATGTGCTCTTGTCATCGCCGGAGAGGAATCGGAAGCGGCCCCAGAGCCAGTGGTCGAGTTGGTCGAGTTCAATCGTGGAGATGAACTCCTCTGTCAGAACTCGAGATGTCCGGAACATGGACATCCGTCCGGTCAGGGTGAGGACTTTTCGTGACAGGGCATGAGATTGCATTGCCATGTGCCGCTGCGCAAATCGAAGGTCGAACCACCGCTGAAACCATTTGTGTCCGCGAATGATCGCGACCTCGTCGGTGGTCAGGGCGTCGAGGTCGGGCAAGGCCTTGAACAACGGCAGGCAGCGTTGGAGGCATCCTGGAGCCAGGATGGTGTCGCCATCCATGAAAACGGTGGGCCAGTCTCCGTGGACACGACGGCGAGACAGAGCCCTCAGGGCGAGACCGATCGCGACTCGTTTCCCGGGCTGGGTCTGGCGGACGAAAATCGTCTCGATGTCAACCGCCCCTCGGTAGCGGCTAAAGACATCTTCGACGACGTCCTCGTCGAAGCGGTCTCCCGTGCCAATCATCAGCGATGCTGCGACGCCGGCATTGAGGCACTCATTGATAATGCTGCGAATCGCCAGTTCGGTGGTCTTCGGATCCTCCATGTAGGTGGAGAGCATGAAGCACACACGTTGCGGCCGCCAGCCTGCGTTCCAGGCTTCATCGGCCTGAGCCCGCATCCTTGGGTAGGCCCAGTGTTGGTAAATCCGAGCGCGGACAAAGTGCGTAAACCACCAGAGATAGCGCCATGCCGCCAGGAAAGAAAAAACGAAGGCGATGTCTCTGGCGTAGCGATCGTGTTGAAAGGCGGGAAAGAACTCAACCCAAAGAATGACGATCACACCCCAGTACAGGAAGATCTTGAAGAGTTCTGCCGGCGGGACTCGGAACCGCTTTTTTGGGGAAAGTTCGCTGGAGTCCATTATTTCGCGGAGGACCGATCTCTCTTCATCAGGATGAGAAAACAGAGCGAGCGATGCGCTCGAGTGGCGTGATGAACATCGTTTGGATCGCCCGGACGAAGGAATGGTCGTGGTGGCGCTGAATGTTAATCATGGCCGGCATCCCGGCCTGCACGCCTTCCGTGTCGGCTTCGTCAAACTGCAGCGTGACTAAGGCGGTGCGTTCGTCAACGTCACGCCATTGGTAGTCTTGCTCGTGGGCGTCCGCATAGCCGTCTGTTCGGTCGATCGAAAGGATCTTTACATCGCAACGCCGATCGAGTGGTGGAAGAAACGCAATCGCTTCGCCGCCGAGCATTATTCGTGCCACTTCATCTTGCGTTAAGTAGGCTTCGATGACGGGCGAGACTCCCTCCTCCATGTAGATGAGCGGTGCGCCTCGGGGAATCATTGTTCCAGCAGCGGCTCCGTAGTCGAGAACCCGGCCTGCGAATGGGGATTTAATCAGCAGCCGGGAGGTTTTCGCCATGGCCTGCTCCAGCCGCTCGCGAAAGAGTTCGACCTGTTGCTTTGCTGTTTCGACATCGGCTCGCAGTTCAGGGGCGTTTCCCTCCAAGTCGTTTCCAGAAAAGAAAAACCCCTTCTCCAGGGCCTGTAGGTTGTATGCGGCGAGCGACAACTCCTGCGACGCCATGTCCAGTTCTTTTTGGAGCCTCGTCAGGTTGCTGGCGGCCACCTCGTAGGTTCCCTGGGAAACCACGTTTTGACTGGCGAGCTTTTCTTGGCGCTCAAGTTCTTTGCGAGCGAAGCTGACTTCTCCGGTGAGGCCTTCCACCTTCCTTTCAAAGTGGACGAGCTGTCGCTCACCCACCTGTCGGTAGATCTCGACCCGTTCGTCGTGCGCTGCGAGCTTGCTGGAGCTCTCCGCGAGGAACGTTTCCGCTTCCTTGACCTTGAGGCGGGCCTCGTCAACGTCGTCGAGCAGTGCCTGGTCGCGGAGTTCCAGAAGAACCTCGTCTTTTTGGCATGTCTGGCCGACAGGAACGAGAATCCTTTGGATGACGCCAGAAAATGGTGCGACGATCTCTGCTCTCGGAACGGTGACGACGCCCGTTTCAATCTGAACTCGGAAGAGTGAGGAGTAGACGGTCATCAACAGATAGAGGGCGACCGCGACACCGGCGGCGATGTACGTGAAAGACACCAGCAGGCGGCGAGCCCGAGCCTGAAACGGCAGGCCTCGCCAGGTTTCCTGAATTTCATGTTCTGCCAGCGTGACGGGCACATCGATTCGCTTGATGATGCCGTCAATCGAGGTCATCTCACCGCCGACGAGGCCCTGCACGAAGTAGCTGAGGAGTTCGGCGGTCCTTTCATCCAAATCGATGAACTCGCACGCCATCTCTCCTTCTTCTGGGCTATAGCGGATCACCTTGGCTTTCTGTCGTGATGAAACAACAAAGCCCTGATACGGAACGGAAACCGTGACAGAGAATTCATCTCCGACGGAATAGGTGCCCTCGATGCCGAGAAGTCGAAAACCACCCGCGCTCCAGTCGGAAAGCGGCCGTTCAACGCCGTTGATTTCCACCGAGATTGGAGCAGTCACGCGGTAGTGTTTCCGCCGGCTCGGCGGCTCGCGTTGGATTGGAGTGGTTGCCATATAGGGGAATCGTGTGAAGGGAAGCTGTGGCGGCAATAGAGGCGAGCGCTCAACGCGTTTCCGCCGGGATCGCTCCATCGGCTGTGGGCGGCCATGGGGAATCGCCCCAGAAGGCCGGTTTGCCTGCAAGAAAGAGAGAGGGCGGGAGGTCTGTCAGCAGTTCACCCACGAAATGCCCTTTGACTGTGTTTTTGGCCACGAATGCTTCGGTACAGGAGGGAGCCACGTCAATCGCGCCCTGATACACCGTATTGGCGATCACATTCAGTCGCAGGGAATGATCATCTGCTCTGAATCCTTTGCCCTGCAGACGATTTCGAAAAAAGGTGTTGAGTGGCCCGCATGGCCCCCAGTAGTCGGAGACAACGACAAAATCGGCGGTGTTGCCTTCAAACAAGTTGGCATAGGGATAATGGCCGTGAAGCGAGATGTCGCAGAGCCCGGTGCTGCCGTAGGAATAGTTGTAGGCGAAGACGTTTCCGTTGGCGCCCTGCTTCACCATCATCGCGTGCCGAAGGCGGTGGAACTTGTTGTTGACGACCAGGCACGATGACGATCGTTCGGCCAGAGTCACTCCGTAGCCGTTGCCGCCCCCGCCATAGCTTTCGGCCTCTGCAAAATCCGATTGGGAGACCTCAATGTTGAGTGATCTCCGTACCCAGACATGGGCGGCAGCGCAGTTTCGGGATTCAACATCTGTGACACGACAGTCGCGGGCTTTGTCAAACAGGATGTTGTAGCAGCCTGCTCCCTCCACAAACTCAACGGTGAGTTTTTCAACTGCGGCGTCAGTGAGCGGCTCGTAGATCGCAACTTCCGGCGACCATTCGGCTGGATAGTCGAGCCGCAGGGGCGTTGCCAAGACGAGGCCATCATCGGTGCACTCGGTGATTTTCGTGACTTGGCCGCGCGATCGTGTCGCCCAGGAAACATTCCACTTGGGGTCGGTGTACATCAGCGCGGGATCGTTTTGCATCGACACATCGGCCAACCATCCAGGGAAGGCCGTTGAGCCTTTCTCGGCCAACGCGATGTGGGTTGTGGCAGCCTTGAGGGAGGTGTGCGCTGGGTGTGAGGAGACGGAGCGGCCTTTAAACGTCACGGCCCCCACCTTGCTTTGGGAGAGGGTGAATCTGAGCACCGTTCGGCCTGCCCCTTGGCCCCGCAGGGTGATGCCAGACCGCATCTCAATGGGCGTGGTGCAGCAATACTCACCTGGCGGCAGCAGAATGACCGTGCGAAAGGCCGCGACGTTGATGGCGTTTTGCAGCACCCCATCTGGATCGGCACGCAACTCATCGGCATCGATTGCGAGGAGAGATCTTTCCGGAGAGACCGAGGCTCCGGCGCCGCTCCAATCGACCAGGCGGTCGACGGGGATCGCTTGCGCGAAAGCAGACGAGACAGCGAACGCCAGGCAGAGAACCATCGTCCGACGCATTGGGTGGGTCTCCCGGAATTCGGTGGAGCGCAGGAATCAAACAATCCCCCCTTGAGTATATCTTAGCCCCCTCCAGCCAACGCCGGTTATTCGCGAGCCACGGGGCGAGTCGGTGGGCGGCACACGGGCGCAGACCGCCTTCACGCTGACCACTGGGCGGTGTCGCGTTAATGTCCCCCGGGGCGTGCCTCACTGAGGAGAACGCTCTCTGCGACGGTTCTCGCATCGCGTGTGTGCCCTGCTGTTTTTGTGTGGCGGAGGCCTGATTGCCAGCGGGGCTGCTCAGTGGCAGCTGCTGGCGGAGGAACACCCACCACGCTTTGCCACGGTGGCCGCCCAGCCGCTGCCGTCGTCGCAGGAAGGCGTGCAGTCGCTCGACGACATCCGCGCCCCGTTTCGCGTGATCTGCTTTTTGGGCACGGAGTGTCCGCTGGCAAAATCTATGGCTCGCGGCTCGACCGACTGGCTGCGGAGATGGCTGATGCTGGTGTGGCCTTCAGTTGCCATCGGGTCGGCCCGCCGGCAGGATGTGGGGCAGGTCTTCTCGGGAGTTGGAGTTTTTGAACATGCGTGTCTTTGGTGTCTCGCGGCGGTTTTGGCGTGCTGCGTGTGTGGTGGCCGGCGTGTCTGCTGTGGTGGGCCTTGGTGGTGTGTCAAACACCGTCCGAGCGGCTGAGCAGCCAAACGTGCTGATGATCTGTGTCGACGACCTCAAGCCGCTGCTCGGCTGCTACGGCGACCCGCACGCCAAGACACCCAACATCGACCGGCTTGCGGCCCGCGGCACGCTCTTCCGCAGCGCGTACTGCAACCAGGCGGTCTGCGCGCCCTCACGCAACGCGCTGATGACCGGCCTGCGACCGCAGACGCTTGGGGTCTACGATCTGGAAACCTACTTCCGTTTGGCCCGTCCGGATGCCGTCACCATGGGGCAGCACTTCCAGGCCCACGGCTACCAGACCGCGTCGCTGGGCAAGATCTACCACACGGCCCACAGCAACAGCGACGACGCCGCCACGTGGAGCGTGCCCTCGTTTCGGCCTCGTGTGTCGCAGTATGCGATCGACGACAACGGGCCTCGCCCTGGTCCAAAACCGAAAAGGCCCCAGGATCGTCCGCGAGGGCGGCCCACGGAGTCGGCGGATGTTGAGGATGAGGCCTACGCCGACGGGCAGATTGCCGCGGAGGCGGTGCGAAGGCTGACAGCGGCCGCCGAGTCGGGCGAGCCCTTCTTTCTTGCCGTGGGCTTTCTCAAGCCGCACCTGCCGTTTGTGGCCCCCCAGCGGTATTGGGATCTCCACGACCCACAGCAGCTGCCGATGCCCGAACTGGCTGCACCGCCGGAAGGAGCTCCCGACTACGCCCCGCAGTTTGGTGGCGAACTGCGTAACTATCGTGAGATGCCCAAGGGCCGGGAACCGCTCGGCGAGCCACTCACTCGCCATCTGATCCATGGCTACTACGCCGCCACGAGCTACATCGACGCCCAGATCGGCCGGGTGCTCGACGCGGTTGATCGCGAGGGCCTCGCCGACAAGACGATCGTCGTGCTCTGGGGCGACCACGGCTGGCATCTCGGCGATCACGGCATGTGGTGCAAACACACCAACTACGAACAGGCCGCCCGCATTCCGCTGCTGGTGGCCACGCCGCAGGGGCAGGCAGCGGAGACCGACGCGCTGGTGGAAACGGTCGACCTCTATCCGACGCTGGCGGAGTTGGCCGGCCTGCCGGCCCCGCAGGGGCTCGACGGCCGCAGCTTCGCCCAGGTGCTCAAGCAGCCCGACGCCGCGCATCGTGATCATGTGATCCATGTCTATCCGCGGGGCGGTCGGCTGGGCCGAGCCATCCGCACGCCTACCCTGCGGCTGGTCGCCTGGCAGGAGTGGGGCCGGCCCTCTGCCGAGCCCGAGGCGGAGCTCTACGACTACGCGGCCGATCCGCTGGAGTCTCGCAATCTCGCGGCAGAGCGGCCTGAAGAAGTCGAGCGGCTCACGCAGATCCTGGCCACACATCCAGAGCCCCTGCCGCCGTTTGTGTCTGACAACGGTGCGCGGCCGTAGCCCATTTAGAACATCTCTGCGAGCATTGTGAGAAACTCTCGGTAGCGTTCGCGATCCTGCTCGGCATGCTCCGCAAACGAAGCATTTGCAGCCAGCCACGGTTGAATCTGATCCTGTCGCGCAAACATCTCCCCGCGGTTGTGGAGGATGCAGTCGTCGATCACTGGGCGACACAGGCGATAAAGAGCGCGATGGCGGGCGTTGACGAAATACCCTTTCCCCGCGATCGCTTGGGTGCACGCCACCATATGGCCGCGGCCCTTAGCCCATCCGTGAGGGGCGGACGGGGTCTCGAAGGGGCTTCCCCAGGTGCGGGCTGCCCGTGACGCTTTCAGAAAGCTGTGGCCGGAGGCCTTGGACTGGCCTTGGCTGCCACCGAGGTCTTCATTGGCAATCCGGCAGTAGTGGTTGAGGGCGACGAGCGGATTATCAAAGTCGACATAGCCAAATCCGTGCTCTCGACAGTGCGTTGCGAACATTTCACGGGTGACGCGGCCCCTGGCGTGTCGGCTCTGATTGACGCCTGCCGCCCCCTCATTGCCGGTGTACACGCCGAAGCCGTGATCACCGGGAATCTCATAGGTGGCGTGTGCATTGATGCGGAGCCCATTGATGTTGTTGAGCGAGGGGGCCTGAGGGGTGAATCCCCAGAATTTTCGCGTGTTCCCACGGAACTGCATCAGCGCCGTGAGGTAAAACTCCACGTTCGCGGGAACGGTGTTGGGGGCGGCATCCGAGAGCCGGTAGCGATCCTTGAGATCGTCTCGGCTGCCGCGGCGACCAAATCTGCGGACCAGGTTGCGGTTGTCGCGGAGGTCGAATGAGCCTTTGTTTTGGATGTGGGCGCCCTGCACCGGATCGATGGCAAACACAAAGAGTTTGGCTGCGGGAAACTGATGCCGCATGCAGTGGGCGAAGATCATGGCCTGCACACCACCGCGGCTCATGCCCACCACGATGACGCGGTCGGGTGAGCCTCCGGATTCGACCGTGGTCATGGCATGCTGGACGATCGTGGCCCAGCCAGCACCTGTATGTGCGCTGGTGCCGTCGAACGCGCCAACGCCGTCACAAAGCACCTCGGAATACCCGTGTTGGGCAAGGTCCCCAGCCCAGTCAACGTAAACATGCTTGGGGTCGGTCACCCGTTGGCCGCTGCCGGCGAAGAAAACAGCGTAGTTTGGCATTTTTGTGCAAGGTTCCGGAATGCAGGATGGTGCTATGGAAACGGTTTCCTGCTCAAACCGCCAGAGGCACAGTAACGATTTGTAAAATCTGACGAAACAAACCGGTAGCGGACCGCAGCACGAGCCGCGAAACCACGGGTTTTCCAGGGGGCTGCTATCGGCCAAGCCGGACGCTGGTGAACTGCCGGACCTGCTCGGTGACGGCCACCTCGGTGGGGAGTCGCTCCATGGAACTGGCTCCGTAGAACCCGTCGCAGCCGGGAACCCGCTCGAGCATGTAGGCGGCGTCGGCGGGCTCGGCGATGGGGCCGCCGTGGCAGAGCACGAGGCAGTCGCTGCGGAGGCTCTTGCAGGTGTCGACGATGCGGTCGACCTCAGCGACGCAGTCGTCGAGCGTCTTGGCTGAGACGGCCCCGATGCGGCCCTTGGTGGTCAGCCCCATGTGAGCCACGACGATGTCGGCACCGGCCTCAGTCATCGCCTTGGCTTCCTCGATGGTGA
>ERZ891134.2156-NODE-2156-length-12014-cov-21.132285_pt1 | contig 12014 bp, 9 predicted proteins | sample MGYA00520888_ERZ891134 | MGnify/ENA primary metagenome ERZ891134 (study PRJEB32303, sample SAMEA104408692) | aquatic metagenome | biome: Brackish water; feature: Coastal; material: water | place: Baltic Sea | collected 2014-10-23 | depth 10 m ... | reverse complement strand
AGACCAAACATGATGGCCATCATCGAGGAACCACCATATGACATGATAGGTAAAGGAGAACCTACTATTGGTAGTAGGCCTAATACCATCATCATATTAACGGCTACATACAAAAAGAAAGCAGTAGCAAAACTATAGCAGTATAATTTACCAAAATTACTTCGTGTCATATTTCCTATTCTAATAATTCTAGAAATTATTAGTGCGAAAAGGAGTAAAATAAATAAAGAACCAAAAAAACCAAATTCTTCAGAAAAAAGGGTAAATATAAAGTCAGTATGTTTTTCAGGCAAATAATCTAGATAACTTTGAGAGCCATTTAAAAAACCTTTTCCAAATAAACCACCTGAACCTATGGCAATTTTAGACTGAATAATTTGATAGCCTGCACCTAACGGGTCTCGCTCGGGATTTAAAAAAGTTAATATTCTAGATTTTTGATATGGCTTTAAAAATGAAATAGCTATGGGTAATAATGCTATCATAGCAACTCCTGAATAAATAAAAAACTTAGCTCTCACTCCTGCTAACCAAGCAACCACAACGCCTCCTGAAGCAATAAGGATTGAAGTTCCAAGATCAGGTTGAGTTGCAACTAAAATAATAGGAGCAATAAGAACTGTAATTGGTAATATTAGATGTTTAAAACTATTAATGTTTTCAATTGAGATACGATGATAATATTTAGCCAAAAATAAAATTAAACCAACTTTCATTAATTCAGAAGGTTGTAAGTTCATGAAATAAAGATCTAACCATCTTTTAGACCCTGAAGATGTTAAACCAAAATACTTAACACCAAGAAGCAAAATAAAAATTCCAATATAAATTAGATAACTTGTTTCATGCCAAAATCTTAAAGAAATAAAAGCTACAACAAAAAACATTCCAAAGAAAATACAAAATCTAAGTATATGACTGTTGGTATGATATTTAAATTCTCCACCATCAGTGGAGTACATGGCAAACATACTAATGATACCTAAAACTAAAACTGATAATACTAAAACATAATCAATAGATAAAAGCTTATCTCTAAAACTGTGTCCTGAGTGAATAGATCTTGTTTGTAACATTAAACAGGTTCTCCAGTAAGTTGATTAACTCTTTGTCTTTGATCATGTCTCTCCAAAACTTTTTTAATTACTTTTTGTGCAATTGGAGCAGCAGCTTTACCTCCTGAACCACCGTGTTCTACAACAACGCTAATTGCATATTGAGGATTCTTATAAGGAGCAAAGGCTACAAATAATGCGTGGTCTCTATCTTTGTAATCTAGATCATCTTGTTTTACTTCTGCTTCACGTTGTGCTTCTGTAAATCTTTTGATTTGAGAAGAACCTGTTTTACCTGCAAAAGTATATTTAGGATTTTCCATTCTATGTCTATATGAAGTTCCGCCTGGTTCATTCGAAGATGAAAACATTGCATCTTTAATTAAATTTATATTTTCTTGATTTTTAAAAAGTGGATTTAAATCAAAATTAGCAACAAGTAAGTCTGCGGGTAAAGGTTGATTGGGATTTTCATTCTTAAATTTTAAATAATCTCTAAGATTATTATTTTTTTCATTAGTTAAAATTCTAGGTTTAATTTCAAATCCTCCATTTGCAATTTGAGCAGTCATTAAACACATTTGTATAGGTGTACTTTGAAAATATCCTTGACCAATTCCAGAGTGTAACGTTTCTCCTAAATACCAGTTTTGGCCAATAAACTTTTTCTTCCATTTAGTGTTAGGGACCACTCCTGATCTTTCTTCAGCAAAATCTTTTAAAACTCTTTTTCCTAATCCAAATTTTTTTGCTGTTTCAGATAATCGATCTACACCAAGTTTTCTTGCAATTTCATAGAAATATACATCGCAAGATCTTTGAATTCCTTTTCTTAAATTAACAATTCCATGTCCTTTTTTCTCCCAACAATGAAATTTTTCACCGTATAATTCTATTTTACCTTTACATCTAAAAGTATCTAACGGTCTCACAATTCCATTTTCTAATGCACTTAATGCTACTAAAGTTTTTATAGTAGAGCCTGGAGGGTACAGACCTGATAAAGCTTTGTTAGTTAAAGGTTTTTTTCCATCTTTAATTAAACTATTCCAATATTTTTTATCTAAACCGTGAACAAATGCATTGGGTTTAAAAGTTGGTGATGAAACCATCGAGACAATATCACCATTGTAGACATCCATTACACATACGGCAGCAGCTTTATCTTTTAAGAGTTCATTGGCATATTTTTGCACCTCATAATCTAGTGTTGTTTTAAAGCTCTCCCCTACTTGGCCTCCATCAATTTTAATCTCTCTAATTCTTTTGCCAAAAGCATTAACTTCATAACGCTGATAGCCTACTTGACCAATTATCTTTTCATCTAATTTTCGTTCTAGTCCTGTTTTTCCTACAGCCATTCCTGGAACTGCTTGGTCTTGAAGATATTTTTTTGTTTGAAGATCTTTAGCGCTTATTTGAGACACGTAACCTAATACATGTGCTGATGAATTATCTGGATAGGTTCTTGCTACGGAAACGATAGGTTCCACACCTTCTAATTCATGTAAAAATAAATTTAATCTTGAAAATTCAGCCCAATCTAAATTTTCAGATACAATAACAGGTTCCCAAGGTTTTTGTTTTTTAATAATTCTTCTTAAATATGAAACTCTTGTATCGGTAATATTCAAAATAGCTTTTAATCTTACAAAGAGATTATTTAAATCTTTGGTGTTTTCTGGAATTAAATGAACTTGATAAAGAGGTTCATTTGAAGCTAGTTCTTTATCAAAAAAATCTTTTATTACACCCCTTTCAGGAGCAAGTTTCCATTCTCTAAATCTATTTTTATCTGAAAGAGATTTATATTTTGTAGCCTGATTAATTTGTAATGAAATAAGTCTTCCAACTAATCCTACCATCACTACAGCTTTTGCTGCTGTGATTAAAAACATTCGTCTACTAATTAACTTTGATTTAATGACCGTATTTCCAGAGCCAGGGCTAAGCATCTTGACCACCAATAAAAGTCATTTGATAAATATTAAATAACAACCAAAATACTGGAAATAAAAACAACGTAAAGAATGTGTTGTAGCCTATTTTAGAATAAGAAATCGCAATATCTGAGAAGTTACTTAATAGAGAAAAGAATAATAAGTTTGATAAGATTAAAGCTATAAAGAATGTAAACCAATCTGATGCGATAGTAGTATTAACACTTTTATTTCTTACATAGTTTCCAACAAAACAAACTACAAGATATGATAAAGAACTTATACCTAATGGAAAGCTCATAATCACATCGTTAATAAGCCCGACAAAAAAAATATGCCCCGCTCCCATTAACGATGGACGTTTAATAATCCAAAAATAAATAATTATTAATTGCAAATTAAAAGAAAAAATTTCAAATACTTTTTCTAAATTGGCTTCATTTTCACTGATTGACCAATAGTATAATAACAATAATGGCCCAGCTGCATATAGTTTATGTAAGAAATTTCCTTTAGCCATTAAAGTTTATCCTTAGTTGGATTAATTAAAACTACAGTTACAAAAGAAAGTTGGTTTGGATCAACAAACAATTTTACACCACCTTCATCATTTGTTTGACCAATTGGTGTGCCTGGAAAAAATACTCCATCTTTACCTGAGGCAAAAACTGAAACTCCTTCTTCAATTTCGTATCCTTCAGGTAAGTATTCTAATCTAGTATGATGAGATCCACTTCCAGCTAAAATTGCTTGCGCACCATCAGTGCCTAGGGTTACTGGAATTCTGCTATTTAAATCACCTAAAAGTAAAACCCTTGAAGATAAATAGTTTGTCTCAACTATTCTGCCAACCAAATACTCATTTTGTGTCACTGGCATACCTTTTTTAATTCCAGCTCTACTTCCTTTATTGATTAAAATTGATTTTAAAAAAGGGCTGTTTCGATCAACTAAAACTTTTGATAAAACAAGATTAGCTACATTTGAAATGTTTTCAGCATTTAAGACTTTTTTTAAACTTTGATTTTCATTAGTTAAAAATTCTAAATTTAGTTCTAATCTCTTATAATTTTCTATAACTTGTTTGAGTTCTTCGTTTTCTTTTTTTAAATTAAAGTGGCTGGTTATTCCGCTATTTAGATTTGGAAACATTCTAGTGGGTGCTGATACAAGATAAGTTACACGGTAAACAACATCATTGATAAAACTTCGTGCGGACTTAACCACCGTAAAACCATACACATCTAAAAAAAAAATAATTAGGGCTATAACAATAAGAGATAAAATAGAAAATTTTTGTGAAGCTCCTCGTTGTAAAAGAGCTGAACGAAAGGCTATACTAAAATCATCTCTGCTGACTGACATTTATTCTTTTAAAAAAAAATTAATATTCTGATAGCATAGTAGAAAACAGTTCTTCGTTTTCTAAAGCTCTACCTGTTCCTATAGCCACACATGATAAAGGATCATCAGCAATTGTTACAGGTAAACCAGTATCTTGAGAAATTAACTTATCTATATTTTTTAATAAAGCTCCACCACCTGTAAGCACCAATCCCATATCGATTAAGTCTGCAGATAATTCTGGAGGAGTGTTTTCTAAAGCTTCTTTAATTCCTCCTAAGATTTGATTTAAGATAGGCATAATAGCTTCGCAGGCATCTTTTTCAGTAAGTTCGATCTCTTTAGGTGTTCCAGATCTAATATCTCTACCTTTCATTAAGAAAGTATTACTTGTTGAAGGTATTGCTGTACCAATTTCTTTTTTTATTTTTTCTGCAGTTGAATCACCGATCATTAAATTCATTTTCTTTCTCATATAAGCAATAATAGATTGGTCAAGTGCGTCTCCTGCAACTCTTAAGGATTTAGAATAAACCACACCACCTAATGACATTACGGCTATTTCAGTAGTACCACCACCTATATCAACAACCATTGATCCTGTTGCTTCTGAGATTGGTAAACCTGCACCAATTGCAGCTGCAATTGGTTCTTCAATTAATTGAACTTTTCTAGCTCCTGCAGCTAATGCAGAGTCTTGAATCGCTTTTCTCTCAACTGGAGTAGATCCTGTTGGAACACAAATTAAAATTCTAGGATTTGCAAATGCATTTTTTTTATGTACCTTTTTAATAAAGTGCTTAATCATTTCTTCTGTTACAACGAAGTCTGCGATTACACCATCTTTAAGAGGTCTTATAGCTGAAATATTTCCAGGTGTTCTTCCTAACATCGTTTTTGCTTCATCGCCTACGGCTAAAACTGATTTTCTACCACCATCTTCGATTACTGCTACTACCGATGGTTCATTTAAAACGACACCTTGATCTTTAAGTACTACCAAAGTGTTTGCTGTTCCTAAGTCAATGGCCATATCTTGAGACCATAATGATGATAAACCTGATAAACCTTTAAAAAAACCCATATTATCTATTAACCTTTCGTTGTTTGAACACTCAAATTTTCATCTGGTGCAGTTTTTGTTCTTTTGATTATTAATTTATTTAACGCATTTAAATATGCGTTTGCTGAAGCTACTAGAGTATCTGTATCGGCAGCTTGTCCTACGGTTGTTTTTCCTTTTTCTTCAATTCGCACACTTACTGTTGCTTGTGCATCTGTTCCTTCTGTAACTGCATGAACATTATATAATAATAATTTTACATCATGAGGATAAAGATTTTTAATGCACTTAAATATTGCATCAACAGGTCCGTCCCCTGTCTCTGTTGCACTTTTAACTTCACCGTAAACTTCTAAAGTCATTTCTGCTTTTTGAGGCTCACCTGTTCCTGCAAAAACTTTAAGAGATTTTAATTTAATAACATTATCATCTGAAACTAAGCTGTCATCAATAATAGCCGCGATATCTTCATCATAAATATGTTTCTTTTTATCAGCTAAAATTTTAAATTTTCCAAAAGCTGAGTCTATAATATCATCAGTAACATCGACGTAACCCATATCAGATAATTTATCTCTGAATGCATGTCTGCCTGAGTGTTTACCCATAACTAAAGAAGTTTTTTTAACACCAACACTTTCAGGTGTCATAATTTCATAAGTATTTCTATTTTTTAACATTCCATCTTGGTGAATACCTGACTCATGCGCAAAAGCATTTTTTCCAACGATGGCTTTATTAAATTGAACAGGAAACCCTGTAGCATTTGAAACTACCTTAGATGCTTTGCTTAAAAGTTTTGTATTAATATTTGTAGTATAAGGCATTAAGTCGTGTCGTGTTCTCATTGCCATAACAACTTCTTCAAGAGCTGCGTTACCCGCTCTTTCACCAATTCCATTAATGGTACATTCAATTTGTCTTGCACCTGCCATCACACCAGCTAATGAATTTGCTACTGCTAAACCTAAATCATTATGACAGTGTGTAGAAAGAATAGCTTTATCAATATTTGGAACTTTATTTAATAATGTTTCGATAATTTTTTTAAATTCTGAAGGAACTGTATAACCAACTGTATCTGGAATATTAATTGTTTTTGCTCCACATTTAATTGCAAGCTCTACAGATTTACACATGTAATCCATGTCAGTTCGTGTTCCATCTTCGCAAGACCATTCAACATCATCAGTAAATTTTCTTGCGTAAGTTACACTGTCTTTAATAGACTCTAAAACTTCTTCAGGTGATTTATTTAACTTGTGCTTCATATGAAGTGGACTTGTCGAAATAAAAGTATGAATTCTAAAATTTTTTGCATGCTTTAATGCTTCATGACATGCATCAATATCTTTTTTAGTTGCTCGAGCTAATCCTGCTGGAATAGATTTTTTTAAAGTTTTGCTAATTTCAGTTACGGCTTCAAAGTCTCCTGGTGAAGCTATTGGAAAACCTGCTTCAATAACATCAACACCTAGTTCATCAAACACTCTAGATATTTGTAATTTTTCTTCTAAGCTCATAGATGCGCCAGGTGATTGTTCACCGTCACGCATGGTAGTGTCAAAAATTATAATTCTATTTTTATCGCTCATATTCAAAACTTTTGAATATTCAAAAGTTTCTCATAATACAATCAAAGAGAGAATATGCAAATGATTATGCATATACTTACTTAATTTTAAAATCAGATTGGGCTAATTTTTGTCTTTATCGACTAGCTTATTTTTACCAATCCACGGCATCATGGCTCGAAGCTCTTTACCTACCTTTTCAATCGGATGATCAGCTAAATCTTTACGCATTTTAAGGAAATTTTTTTGCCCTGATTTGTGCTCATCCATCCATTGTTTGGTAAATTTACCTGATTGGATGTCTTTTAGAACTTCTTTCATCTTTTCTTTGGTTTTGCTATCTACAATTCTCTTACCAGATACGTACTCTCCGTATTCAGCTGTATTTGAAATAGAGTAATTCATATTAGCTATTCCACCTTCATATATTAAATCAACAATCAGTTTAACTTCATGTAAAGTTTCAAAGTAAGCCATCTCTGGTGGATAACCAGCTTCAGTTAAAGTCTCAAAACCATTTTTAATCAGCTCAACTAAACCGCCACAAAGAACTGTTTGTTCTCCAAATAAATCTGTTTCGCACTCATCTTTGAAAGTGGTTTCTATAATTCCAGATTTTCCTCCGCCAATGGCTGAAGCATAAGATAAAGCTAGGTCTCGAGCTTTACCCGAACTGTCTTTGTGTACTGCCATTAAACAAGGAACACCTCCGCCCTTTTGATATTCACTTCTAACTGTGTGACCAGGTCCTTTTGGTGCAACCATAAAAACATCTAAATCTTTTCTTGCGTTAATTAAATCAAAATGAATATTTAAACCATGAGCAAATGCTAAACTTGTTCCTTCTTTCATTCTTTGTTCAATATGATTTTTATAAATTTCTGACTGAAGTTCATCTGGCGTTAACATCATAACGACATCAGCCCATGCTGCTGCATCTGATAGTGACATTACTTTTAATCCTTCACTCTCAGCTTTTTTTACGCTTGAAGATCCTTCTCTTAAAGCTACTACAACCTCTTTAACCCCGCTGTCTTTTAAGTTAAGAGCATGCGCGTGCCCTTGGCTTCCGTAGCCAAATATAGCAACTTTTTTATTTTTAATAAGATTTGTATCTGTGTCTTTTTCGTAAAATGTTTTCATTGTTTATCTCCTATTGTGTAAAAACTTCTTCGCCTCTTGTCATTGCAACTGCGCCCGTTCTTGAGGTGCTTATAAGCCCAAGGGGTTTTAAAGTTACAATTAATTTATCAATTTCTCTTCTTAAAGCAGTTACTTGAATAACAAAAGACTTTTTTGTTTTATCCAAGATAAGCCCATTATGTTTCTTGCATAATTTCTTTGCTTTATCTAGTTTTTTTGAAGCTCCTACTATTTTAAATAAAGCTAATTCTTTAAATAAAATTTTAGGATCATTCCTAGAAAAATCAGCAACCTTATGTACTGGAATTAATTTCCCTAACTGAAGTTTAATTTGTTCAATTACTTCAGGCGTTCCTTTAGTAACAATTGTAATTCTAGAGAGATGTTTCTTTTTGTCAATTTCAGCAACCGCCAAAGACTCAATGTTATAACCTCTCCCTGAAAACAAACCAATCACTCTTGCCAAAACACCAGCTTCGTTATCAACCCAAACAACAATAATATGGTAATCTTCTTTTCCAAATTTTGTGGGTTGGCTATAAGCTGATTTTGATTTTGGCATTAAACTAAAGTTTTTCCCTCATCTGAAACTTCTTCTTTTTCATCTTCGGCTCCAAGAAGCATTTGGTTATGAGGTTTTCCAGATGGTATCATTGGATAACAATTTTCAATTTTATCAACTACACAATCAAAAATAACTGGCTTATCAATATTAATCATTTCTTTAATTTTTTCATCTAATTCATCAGGAGTTTTAGCTCTCATACCCACTGCACCATATGCCTCAGCTAATTTTACAAAATCAGGTAAAGCTTCTGTGTAACTTTCTGAATAATTTTTATCATGCAATAGCTCTTGCCACTGTCTAACCATTCCCATGTATTCATTATTTAAAATAAAAATCTTAACAGGTAATCGATATTGAATAGCTGTCGACATTTCTTGTATGTTCATAAGAATAGAGGCTTCTCCAGCAATATCTATAACAAGCTTTTTAGGATGTGCAATTTGAACTCCTATTGCAGCGGGCAAACCATAGCCCATAGTTCCAAGTCCACCAGATGTCATCCATCTGTTAGGTTTGTTAAATTTATAATGTTGAGCAGCCCACATTTGATGCTGGCCAACTTCAGTTGTAATAAAAGTATCTTGGTCTTTAGTTAATTCATATAATCTTTGAACTGCATGTTGTGGTTTAATCGTTTCTTTACTATTAACAAAGTTTAATGATTTCTTTTCTCGCCATTTATCAATTTGACTCCACCACTTAGCTGTCTTTTGTTTATTTGAGCTAATAAAGTTTTTATTTTTTTCTTTAAACCTTTTGATTAATGTTTGTAATAATTCTGTAACATCACTTGTGATGGCTAAATCAACTTTAACATTTTTTCCAATTGAAGAAGGATCTATATCAACATGAATTTTTTTAGATTTTGGAGAAAACTCATCAATCTTACCAGTGATCCTGTCATCAAATCTTGCTCCAATGTTAATCATTAAATCACAATCGTGCATAGCATTGTTGGCCTCAAAAGTTCCATGCATACCAAGCATTCCTAAAAATTGAGGATCATCTCCAGGATAAGCGCCTAATCCTTGCAACGTTGAAGTGATGGGAAACCCTGTTAGCGAAACAAGCTCTCTTAATAACTCACTTGCTTTAGGTCCTGAATTTATTACTCCGCCTCCAGTATAAAAAATTGGTTTGGATGATTTTTTAATCATCTCAATAAATGTATCTACATCTTTTAAATTAATTTTATTTGTAAGCGCTCCATTTAATTTCTTTGCTAATTTATTTTTATTAATTTTGTAAATACCTTTATTAAATTGAATATCTTTTGGAATATCTACTAACACGGGGCCTGGTCGACCAGTTGTTGCAATTTCAAAAGCTTGATTCATAATATCAGCTAAATCATTTACATCTTTTACTAACCAGTTATGTTTCGTGCAGGGTCTTGTTATTCCTGTTGTATCACATTCTTGAAATGCGTCCGTTCCAATTAAATGTGTAGGCACTTGACCTGAGATACAAACTAATGGAACTGAATCCATGTAAGCATCTGTTAAAGCTGTCACTGCATTAGTCGCTCCGGGACCAGATGTTACTAATAATACTCCTGGCTTACCGCTTGATCGAGCGTAACCTTCTGCAGCATGACCTGCGCCTTGTTCGTGCCTAGCTAAAATATGTTTTATAGATTTATGATTTTTTAGTTCGTCATATATTGGAAGAACAGCTCCACCTGGGTAACCAAAAATATATTCAACTTTTTGATCCTCTAGTGATTTAAAAACGATTTCTGCTCCACTTAATAATTTTGGCATTCATACAATCTAGCCTAGAAATGCCAACCGTCAAGTTTTAGCTTACAACTTTTAAAGTTTTTTTTAGGAGAATAGAGAAATTTTTAGAATAAAGCTTATTCCAATTCTTCATATGACCTCTAGCCCATGTATTTTGTCTTTTTGCGTACTGTCTTGTCTTTATATTAATGAGTTCTTTGCACTCATCTAACGAGATTTTGTCTTTCAAGTATTGATTAATTTCTTGAACTCCTATCAATTTATTAGCTGATAAGCTTTTATTTAGTTTAAGAGAATTAAACTTTTTAACTTCAGAAATACAATTTTCTTTAAACATCATTTCTGTTCTCTTTGAAATTTTTTGAAGCAACTCTTGTCTTGGAATATCTAGAAAAATTTTCTTTAAATTGTAATTTAAAAAATCTGATTTGGTGTTTGCAATCCAATCAAATAAAGATTTTTTGGTTTTAAGTTTTACTTCATATGCTCTTTGTGTTCTTTGAGAGTCTGTGGGTAGAATTTTACCTTTTGCTTTAGGGTCTATCTCTAAAAGCTTTTCATAAAACTTTTTATATCCGAGTTTTTTAAATTGATTTCTTACTTGAGTTCTAGTTTTTAAATCAATATCAGGAATTTTGCTAATTCCTTTAGTAATTGTATTAAAATAAAGCCCTGTACCTCCAACTATAATTGGAGTTTTTTTCTTTTTAAAACAAAGATTTATTTTTTTTTTTGTCTCTTTAAGCCAGTCACCTGCTGAAAAATATTTTTTTACAGATACTACTCCAAATAGATGATGTTTAGCTTTTTTTACTTCAAGCTTATTAGGTCTTGAAGATAAAATAGAAAATTCTTTATAAATTTGCATACTATCAGCATTAATTATTTCACCGTTTAATTTTTTTGCTAAATGAATGGCTAATTTAGATTTTCCTGAAGCTGTGGGTCCTGCTAAGAGAATAATTTTTTTTGACAAATTAATTTATTTTAACACCAAGATATCTTCTTTGATTATTACTATTGATTACCGTTAATAATAATGTCTTCTCACCCTTTTTAAAAATAGCTTCTACTATTCTATTTAAATCTGAATAATTTTTAACTTGTGTTTTTTGAACTTCAATAATTATATCATTTACACGTAATAGATTTGCAAGCGGACTTTGATTAGCAATATTTACAATCACAACACCAGTAGTTTTTTTATCTAAATTTCTTGAATTAATATCTTCATCTGTAATTTCTCTTACAGTAATTTTAAGGGTTTCAATTTCATTTTCTTTTGTAACAGTTTGAGTTTTCTTTTCTTTAAATTCCTCTGAAGACTCTAATCTTCCTAAAACCAATTTCTTGTTAATAGATTTTTTGTTTCTCCAAATTTTTAACTCAACACTTTTTCCAACTTTTGTATTAGCTACAACTTTTGGTAAAGTTCTCATCGTATCAATTTTTTTCCCGTCAAATTCTAAAATGATGTCGCCTGCTTTTATTCCTGCTTTATCTGCCGGGCTATTTTGACCAACACTTGCTACTAATGCACCTGCTGGTTTTTTTAATTTTTCAACTTCAGCAATTTCTTTAGTCA
>ERZ891134.2147-NODE-2147-length-12053-cov-6.580263_pt1 | contig 12053 bp, 2 predicted proteins | sample MGYA00520888_ERZ891134 | MGnify/ENA primary metagenome ERZ891134 (study PRJEB32303, sample SAMEA104408692) | aquatic metagenome | biome: Brackish water; feature: Coastal; material: water | place: Baltic Sea | collected 2014-10-23 | depth 10 m ... | reverse complement strand
TAGCAGCTCTAATCCTATAGCAGAAGAAGATAAGTCTATTTTAGCATTTGACCCTTCTCTTTTTATCCAGCTAATACAAACCAACCTTCCCTCAGCTAACTTAAAATACTGGAACGACTACTTCGGGCTTGTTAAGCTCGTGTATACTGCAGACGCTTTAGGTTCAGGAGTGCCTGGGTGGGTAGTAGCGGCTAACGGCGCAAACTATGACACAAACCTTTCAGAATTTGCTCATATCTTTGAAGTTATGGCATATCAGGCCTTGGTTGGACCCGCCGCCCCAGCATCTAAAACAATTAGCACTCTGTTATCTACCACTGCCGCCTTTGAATTTATTCCCACCGAGCTGCTAACAGGGGAAAGGTACGACAACGGTGTAGACCCAATATCGACATCAGCCGCAAACATAGCCTTCCCTGCTTTTTCTTCACCTGCTGTAGGTGCTGTGGTCTATGCGCTTCTGATAAACAGAGTTAATAACGTACTCCCTAGAGACACTACTAGTAAAACAGATTATTCAAAGGACACTGATCAGTTATGGCAGACAAACATACACAACCCAGACCCCCTAGGTAACTATAGGGACGTTGGTGATCTACTAGAGGGCGGGACTAACTACCTAGAGCCCAACCCTTCTTTAAAAGAATTTGATGATAATACAGAGTACTTTAAATACAAATTCGGAATAAAACCTGAAAAAGATACGTATGGACCAGATAGGTACGATGGGTTTATCAAGAATAGGATATCGGAGCTGGCTTCAGATTACGATACCGACTATACGCATACCAAACTCTTATCTATTGGCAGGCAGAAGAAAGACGTAACAGTAAAACCCCTTGTTGATCCTCTACTTGACGGTACGGCGGAAGTAAGAAATAACGGAGAGAACTATACGTTTATCTCTGTGGAGTCAGACGAGGCCGGAAACGGTGGAGAGATAAGCCTTGTTGGCTATCCTATCAACTCCATGGCGGCTATTGCCGGGACCGCAGGACAAGGAGACGGTGGCCTAATCCTCCATGCAACAGATAACACTGGGACATTTACAGCCGGATCAAGGCAGGGTGTATCTACGATCGTTAATGTAGAATTTCCTCCCACGGCTAATTTTGACGACGACAACACGTTTAATGCTTCGTATTCCTTAAAGAACAGGACTACTGACACGAACAGGGAAATCATGTACCCGGTCAGCCTATCAGCCCCCGACTCAGCAGATGCGTTCAATGCAACAACTAGGGGCATGATCTCGACTGGAGGGCTGGGGGTAGTTGCAGGAAGGACCAAGGCTAATAAGTCTATATTTATAACATCTTATAAGAAAAACACATACACTGGTACTACAAGAAACGGCACCGACACCACTGAAGAGAGGTATTTCTTTGACTTACTGCTTGCCACTCGTCCTAATGCTGAAAATGTAGTGGAGGTATCTTCGAGCTCTGGAACTGGAGTTGGTGCCACAGGGACCATAGAGACTACAACTCTGTTCGCAAAGAATACGGACACTGCGGCTGATTGCGCTGCTTTATATGACGGTGCCCTGATCGAGTTTTACGCAGATAGCGACGCTTTAGCATCCTCCGGCACCAACCCCAGTGCCGATGACCCCATCGTTGGATATGTTACTGGCTGGAATGATGGGAATCAAAAAGTAACCTACATAATCGATAGTGGGCCGAGTGGATTTACCGCTCCCGCCAACGGATCCCATAGCATCAGAGTCTACTATAACTTCTTTGAAGTTACAAAATGGCCTGAGAAGGGGACCAATGCCATAGGCACAAGATTAAGCACTTCAAAAACAGCCTCAGCCACCGCCGCAAACTTACAGATAAAAGGGGTGTTTTCATCTGCATATAGCTTTAGCAGAGCAGATAGCGGTGCCTCACTTTCTTTCTCAGAGACCCTATACTCTAAGGCTCAGTCAGGACCCACAAACCCAGCCTTGAACCCCTTCGCTGCTCAGGCCGAGCTACCCTCCCCGCCTTCTGCGATTGTAACTCCGTTTGACTACGACAACCTTCCCTCTCACCCCTCAGATCCTGGTTTGGGGGGCATATGTTATCCTCCGCATCAGACTCAAGACCTAGCGTTATTGGGTTCTATTACTAATGACAATAACCTATATAATCTCGGTACTAACACAGTTGGCAACCACGACGTTTATTTTGGATCTCCTCAAGTAAGCCCTACAAGCTTGGGAAGCAAGTCCTTACAGGTTAATAGCGAATTTGCTTTTGATTTTCTTAAAGAAGAACGTGTTAACGTTATTCCAACAAACTTATCTAGTTATACTTTCCCTACATTCAACGAGGATAGCTACACGCATAAGCTTAGAGTCTTACTAAATCCGTTCATAGGAAACCCCACCGACAGCAATGGGCTATTTGCCAATAGAGGCTCGGGAAGCTATAGCAGTATATCTAATGAAAATATATTTAACGACGTCTTACTCCACTCTAATCAAAAGCCCGTTAAAGAAACGTTCTTCTTATTCATAAATAAAAACGGTACCCAAGCTGAGGTCTTAGTAAATAACAACCCCAGCTATATCTGATCAGATCATCGTGAATAACGGTACTTTATAATAACTAGTACCGGCTGGACTTTCTACCACCGGTGCTACGTTTCTATGGAAGTACAGTGCTCCGTTTTTCCCCGCATCTGCCGAAGCGTCTGGAACGGAGATGTGCTGAGCAAATTTATCTAACACAGTGTCATAGGCATAGAACGACCCACTGTATTTATTTGCCGCAAACAAGGAAAATGCTCCGTAGGTACTGCCTTTCATATCTGGGTTCTCAACCGATCCGGTTCCATCCTCGAAGAATGGCTTAGCGGTTGTCGAAAACGCTCTTTTGTACTCTGCACCAACTTTTATAAATAAACCCGGGACTCTGAGAGGAACGGAACTGGGGTCGGGGGTCGTTGCAGTCCCTGTACCATCTCCCTGCCCGGTTGCAAAAAATGTAGTGCCTACAGTATTTGCAGATGCTCCGATCGCAGTAAAGTCTGTTGTTCCTACTGTGAGAATCGTGTATTGAGCACCCGTAACAAAACTACCAGAGGTCACTGTGATAGTATCTAATAGTTCAAAATCTGGCATTATAACATTTTCTTTTAGCTTTATACCATTAACTCCCGTAGTACCAAGTACAAAGTCTTGGTCTCTCATCACAACGCGTTGATATACCGCAACGTTTTGCCCTAAAATTCTGTTATAATCAAATCCTAACGTATTGCTGTTAGAAGTAAATTTCTTAGGGTTTTTAGTGTTTTGGATGCTTCTATAAGAGTCTTCTCTTAAAGCAGCAGCAGAGCCCGTTAGAGAAAATACTGCTCCAGTTAAGCTACTTCCGGCCCTAAAACTATCTCCGTAGCCCTCGATCCATATAGGTGACTGAGCAAATTTTAGTTGGAGGATATTATTAATATATACAGCGTCATCTCTTAAAATTCTTATTTCTCGTGCGCCTATCGTATTAAAGTCTTCGTCTCCTCTTTCTACATTTAGGTATATGAACTTGTTCTGTCTCTTATCGAAGAGATAAAAGCCGTTTTGAGAGGCATTTCTTACTTCGTAGTAGTACTGACTGGCAATAACAATAGGCTCTTGAGCAAAGAACTCTTTTCCTTCCTGTCTATCAATAACACAAGGTACGGATCCATCGCTATTTATAACCGTGGTTTCAACTTTTATCTTTAGGTTTTCTCCGATTAAGTACCCTGTGCCATAGTTTGTGATAGTGACACTGTCTACGTAGAACCTTCGTGTATAAAACCCTGTCCATTTAGTTAGGTACTCGGGTGCGCCGTCAGGAGCCAAAGGAACATTCCCGCTAGAATCTACTCCTGTACTTACTCTGCTTACGAGGGTGTATTTTTTTATTGTCCCGTCTGTATAAGTTATGTCAATCTTAACGTCTTTTCCGTACAGCACTTCGTCTGGAGAGCTGTAAACCCAAGATCCATCGGTGTTTACTTGCAGGGTGTTTGTACTTGCACCTAAAACCTCAATATTACCCGCTAATATAACCTCAGTAGTACCTGCTTCTTTCCATGAGGCCACATTAAATGTACCAAAAACTGTTTCAGTTTGTTCTTTAAATGTAACTGTTGCCCGAGCGTTATCTGCTTTAGAGATGTCTCCTTCTAAGACTACGTCTTCAATTACTAAGTCGCCTGTAAAGTTTTTGGCAATAGTCTCACCCGTGGAGGTACCTTCTTTAAAATAATAGCCTTTGCCGGAATAAAGAAAGTTTAAATCGGGTAAAGACCCATTTACAACAAAAATAGGATTTACAGCATTAGCGGCTTGAGACAACGCAAGGTCATACTTGTCAAACCAAACAGCATCGCCTTCTGAGTAAGTGTCTCCTTTTGTTAAAAATTTTGTTCTTTTTATGACTGTTCCGCTTGTTTGCTTTAAAGACTCGCTTCTTAGCCCTATGATCTGAGTGTTGTCGTCAGACTCCGGCCCTGAAAATATAAAAGATTTTATTTGTGACGTCAGGGAAAACAGGTCGATGTCGTCCTGAATGCCAGGGGCATAAAGTTTCTGTACTGCTTCTTTTAAATTTAGATTCTTTTCAGAAAGATTTAGCGATCTGCTTAAGCCAAGTGCCATAATTTATTACCGTTAGTGGTCAGTTAAGTAGGATGTTTATTCTAGAGTACTTATTTCCAGGGCCCATCTGATTAAACTTTGTTAAAATAGAGTCTGGAACGGCAGAAATAGGAGGGTTACTACCACTATTTCCCGGGGTTCCTTGATCAAATATCTCTGCCAGAGTGTAGTTAGATAGGGTCCCTTCTGCAATATTTGCTTTAGTTCTCCTTAGATATATGTATAATGTGTAAAATTGGTTATTGTGATGAACGGCCATATCAAACGCATCTGATATAATATCTCTTATGCTAGTTTTAGTAAGAGGGTTATCGCTTAGATTAAGCTCTGTAAGGCGAGGTCTGCTCGTTATACCGACTGCTTGGCCACTTATATTTGCCAGGGTGCCAGGCTCGTAATGCGCAAATAAGTTATTTTGAAGTCTTGCTCTTTCAAGCTTTCCATTATTCCCCTTAAACTCAGGGATCTTCGCTCCTAGGCTACAGTTCTGAAGGTAGAGGTAGCGCAAGTCTTTGCATCCAGAGAAAAAGCCAGTTACATTTTGACAACTACGTTGGAAGTAAAGCGTTTTATTAGTATAGTTTTTTGGTTCTTTTAGAATGAGTCTTGCTCCGGCTCCATTTTTAACTTGAGCAACAGTTCCTACAGAACTACCTCCTGAGGCGTCGTTGTACACTTTATCTCCAACTCTAATGTATCCTAAAAGCTGAGCGTTATCAGAAGTTGGGAATAGAAACTGTGACGTTTGTTGTGTTGTTCCAGCCTCATTTTTAGAAGTAAATGTCTCTCCTGGGACGCCGTTTCTCTCTGCAGTTATGCCGTAAGAGTCAGGAGTTCCGTCCGCTTCGAACATTGCTTTAAAACATACCTTGTTTCGCTTACTTGTATCATTATTCCAGCTCGAGCTATAGTTGCTATATAAAGAGTTATAGAATTGAACATTGTAAAGCTTAGATTGGTTATTAGCATTCTCTGCGCTATAGCTGGGCAATAATGCCCCTCCTCTACCTGTCCCTTGGTAGGGCGCCCAAATTGTTGAAAACCTTCCATTTTTGCTAGTGCTTAAGTTCTCTAGGTTGTAGAACCTATTGTTTTGCATATAAACGTTTATTGCGTTGGCATTATTTTTGTTAAAAGACGGAAACACACCAAAGAAGTAAGAATCTCTAATCTCTAGTGTGATTAGATTAGACATTTTTTCAAACTCGTCTGATCTAAACTGAAGATTTTTGCCGGAGCCACCTAATAAAGTATGAAGGGCAAGACTTTCAAGGGCGCCGTGATTTGCTGTTACTAGAGTATTCTCAACAAAATTACTTGGAAGCACGTATTCGTTCCCAGCGCTATCAGTATAGCCATCCCAGTAAGTATACCCTACCAATAGACTTTTAAGAGCCTTAGCGTTTCTTATAGAAAATAACTTACCGCCCCAACCAGAGCTCCAGGCGGCTATGCTTGTTAATACGTTAGCGTTTAGGATATCAGTAGCATCTGTGGTGCCAGAAGGAACGCCAGTATTATATTTTACTTTTTGTCGTGTACCATATGACCCAGTATAATTTATATTTACACTTTTAAGCTTTTTCCACTCAAGACTATTGCCCTGAGCGATATTAAAGGCAACGTCGTTCCTGTGCAAGGTTAGAGACTCGAGGTTATTTAACCAACCACTCCAAGCTTCTGCATACTTTCCAGTAGCGGCTAGAGAGTATTTTTTAAGACCATCTTGGTCGACATCTGCAACTTTGCCACCTAGCATACTCGCATCAGTGCAGATACCACCACTTACGCTAGTAGCATAATATGTGTTCCAGGCCTTCATAAAGAACCGGCCAATAAACTGAGTATCTCCAGTTCCGGTGTATTCAGGTACCGAGCCTACCCATCTGATGCTTCCCGCCGGGGTGTGTTGGTCAGAAATATTGTAAGATATGCCAGAAGAATCTCCGTTATTGTTGATCTTGGGCAAGTTCCCATCTACTCTATAGGCGCTGTCCCCGCTCCTAGAGAGGTTTATGTTTGTTAGGTTGGGAAAAATCTTAGAGAAATCTGCGTTATTAAGGTAGAAAGAAGACCTTAAAGTTAAAGACTTTAAAGCAGTAAATACTCTGAATCCAGTCGATTCGTCTATAACACAAGATGTGACGCCATCAACATCGTTATGCCTTACTTGCTTGAATAGGTTGGTAGCGCTATCCTGTACTGTATCAAGAGTTCCGTTGTAAGCAGTATATTTCCCACCATTGGCGTTTGATCTAGACCCTGAGTAACATAAAACTTGAGTTGCTGACAGAATAGGAGCAGAGCCACCGCTCGATCCAGATTTACCAATAGACTCTTGCCAATCAAAATACTTTAATGGGCCGTTGTTCCAATAGGCATTACCAGAAAGATCTAGAGAAGTTAAAGTTTTATAGTTAGCTTTTAACCAAACGGGGATGTTTTGTAGACTATTACTGCTTAGATTTACTACTTCTAATTTATCAAAACCCACGAGACCGATATCCTTACCAGCATCCTCTTTAATTCCCAACCCGCTTAAATCTAGGTTAGTAATTAAAGCGGGGGTGCAGTAGATAGATAAGATACAATCTACATTATTGCCAATTGTCCCATTTAAATTAAAAGACACGTTGTATGATGCAGGCTGAGTCGCACCGCCTTCTAAGTTAACTTTAGATGTAACAGCTGCTCCGTCTCTTTTTCTTTTAATCTCAAATCCAAAATAATACGGATCAGCCTGGACAACCCCCGTTCCTATACTAAAGGATATTGTGCCAAGTTTTTTAATAGGTATTTCAAGAGGAGAGTTTTTAGTTGCATATGCTTCTAGGACAACTGCTGCAGGTGCCGGATTAGCAGTAGTCTGCATGTACGTAGGGATCTTCATTACAGCGCCTGGTGATTCTGTAATGCCGCTTTTCTCTACAAAAAGCTTTTTACCCAGCTTAATCTCGTTAAAATGACCCCTTCTACGAACTCTTAAAAGGCCGGGAAAAGAAGCTTCTGTATACTGTCCATTGTCATTTGCTTGAGAGTTGAACAAGCTTTCTCTAGACGTAGAGACAGATGTTGTTTTTACGTCTCCGTTCAGATCTACGTAATTATATTCTATGTTTTTAGCAGCAAGGCCACCATGCACAGTGATAATGTTATCAGACTGAGAGCCAATAATGTAGGAATGTTTTCCCGGCTCGCCAATAGGATCTCCAACCCGTACATACGTGCTAAGTTCAAAGCTTATTTTAGGTTTTACTTCGTCAAATAGTCCTAAAGAGAATATTACAGGTGACTCCAGCCCACCGATCAATCTAATGTCTTCCTTGAGAAGCCCTTGGTTTGAAAGCCCTGCGATTTGATCCAGGCCTTCTGGATTTAACAACAGGTTCTCTAGAGCCTCTCTTTGGTCGGACTGATATATTTCGCTTAAGTTGTATTGATCTACAAGACCAATAGGCGATCTAGTTTGCTTTAAAAAGCTGAAAAAATTTGTAGATTCGATTGCCATAGTAGTCTATTATTGTTCTTTATAGTTCAATGTAACTGACATCCTTCCAGAGACGCCCGGGTTAGGATCGCCTACGTCTGTGCTTATATCTCTTGCGATCATAAATAATGCTCTATTACTCCAGAAAGAAGGGGTCACTGACTCTCCATTAAAGTTAAAGATCTCCTCCAAGCTTATCTCTTGTGGTTTGCCTGCGGAGATGTAAAATGATCCGACCGGGTCTCCAGAGTCTTTAAACTTAAGGAAGCGTAGTGGGTAATCTCCAGTGCCTGAGAATCCCGCCCCGTCAAGGCTATTCTTAGATAAGAAGCTTGAACATTTTTTAGTCTTGTCTATTAAATTAGAGCCGGAAGTATCGATATAAGAGTAGTTTGAAATTGGATTAAGAGTGTCTGGGTGGCTAAATACTCCCATTGTTTTTATCGCTCCAAGAGAAGCATCACTAGCTCCTCCGTCGTGTGTATCTGCTCCAGATTCCCCTACACTAAGCGTGCACCCATGGGGGGTAAACGGGGAATTAACAAACCCATTCGGGGTTTTCTTTGCAATAACTACTGAGCCTATCTCGCTCCCGTCGCGCATTTTTATAAAGACTCTTAAGGGGAAGGGGTCAGCGCCTGTGATTCTCCTTTCTAGCGGTCTGGCTGTGTCGGATAAAAGACTCGGCTCGTACATTGCAATTGCCCTATACTTAACCACTATCAGCTCATCTTCTCCAAAAGCACTGCTTCCAGCACTTATAGTTACGGGTAACCAGAACTCTCTAATACTGGTTCCAGGAATCTCTTTTAGGATCTGGTCGGCTCCTGTAGCAGCGTAAGTATTAGTAACAAACGAACTATTTATAGCAAAAAGAGTTACACCACTGCTGGTAAGGCCAGAGTCCCATCTTGTGCTTTTTGATAGGTAGTACAAAGGCCCAGGTTCTTCGATGAACTTAGCGTTTTCTTCAACTAGTCCTGCCTGAACAAATAACCCTCTGCAGCTTCCTCCGTCTTCTCCAGGTACTCCGGGGAGTTGCCCGTCAATCTCTCCTAATCCGTCGCCAAATCCTTCTCCCACCTCTAGCGCATTACTGACCCTAACCCACCCTATATTATTTGCAATAATAACATTATCTTTTACAGAGTTATCTTCAAAGTCAATTGGTAGGCCTTCAAAGTACCTAAAGTTATCGGCGTTGGGGATTTGCCTATCTTTCACGTAAGGTCCAGTGGCAGAGTCATTAACTACCTCGACTTCCTTGCCGCTCCCCCACGTATATGTTTGAGCGTCTGAGTCATTAGGATCAAGGATTCCAAAGTTTGTTCCTACATTACTACGGTTAATAAGGTTTTTAGGATATAATGAATATCCTGGAGTATCGCTTTCCTCGCCATAAGGCCATACAATACCTATCTGTAAGTCCGCAGCGTGTTTGCCATCACATCTGCCGCCTCCGTTACACGTTAACTCAAAATCAGGGGCCGCAGAAGCGTTCTCATAAGTGTCGTATCCAGTACCGCCTTTTCTGTCAGTGAAAAGGATATAAAACTCTTCCGTCTCGATATCTATTGTTGAGAGCAGGGTGGTGTCTCTTCTATAAGGAGATAATTTTACGTCGATGGCGCTAGGATATCTAAATAGCAAAGGGCTATTAGCGTAATTGGACATTTTGGTTCTGCCCATAAACTCATCATCTCGGGTCTTTCTTCCTATAATAGTGGTGTTACCCGCGCCATTTATAAAACTAGCGTTTTCAGTGGGGTTAATGTAAGCTCCGTATACCTTATCGGCAATAATTTTAGACCCTAGCAGTCCTCCATTCAGGCCATTCCACCCAATAAATGCTCCGCCACTAACCCCTCCTTGGAGGTTATAAGCGGTGTCAATGCTCGAGTCACCTGAAAAAGTAATCGTAGGGGTTGGTTGTTCGGGCCTTCCTATGTCTTCTAGGGCAGTTTCATCCGTTTCTAAATAATTAATAAGCACTTGGGCTCTTAATGTCTGGCTTTCAGGAACTTCGCACCTATACCCTTCTTGAAAGGTGAAGGCATGTTCTTGGCATCCGTACTGATTTACAAACCTGATTTCGCAGTTTTTGTTTGAAAAAACTGACATACTAATTGGAAAGATCTCTTTTTTATTAAAAAACTCGTTGCCTTCAGAGTTAGTAATAATCCTTTTAGGCTTGAGTCCTAAAACACTAGAGTACTTATAGACAGGGAAATTGGCACCTTCATTGGCGTAGTCCGCAAGCTCGGCGTCTAATATCGGTCTGTTTACCGCTCCGCCACTTCCCAACTGAACAGTGCCTTCGTCGCCTCCATCGATATAATAAGATGCGCCGTACTTCTCGACAAACTGGGGTAGCTTAATGGCAGATGGATCTTCTACAAAGACCCTATACTTAAAGAAGAAGTAAGGATCTTGGAGGCAAGGTTGGCCAATTTGGTTCTCAATTACAAGCGTGTGTAGGGTAACCCATCTAGACTGGCCTTTATCTTGAGGAATGTAGGCATAGAACCTCGCCCCAATCGCGCCGTACCAACCAAACTCGATCTTGTACATGGTGACGGTGTCTGGGTTATAGATATAACCGCTAGGGCCCTGGTTATTAAGCCCATCGCCGTTCATTATATTTTGCTCGACAGAGGTCTCGTAGATTAGATACTTCTCTCCAGATTGCACGGCTTGCTCCGCAGAATTTATCTGTGTAGCAGTCATTACGTCCTTGTAGGTCGTTACTCCTGTTAGCCTATTTACAAAAGCTTCTCTTTCTTGGTAGTTTGCTTCGATAAAAAGATCTGTTGTGCCTAGAGGAACCGTTGATCTTCTCACAACAGAGAAGTCGGTGCCGTCTTTTAGCCTAAAGAAATACCCGTCCGAATAGTTTTCTACACCGAACTCTAGTACTGTGCCTGGACCCGCGCCCTCTTCAGCAACTCTTACACCGTAAGTAAATCCGCTAATACGTCCTGGTTGGTATCTAAATGCCCTTGTGGATTGCAGGGTTTGAACTGCATAGCTGCTTTTCCTCGAACCAATAGCATTTCCTTCGGTCAGCTTTTCTGTGACCTGAGGTATGGTGTTATCTGAATAGCTTTTTGGCCATGAAGCCCCAAAAATTAAAGACTCAGAGGGGGTAGTCGAGTCTGTGATTAAATAATAGGGGAGCTTATACTTTACTTCTGGAGAGTTAACACCCGGTTCAGAAGTGAGTACTCTAAACTCCCAATTCTTAAGGTCATCAGGAAGATCGGCATAGCTCATGCCAAAATACTCTGACCACACGTCTGCAACGTTATTTGTTTTTATTCTATAGTGACCTTTGTCAGGTTCCGTCCACTGATGTCTTGTGGCTCCGTAGAAAAAATTACCAAAGTAAACGTCTACGTTATTTAAATCAGAGAAGCTGGAGGCACCGGCTCCAAAAAGAGCTGCGTTTGTTAAATCTAAAAATTCTGTCTCATCTGAGTTAATGCTTCCAAAGTTTCTGAGCTCTCCTAAAGGTAGGATGGGGATATTTCCGTCTCCTCCCACTCTTGATTGATCGATATCTGTCCAGATCCTGTCCCAATATAGCCTGTTAAATACTCCGTTTTCTTTAGGATAGTTATTCTCAATATACTCCATCCTAAATTCCGCTTTTTGCTGAGTAGTGAAGTTATTACTCATGTACTCAATAATGTACATAGCAACTAAGCCCTGGAGGTATTTAGACCAGGTGGTGCCAGCAGATCCACTAAAACCTCCGCCGATAATTGCTCTGCTTACAGGCTGGTTTCCAGGGTTATAAAATGGTACGGGATAGCAGTCTAAAACAATAGAGGAGTTTTTAGCGTCGTCAAAATCTCTTGTAGCGTTGTGAGGCCCTGCTGGAGAATTTTTGTGCTCCCAGTTTCCACCTTGATGGTGGTCAGGCCAGCCGGC
>ERZ891134.2146-NODE-2146-length-12054-cov-5.885490_pt1 | contig 12054 bp, 20 predicted proteins | sample MGYA00520888_ERZ891134 | MGnify/ENA primary metagenome ERZ891134 (study PRJEB32303, sample SAMEA104408692) | aquatic metagenome | biome: Brackish water; feature: Coastal; material: water | place: Baltic Sea | collected 2014-10-23 | depth 10 m ... | reverse complement strand
ATTGATTTTTTTCACAGCATCTATTTCTCTTTGAAGGCTACCTATAATCAATTCTTCTAATTCTATATCAGCACCGAGACCGAGAATATCATCAGGCATATTTGGATAATAACCTCTGTCTCTCATTCTTTTAGTTATTTGCTGAAGTCTTTTAATTTCTTTTTCATGTTTTTTGATTAAAGTTTCTCTAGCCTTTTCAGGATATCGACTTGTTAATCTCATCTCTTGCACTAATAAAGCCACCCCTTTGTCTTCTATATTTTGTGCATCATCAGGGTGCATTTCAAAAGATTTACTTTTGTATTTCCAATCGGTTTGACCGCTCAAATCTCTATACCCTCTGACACTATCTCTATAAAATTTAGCTATATCCTCCTTACTAGAAAAATATAGACCATTCCCAAATGCTTGTGCCCCTTCTCCAGTATTTATTTTGCTCAAACTAAACTGGTTAAAGTCATAAGGAGAGCCATGAAAGGCTATAATTCCATCAGATTTATCAGTTGGTGGCACTACTTCCGAAACACCGCTCTTAGGTTGCACATTATCAACTTTTCCCAATAAACCAGTCTCAGGAGTTACTTGATTGGTTTTTCCCAACAAACTAGTTTGATTTGGTGTTTTGGAAACACCCATACCCAAAATGCCACCTGAAGGCACTGCATTTGGGACAACCCTTGAACCTAATAAAGATCCGCCAGTTACGTTCATAGACGTATCAAAGGCTAATTGCTGTATTTCTTGAGGGCTTAATTCGCCCCTAAAAGCCTGACCAAACTTATTTATTCCGCTATAGGCATCCTGCAAAAACTGAGGCACAGCCAACTCAAAGTTGCCCTTATTGCCATACATATCCCTCTCAATGGGAAGCAACATTCCCGTATAACGTGGGGCAGGGAGTGCATCAGAAGGGTTAAATGCCGATAATAAACCTTGTTGCATATCTAAGCCCACTTCGTCTTATGTGACCAGTACCTTGCAGATAACTTTGATGGATTGGGATCTTGAGCATCATGCCTCGCATAATAGCTGTCTTTCCTCATCTTTTCCTTCTTCGTCTTCGGATTAGCACCCGCACCCTTAACACCCTGCTGACCAAACCTAATCGTCTTTGTCGTGTCACCAACTTTGGCAACAACCACATGAGACTTCGTCTTGTGATTGGGGGTGCGTTTAGGCTGATTATACTTTGTCAATCCTAATCTTTTTAATTTTGGATCACTCATTAAACTCGCCTGCCTTTATCCTCTGCAAAAACGCAATAAACTCTTCCTCGCTCAAATCTGCCTTTACAGCACAATTCGCAGTCGCCACAATCATCGCAATCATTATGTCCTGCCAACTAAGGTTGTTGGATACATGAACACCATTTGCCATAGTGCAGAACATCTCCAACGCATACCCAAAGTCTTCTTCCTTCTCAGGGCTTACATAAGTCACTTTCTCGCCCCTATCAGGAAACTTAACTACGTTATCCAAACACTGTTCGGTCTTAGGGGTTTCCGATTGTTCCATTTACTCATCGCTCCACTTGCAATTGATCCATTTTCCGCAAACGTCAAAACAAAGGCATCAGCTACGTCAGGCGACCTCTGACCCCTGCGTTTCATCTCATCCTTGCTCTCAATCTTTAATTTGCCAGTAGAAAGATATTTGTAACGAATACCCGTAATCTCCTGAATTAAACTGTCATCATGCGGTATGTGAACATCTCTGCCCTCAAACCACTCACGACAATTCCAAAACAATTCATCCCTTAAACGGGTGAACTTGTCCTTTAACGAAGCACTCTCCGATACCGCTATCGATATCGCAGGCAATCCCAATTCCTTTAGCCTATCGGCAAGACCTGCACCTATCCCAATAGCATCAATATAAATGGCAGTAGGGCGGTCATTGTACCTAACAGCCTCATACTCAGTCAGGATGATACCCGCCATTTCCATCAAATCTTTTTGCGACCATGTCTTAATCGGCTCTAATAGCTCCTGACCCCTTCTTTTCGCTAAGGCAGATCTATCATTTCCATATCTCGCAACATCCAATCCCCAAACAACGGGGGTCATGGGGGATGCCTCAACATCTCGCTTTGTTGCCCCTTCCACTAAATGAAGTGGTAATAAAACATCGTCAGATTGGGTAGGGAACTCGCCTAAAACACGAACCTTATAGATATTGCTCTCTTCACCATATTTCGACTTCATATCTTCCAAAAACTTGTCAGATACATACTCGCCATCCTCACAAGAGACAGTCATGTTAAACCATCTATCTCGCATCGAATGGAAGCTCTCATAGAAATATCCATCAGATCTTGTAGGGTTACCACACATGACAACCTTAGCACCCTCAGTCGATAAAGCACCTTCACCAACCTGAAAGACGACATCAGGGATACCCGAAGCCTCTTCGCAGATAAACAGCATATTCTCGCTATGAAAGCCTTGCAAAGCCTCAGGGTTCTCTCTTCTACTGGTTCTTGCCACGCAGAAGCTGTCAGAAGCACCCTTTAATGAGATCTTGTCTGTCTTTACCTCTAACTGGCTCTTAAAGCCCTCAGGAAGCCTCCTATACCACTTGTCAACCTCAGACCACAATACATCGCTCAATTGGTGAGCCGTGTTAGCTGTGACCGCTATCTTGCAAGGGTAGTGGGTTAAGAGCCACCAAAGAATAAGCCATGACTGGAAGGCAGTTTTGCCAACACCATGACCCGACTTAATCGATATTTTATCATTATCTCGTATGCCTATTAAGGCTTCCTTCTGCCACTTTTGGGGGGTGGCTTTTAGTATCGCTTCAACGAATAGAACTGGATCGTTGCGTAATTTTAGTAATGTTTCAGTTGTATTGCTCAAATGCCCGCCCCTTGCCCCTGCAAGATAAGGGGGATCTCGCAGTACCGAAATTGAGAGGGGTATATACATCTATACCATGCCCCCGCCTAAATCAGAGGGGGGGGGTCAGATCAAATATCCCTACAAAAAATGTAAAATAAATATTAAATGTGGCTAACAAAGTGGCTAACCTTAGCTGTAATCGTTGTATATCAACGAGTTTCGTCAGGTCAGTTATGTAACGACCTATTGAATTGTCTTAGTTTCTGCCGATTTCTTGCGTGTGCGTATCGTATTCGGTAGTGTAGTTTCCTCTCCCTCAACCACCTTACTAACCTCCTTCAAAGCATCCAAATAACTTGCCTCATGCTTCACTTCCATCCTATGCACATCACCAAACTTCTTCGGTGCTAACTTAGCTGACTGCCACTTCAACGCATCTATCGCCACTCTAGCCTGATTATAATCTATCCTACCTTCCAACATATCAGTAACAGTCTCAGTAATCTTATCAGCATATACCTGACCTCTATTCTCCATAGCCAAAGCATACCGACTAGCAAACCCATTATCAGTATTCAGCTTCTCGGATACAGTTCTCCAACTCGGCATATCCTTATCATTATGACAAACATCCCTCGCAGATCTTCCTTCCCCAATCCTCTTGAGAAACTCAACCCATTCATCTTCACGATATTTTCTAGACATTATCAAACCTATTAAACAATCTTCTAATTACATAAGATCTAATCAAACTTATAACTGTAAACACTACCCCGATAGCAAATCCATCAAACAAGCTGACTTGATAGCCAAACAAAGGCAGTACAATTAAATTTGAAATTACTGCAACTAAATATCCAACTAAGACATTTGTAACAGCCTCAATAAAACTTCTTTTCTTTGACTGCATGAAGCACCAATAAAAAAACCTTACATCTCTGTAAGGCTAAACACTACATCTAGTGCCAATTAATTCAATCATATACAAGTTGTACCAAAGACAGATCTTAAATGCAATACCTCTTTACATATATTCTAATATAATGCACTATATACCCAATAAGTAATTTAATATTGGAGAAACCTATGAAATTCATTTTAACTTGTTTAGCCGAAATATCCTTCCTTGTAATGATGTTTGGAACTGCCTATCTAGCACTAGTGGTATTCAGCTAATGAAGAAGATCTATAACCTATTCGACCTTCAGCTAGTCAGAGACTACACAAAGCGAAACATAGAGTTCTTAGAAGACGAACTATCAAGAAGGCACTGTAACGACCTCAGAAGGCGACTAACATCATTCAAAAGCCTTCTAGATGAACTAAACGATGACATAGACAATCACCACCAAATCAGGAGAGTTTCTTAAAGGCATCCTCTAGATCATCTAAACTCAACCTTAAAATCTCCGCAGAGGCTTTTTCGTTTCTGCGGTTTTTTATTGCCCACTCCTTTGCCGAATAATTGTGAATAACAACATCCTGAACAATGCTAAAACTCCTCTTACCCATTCTTCTAGCCACCTTAATAAAATCCATCATAGCGACCTCAGATCGATCATAATCCCCACTTAGACTAGTACCGCCCAACCTATCCGACAATGTCGCTGTAAGCCTCTGATTTCGCCCTGAAGCCATATACAAACCCAATAACCTCTGAGCAGTCTGATACTGATCATAACTGATAACACCCTTCTTAAAATAAGTATCAATCCATAGCTGATCAGTAACATACAACAACTTTTCACCCGCTCTCTTAGTCTCCTTCTCAACAACTTCATGCTTCTTAAGAAACTCAGGAGTAGGTAAAACTCTTTCCTCTTTTGGTACTTTCTTTTTTCTCATCGAATATCATACTCATCCAAAATAGATTGCATCTTGCCCTCAAGCATAGCCTTCTCACACCTTTCCCTTAACCTATGAAAATCAGTGCCTGCATAGCTTGGCATATCTTTCTTCTTATAAACCTGATCTATGACACTCTGAATATATCCCTTCTGCTTATCGGATAATTCTTTTGGCTTATTCATCCTCTCATTAATCGACTGAGCCGACTTGATCAAATAACTCTGCAAATCACCTTTTGGATTTTCTTGTACTTCCAAAAATAAGTTATGAAGATGTTCGTAAACCTTCTCATTAGAGATACCCGATTTACCCCTAATCATCTCTCTCAACTTACCCAAAAAAGGTCGTGGATATTTAATCCCGCAATCTTGTTTTGCAAGCCACTGTAGATGATCTTGATAAACCAAATCTCCATAAGTTTTTGTGGAATTGTCGCTTATATCTAATTTATTAGATATAAGATAAGGGTTATTAAGGGATCGGAGGTCAGCCTTGTCCTCTCCAACTGCACGATTTGTCCTCCCCATTTCTTCAGGAGGACATTTTGTCCTCTCCATTTTTAGGGCAGGAATTGAGTATTTATTTGCCAAATTTGGTGTAGATACGACCTCAATAAATCCCATATCTAATAAACTTTTTATGTGCCTTCTAACTGTCCTTTCAGAACACTCTGCAAATACAGCTAGTCTTTCCTGAGAGGGATAAGCAAACCCTCTACTATCATTAAAATGATCACAAATAATAAGCAAAACCAACTTAGTTGTTGGATCTCCCACTTGCTGAGACATTGCCCACGAAAATGCTTTCATACTCATATATAACCCTCCATTTCTGTTATTTTGTTAAGGAAACTTTCAGGCACAAAATATGCCTTTCCATAGTCTCCATAATCATTGACGAACCTATCTAACATACCTTCGCCACCCCTAATCCAACCCTTAATCTCATAGGTTGGACACACTCCCACTACGAGGAAATAAATTCTATCTTTAGGGTCATCATCCCGCAAAATTAAGTCAAAACCTTGTTTGCTTCGTGTCCTTACTTCCCAACCAGTGCCATCAATATCCCCGCCTTCCTTAAACGTGTTTATTGAGCCACCCCAATACTTTCCCATAGCCTTACTCACCGCTATCTCACCGCAAGCACCCTCAATGTGACTGTTCCAACTGGACTGTAATTTGGTCTTATTCTTATAGCCTCTCTTGATTGCTCCAATGTGCCGAAGAGAACCAGTATTTGCCCCCTGAGCCATTTCATAATCTAAAAGAGTAACCTTCATCGTCTAGCCACTAACTCCAAAAAATCATCAAAATCTAAAACTATTAATGGCTTCTTATTATCGGCTTTAATCACCAAACCATCATTATCCTCAAACCAATCATAGATAGATTTAAATCCATTTGCCCTGCACTTGACTTCCAAATGCCACTTCTCTTCACCAGTTTTATTAAGTATCAGATCTGATTTAATGCTTCCGCCACCGCTTAAAGGAACTCTTATGCACTCAATATCATCGTGCATCAAAGCCTGCTTCCTAAGATTATTTTCAACCCGATAACCTTTATCTCTTGAGAATTTTCCCATTACATTTTCCAATCCTGAAGATTAACTTTGCCTTTTGTAAAGGTATGAATTGCCAACATTTTCTTAGCTGAGGGCAAAGATTTGCCATAAAGCCACTTATGAATAGTTGGCTGTGAAACTTTTAGTAGATCAGATAATTCTTTTTGAGATATTCCATTTTTTACAAGATATTGTGATAACTTCACTTACAATCATCCATATGTTGTTTAGCTATAATATGCCTAATTAGCATAGTCTTATCATTATTTATTCTAAGCAGTCAATACATTTAAAAAAAATTTAGAAATAATTTGCAATTATATATTCTTGCCCTATGGTTATGTATTCCTAATAGGGCTTGCTCGTTGCGTGGCTTGTACAACGAGGATAAAATAATAAGGGGAGCGAAATGAAGACTATAAAAAGAAATCCACGATGCTTTAAATTAATACATAAAAAATGTGTTTATATGAGCAGAATATTTGGCATGAATGGTTGGATGTGGACACAAACAGCACCGCCTTATAACAATTAAATTGAATAAAAAACGTAATTCGTATATCAATTTTTTTGTTAAAGGAGCTAATAAACAAACATGAAATTTCCAAATAACCTTTATGTTTTGAGGTCTAATAAAGGACTTCAACAAAAAGAGGTATCTGAAGCTATCGGAGTAGTTCAATCTGAATATAGTAAGATGGAGCGAGGCGATAGAAAGTTAGGTATCCATTTAGATAAATTACTTAAATTTTTTAATATTGATGAAGACAGATTATTTACAAATGCCTCACCAATATATCAAAAGCCAGTAGAGCATAAAATGCCACCACTAGAGGATTTGCCAATGTATGGTTTGCCACTAGCAAATGGTGGGGAAGGCTTTCAGGTGCAGAAAAAGATGTTCACCCACTGCGGAAGACCTGACTATTTGACAGGTGTTCCAACAGCTTATGCCTGCTTCATGCTATCGAATAATATGGAGCAAAGATATTTTTATGGAGAAATTTTGTTTGTCGATCCGACATTGCAGATAAAAGAAAAGGATTTTGTCGTGGTGCAGATTAAGGCAGGTGACCGCACCATAGGTCTTGTAAGAAAAGTAGCTGAGGTCAGTGATAGGCAATTTAGACTGTCAACCCTAAATCCTGACAATACTGAAGTTTTTAAAAATTCAGATATTATAGCTATCCATAAAATAGTGGGTTCTAGATCTAATATAGAATAAAATATATTGCAATATATGCCAATAAGGTATAATCTCTTCTATGAATTAGGAGGAGATAACCTATGGCATATCCATTTTTTGAGAGGTTTGGATTAGACACAAAAAGTCTATCTGAACGTCAAAGCACTATAGGTGGTAGCGATATAACCACCTTAGCTTCAGGTGATCCTGAGCGAATTTTAAAATTATTTCAGCAAAAGACTGGCAAGATACAACCCGATGATCTGACAATGGTTTGGGCAGTGATTATGGGGCATATCACTGAAGAGGCTAATCTTGAGTGGACTGAGCATTATTTAGACCTACCCATAATTGACCGCCAAAAAGTATTCAATGGAAAAAAACATCCATTTATGCGGTGTACTGTTGATGGTGTAGTTAAAGGCTATAAGAATAAATTAGCAGTCATTGATGCTAAATTTACTATGGGGCGACCTAAAAGAGATGAGGAATATAAAGACGTTATCCCTCGCTTAGTTAGATACTATAGCCCTCAAATCCACTGGAATGCTTATTTAGTTGAAGAAACCACTGGCAAGAAATGTCCTTATGGCTTGCTATCTTTTATTAAAGGCGGTGATCAGCCTGCCTTACATGAAATAAAAATTGATCGTGATTTTCAGGAAAAATTAATCAACGTGGCTAAATGGTTTATGGGCTGTATCGAAATGGACATAGAGCCAACCGACATTCCTACCGCAGAAATACCAGTACCTTTAGAGGATAAAGTGCCAGTAGATATGCAGGCAGATCCTAAGTGGAAGGCTTTTGCAGAGCAATATATTCAGACCTTAGGGGCTAATGAGATCTTTAAGGATGCTGAAGCCAAAATTAAAAAGCTAGTACCCAAAAATGCGAGTGAAGCATTTGGTCATGGCATACAAGTCAAAGTCGCAAAAAATAACAGTAAGAGGATAACATTATGCAACAGTTAGGAAACATAATTGCAAAACCAAAATTAAGATCTTCAGATGCTCCCACAAAAACTGAAGATCATACTGCTCCGATAGGTAACACCTCCTCCAAGCCTATCGGGGCAGGCTCACAAATAGCAAAGGCACTTATAGCATTTCATAAGACAAGACCTTTTGCTGAGGAAAAGGCAGAAAATAGTTTTTTCAAAAAAGGTAACAAGTCATCGACCTACACTTCATTAGAAGATGCTATAACTGTTTGCAGGAAAGCTGTAGATTTTGATTTAACTTTTACTCAGAATATTAACTTTGAAGATGGTGAGTATTTTGTTTCCACAGTAATCATGCACAGTTCAGGGGAAACAATAACTGATAGAACACCTATTAAATGCAAAGATTATAATGACCCACATAAATTCTTCGGCAGTGTCAGTTATGCTCGTAGGTACTCAATTCTGAGTTCGTTCTCTATACCAACTGCCGATAACGATGGTATCAGTGCTATGGGTTGGACTAGCAACGATGACTTAGAGCCTAACCCTGATCCTAATCCTGACCCCGATCCTGATGACAAACCTAAGAGCATATTTGAACTTATAGACAGCACTAAGTCAGTGGATGAACTTAACAATTTGTACAGAAAATATAAGCCAACTGACGATAAAATAATCCAAAAATTCGCAACAAAAAAAGGAGAACTAAATGGATAATAATAAACCAATGGTAAAATATGGAGTAGATGAATTAACTATTTCCATAAATAAAAATGATCGTAAAACTGAGGATTGGCACTCAGACTATAATGGCAAGTTAGTCATTAATGGTGAGATATTTTATGCCAATGTCTATCAAAAAAATGAGAATTGGATTGCAGGCAAGTTAGTTAAAGCTGATCCGACTAAAGTTAATTCAGGCGGTCAAACTCTAACTAATTCTACTGAACTAAATGATGAAATCCCTTTCTAAATGAAAAGAGAAGAGATTTTACAAACTGCAATAGGGTTGATTAATGGTGATCGGGCAAAAGATTACGGGGATGCCTATGAGAACCATAAGAGGATTGCTGAGTTATGGTCAGTCGTTTTTGGAATAAAAGTGACTGTCTATCAGGTGATCCTCTGCCTGATCCTATTGAAAGTAGCTAGACTTATTTATTCTCCACAAAAAACTGATAGTTGGATCGATCTTGCTGGCTATTCAGGGATTGGGGGATCTTTTGAAGAAAAGGTAAAGAATGACAAATAAACCTATTCCAGTTCTTCGCAGAACTAAAGAGCAAGTAGAAAAAGACAATGATAAATTTTCTAATTGTGTGCAATGCGGTGAGCCTCTTAGGAAGGCAAAACAAAGAAGAGACAGCCCTAAAACTTGCAGTCAATGCCGATATGAGAGATCTAGTGGCAGTAGTGCTATCAGGCTTATATGCAAAAAATTAAAGAAAAGAAAAGTCGCTCCTGCTGAAGATGAAATGATGTTTGAAGATCATCCCAATGGAGACAGTGATAAAGAGGGCAGGGTTATTATTAATCCTACCTTTGTAAACTATGGCATATCACCGCTATCTGAGGTGATTAAAACTTCAAATTATCAATACAAAAATGGTTCTGCGAGAGATGGCTATAGATACAAAAGGAGTGAGTGATGGAAGTATGTCCACGATGCAAGTCAGCTTGGCGACCAATAATGACAAGGTCTGCTGAACAATGTTCGGTTTGCCAGTTTCAAGTAATGATCGATTGCTGTTCAGGAGTTTGTGAAAATGAGCCGATGGAAAAAACCGACAAGACCACAGATAAGTCAAATTCCTCTGATGGATGAGTGCGACTACTGCGGTAAGGCTTTTGATTGGCGATTTGCAGGACTTGTCAATGCCAAAAAAGATAAGTTTTGCGGACACAAATGTTTTGATGATTATAGATTTGAGCAACAAAGGTTAGAAGATGAGTTTAAATCCCTTTGATTATTGCAAATTATGTGGAAAAGAAATGCCACCGAGTATGCACAAACGTCTAAAGCCTTTTATGTGTCCTAACTGCCACGATATGCGAAGAGATGGCAACTATGAAGTTAGCAAGATATTTGATGAATTAAGGGAAAAAAATAAAGACCTACCTGAAGATGATTGGTCTGATCAGAATGTTGAAGTTGAAGACGAGCCACCCCTAAAAAATAAAAGGGGGGCTACATACATCTATAGCAGAAACATTATAGACGATATCTAGCCCAATAATTTCTGCAATAATTTCTCAGCTTGCATTGGACTTCTAGCCTGCTCTAAATCGATAACAGTATAGTGAACCTCAGCAGTCTTAGAGTTCTTAGAGTGACCCATTCTAGCCTTCCTGATATGATCAGGCACTTCACCAATCATAGAGGTGTTAAAGTATTTCCTAAAACCACCAATGCCATAGTTAGGCACTCCTGCATGTTTACAAACAGTCTCAATTAATTTTCTCATAGCATTTTGCTCAAATGGTTTTTTACCACTAGCATTAGGGAAAATCCATAAATCACAATGAGAATTTAACTTCCATTTTTTTAGCAATGTCATAACGTGAGATGGCAAACCTAAAATTCTTTCTCTGAAATTATTTTTAAGTTCCTGAGTATCATATCTATAGACGTTTCTGCTTATAGTTACCTCAGACTTATTGAAGTTAATGTCTTGCCATTGTAAGCCTTGAAGCTCGTTAGCTGACACTCCCGTAAAGGCTGAGAAGGCTATAAATGTATCTAGATATAATGTCTTTTTGACCTTTAATATACTGGCTATATGGTCATGCGAATATCCGCCTCTCTCATTGACAACACCCTTAATCTCTTTTCTGTCGTCAGAGTTACAAGGGTTTCTAGAAATATAGCCCTGATCAACTGCAAATTTCATAACCATATTTAAGGTTTGCACACAATGCCTAATTGATTTGGCGGATAAATCCTTATTAGCACAATCATCAATGAAGCTGTTAATCTTACCAGTGGTAATCTCTTTGATGCTAATACCCTTAAAAAAAGGTGTTAGATGAAGTCTTAAATGCCTCTCATCATTGTCATATGACCTTTGCCTGATACCATTAACTTTCCTTCCGACAGCATCTAGTCGCTTTTCTAAGGCAATCTTTGTAATGTCCTCAAACAATGCAACTTCAATTTTTGTTACATGATTTTCAAAGTCAGATATCATAGCTTTTCTAATAGACTGAAGATCTTTTTTGTTAACAGCTATCTTCCTGCCATATGACTTCATAGTCGCTGATTTATAACGAAACTGAAAGCCTTTATAATCTTTAGCCACAATTATATAAGGCTTAATATCCCCAACAAAATAATTAGCCATTAGTTTGCTCCCAAATATTCTTTTGCACACTTAATAGCCATTCTATTTATTCTTCTATTGTAGATCTCTAAAATGAAACTTTTAGCATCGTCAGTTTTTAACCAATCTGATTTAGAAAGAGCCTGAATATTCGAAGGTTGCCAATCCGCATCTAGCTCTTCTAGATAATCCTCATAACAATCAGTTATCAATTCTTGCCAGTAAGGACTGCGAATTATTCTCTGATATTCAGCATTTTTAGTAGATGTTCTATTTTTGTTCTGCATAATTTATTCTCCTCTTTAAAGTTAGCCACTTTTTATTTTAGACTTTTTTATGTTTCCCACT
>ERZ891134.2145-NODE-2145-length-12060-cov-19.957018_pt1 | contig 12060 bp, 10 predicted proteins | sample MGYA00520888_ERZ891134 | MGnify/ENA primary metagenome ERZ891134 (study PRJEB32303, sample SAMEA104408692) | aquatic metagenome | biome: Brackish water; feature: Coastal; material: water | place: Baltic Sea | collected 2014-10-23 | depth 10 m ... | reverse complement strand
ATACCGTCATACATATTAACCTGGCCTTCTGATTGAGATGTAACTGTCACGGAGGCCCACCACCTGAACGTGGCCCCCGGTCTGCGGGGCCTCGACAACCTTACCATTGCCGAGATACATCTGGACGTGCCCCCTGCTGGGGAACAGTAGGTCCCCCGGCTTTGCGTTGCCGATACCATCAACGGCAGCGCCAGAGTTGATCTGGTCGTACGTCGTTCGCGGAAGGTTGACACCCACCTTCGACCACGCCATCTGCACTAGTGACGAGCAGTCGTATCCTACCGTGTTGGCTCCTCGTCCGAAGCCCCTGGTGGGCCCGGAAGTGGTGCCCCCACCCCACGAGTAGGGGGTGCCCAGCGCCCCTGTTGCAGCGCCTGTCACTTCGTTAGTGGGCCCATTGTAGGCCATACCACTAGCTCCCGCGACGGCCTGCCCAAGCGACGGGTCTGAGGATGAGCCCACAGCACCCGCTGCAGCCTGAGCAGCGCCCGCCTGCTGCAGCACCCTGTCAAACAGTGACGGCTCCTCCTGCTCCTCACCTTCTTCTTGGTTGTCTTGCAGCATCCCGAGGGCCATAGAAGCGTCCGGCCCACCGCCAGTGGCTGTGGGCGTCGCCCCACCCACGTCGCCAGCGGTCCCCTCGTACCCGGTCGGGCCGTCAAGGAACACCTGCGAGGCATCCCCACCCGTGGCCTGTCCGGCGTTGATGATGTTCTGAATGTGCTGGCCAGTGTTGTTCGAGCTCGGCGGGGAGTAGGTGTTCATCACGTCCTGAATGCTGCGCTTCCCAGCACCGTAGTACAGGTTCCCACGAAGCCCCTTGGTCATCGCCTCCGTTGCATCAGCGTATGACCCGTAACCGTTGTTCGGCCCACCACTGAACACGCCGTAGCCATAAGGGTTCTTCTTCCCACGCGCGAATCCGGCGGTGCCGTAGGACGACTCAGCCTTGGCCAGCCCCGACACGAACGCAGGGTTGATGCCGTTACGCATTGACACATTATAGATAGCGTCGGCCTCGCCGTACATAGGCGTGCCCTCAAGAGACTTACGGAACGATGCTAGATTAGGGATAGCCATTTATCCTCCGCTGTAGTTCGGGCTTGTGGCCGTTGCGTTACGACGGCGAGTCTCGTTGGCCTTCTCACGCGCTTCTGCCTGCTCAGCACCAACCTCCCACGAGTCCTTCTCCTTCACGCGCTTACCGAGGCCAGCGAAGTGGGTGATCCAGTCGGCCCACCCGCCGTACGAATCATCGTCCGGTGCGTCGAACCTATTGAACACAGTCAGCGGGCCAGTGATCGAGTCAATCCCGTAAGCAACCCTAGAGTCAATCGCGGGCACCATCTCTCCGTCCTTCTTCATGCGAGCCATGTCCCCAAGTCCAATGGCAACCGCAAGCTGGCCGATAAAGGGAGTCTTGGGCTTGGCAAGGTAGCCTGGGTACTTCTCAATGGGCGTGCCTGTAAACACGTTCTTGTTCAGTGCCAGCTCAGTAGGCACCTTGAAGATAGGGTTGACAGAAGAAAGGTAGTCGCTGGAAAGCTTCTCAAAGAATCCCTCATCCTTGTTGGGGAGCATCGGCACTGGGATCTTGTTGAGGTCAGCCCACGGCGCACCGATTGAGATGTTGCCATAACCGGGGATGGGGATAAGGCCCATCTCACTGACGTAGCCCGGCTCGAACGGGCTCTTCTCACGCGCCCGCTCAATGTCTCCGTAGGCTGAGTACAGCGCCGGGTTCTTAATCATAGACCTGACCTGATACGGGGTGTTCAGTCGCATCCAGGTGTAGAACATGATAATGTTTCGCATCCACAGCTTCTCAAAGTTAGTGAGTCGGCCATAGTCAAACACCCCGTCAATGGTGGACAGGGCTGCCTGCATCGGGTCACCACCGTTGCGCTCCATGTGGGACACCCACGTACGGAAGCGCATTGCATCCTCGCGGTTGATGTTGTTCCGCGCCATGATGTTGTAATACTTCCTAAGACCGACACCATCCTTGAGGGACATTGAAGCCGACTCAAATATCTTACTGGTCGCGCCAATCTCCGCGCCCATGTTCACGCCGATTTCCCCGGTGAACCCTCGCCCGATGCCAGCCATGTGAGCAAGCGCCAGCAGCTCGTCGCCCGCGTAATCACGGCCAGCCACGGTGTACATCTTCTTACCGTCACGCCCCTTGCTGGTGTCAATGACAGTCTTACCGTTAACCTTCTTGGTGTGGTAGAACGCGCCGAGGTCCACCTTCCCGCCCACGCGGCGACCCTCCATCGCAAGCTGAGACAGCGAGTCGTACTTACGCTTTAGTCCACTATTGATCGTGTTCTTCCCAGCCTGATAGAACCCGAGCGACACCATTGAGTTGAAGAAGTCACCGAGCATGTTGTTCCAGTAGTGGCCCGGCCACGGCTGCGTGAAGAACAGCTTGAGCCCACGACCAACCTTAAGCGCCCTGCTCCCGAGGTCCGAGTAGTCCTCAGGCGAACGGTCACGATAGCCCTTGAGCTTATCGAGCGACTTGTGCTTGAAGTCAAAGGCGTTCGGGTCCTGGTCCACGTTACGCAGGATTCTCTCTCCACTCACCGGATGCGGCGCATACTCCAACACACCGGCCTTGATGTACATTTCTTCGATTAGATCATCGGTCAGCCTGTTCTGATACTGCTGCTCCTTACGAAGTGCCGTAGCGAAGAAGTCCATATCCAACACAAAGTCTTTTGACGCTCGGCTGAGCGCGTCGGGTATCCCCTGGTTAGCCGCCTCTTCTGCGAACCCGAAGTAACGCAGCGCCTGCGCCGCATCAGCATCGGCTGGGTCATCAAACTTCTTTAGGTCTTCGTCGCTAAGCCTTCGATTAGTTGACGCCTGCTCGCTAAGCCAGCGTGACGACCCTGCATCATTGATGTTTTTGTTGAACTTATTCATAAGACCGTCAACTGCCCGCTCATCTTTAATGAGGCTCCTTAGTAGATCCTCAAACTCAGCTTCGGTAAAGTAGCTATAGATGGACCCCAGTGAACGACCCTCCAAGTCACCACTCTTGGAACCAGTCATATTCTTATCCGGGGAAGCTCCCTCCAAGCGAGCCATCTGCTCGTTACGCTTAACCATCAAGTCCATTGACTCTTCGTCCAGCTTACGGGGCATGTAACCACCCGTGGCGGGGTGTCCTTCGATTAGCCTAAGCCCCTCTTCCGGGGCCTTGAGGTTCAGCTGCTCTAGGTAGCGAGCCTGCGTCGCGTCAAGCAGACCCAGCGCTGTATCATCCAAGAACCCGCTGTCCATCAGGGCACGTTGAAGATCGTCGGCCGTCTGGACCGCAGCCCGGCTAAGCGCCGAGTTGCGTACGTTGCCCAAGATAGTCATTGCCTTCATTGTGCTCTTAAGGTGCTCCTCTACACCCGCCTCATCGAGATTAGGGAAGCGCTCGCGGATCTTCATTCTAAGCATCTCTTTGTTTCTCTCAGCCGCCATAGTGATGGCGTACATGGACTCCTTGCCCTGTGACTCAATCTGCTTAGCAATCCACTCAACCGGCAGCATGTTAATCCACCGTGTCGCACGGCCGACCTTACCGACCTTATCCAGCCTACGGACCATGCTCTTAGACAGCTGAATCTCAACCTTGCCCTGCCCAGTCCGGACCTTCTTCTTCGCTGCCTCTTCGCTCAGGTCGTTGATAGCACGGGTCGGCCTCCACCCAAGACGCACACCGTAAGCGTAGTCCTCTCGGCTCCTGGCCTGCAGCATCGTGGCCCTGTTGTTCTCCCTTGCCGCTAGCTCATCCGCGGGCCTCACCGCACCTGTTGCATCCAGATCAACCTCAGGTTCGCGCTTCCCGAAGGCCCGAACCGCCGCGTCCTTGCGTGGTCGTTCAACGACACTCTTAATCTCGGGGGCAGGCCCCGGTCCTGGGACCTCGTACCTCTGCATGGTTGCCGCAATCATTTCATCGGCCTTGGCCTCCTGAGAATAGGCTACCTTTTCCACCACGTCATCCAGAGACTTTACCGCCTTGGAGCCGGCACCGGCCCCGGCGGAGAGCCTGGCGGCGGGCCCAAGAACCGCCCTCAACGCTTCGGCCCACGGCACATCATCCGCGCTTTTTGCCTTGCGCTGCGCGTTCTTCGCGGCACGCTCGGCGCCCTTAGCCCCTTGGAGGCCCTTATCAATCAGTGCTTCCGTACGAGTAGGCATCCTTGGGAAGTCGTTGGCCACCCCAGCAGGAGTGCGGGCATCCTCCCTGAGCAACTTGCGCTCAGCAGTCGTAAGCTTTCTATCCGGCTTGACGAAGGCGCTGAATAGATCAAGGCCAGGCTCGCGTCCAGCGTTCGTCGCCTTCTTTTTAAGACCACTCTTAGAAGTATCGCCCAAAGCCTTGGCCAGATTAAGCGATTTAATTCCCTCAGCACCAAGACCAGCGGCCTCATCTCCTAGGCTGCCTATGCCCATCTCCCTAAGCCCGGCAAAGGCGTCAGCCATATCCTTATTACTAGGAACATTACCTCCCGGTACGCCCCTGGGTGCGCCGGCCAGCGGATCAGGCTTGACCGGCTTTACGCCCCTGGGTGCGCCTGCGAGCGGACCATCCATCTTGGATACAGTCTTGGCCACGTTGCTGCCGGTCTTGGCCAGCTTGGCAACAGGGGCCAGGGCCCACAGCGGGTCGAGCGCAACGTCACCAACGAGCCCTGCCCACTTAGCCCAACCGGAGTCCTCGGGCACCCCGGACTGTTCCAGGATTTCCTTAAAGCCCTCGTAGTCATCGCTGAATCCGCCCTTCATGTCGGACCAGTCCATGCCCTCGCGGCCGGTGATTCCCTCAATAGCCTTGGACCCAAGCGTAAACACGACAGCCTGGGGCACCGACAGGGTGTTGAGTGCGCCCACGCCGAACGTCTTTAGCGGCTCAAAGATGGAGCGGTCAATCTCCGCCGCGTCCCCGCTACCGCTCAGACCGTTGTTGGTCGGGTCCCCGATATGCAGGGCTGCCCACCGCTGCTTAAACTCCTCGTTCGAGAGTGAGTCGTACGCAGTATAACCGTAGGACGGTCCGAGCGGGATGTTATTATCCCGCCTGAACCTCGCTATGCGCTCAATAGGAGTGGGCATCTACCCATTCCAGATCTTCAAGAAGTCATCCTTCGCACCTGCAACAGTACGGAAGCGTGCCCCGAAGACAGACCCCATAATCTCTGCAGCCTTCTCCGTCCCAAGGTAACCGTAGTACTGTGCCTTAAGCGACTGTGCCACGTTCTGCATAATCTGGCCCTGCTCGTGGGCACTAATCTCATTAAAGTTCTCAGGCTTCATGCCGACCACTGACTTCATAGCGTCCTGCTGGGTCTTAAGCGCGTCCCGGTCCTGCTCGTAAGCGTCACCAAGGGCATCTGCCCGCGCACTAGCTGCCGCTGTTGCAGCATCAGACGCAATCTTGTCCTCCTGCAGATCAAGCTGGCGACCCTGCGACTCCCGCAGCCATGCAGCGGCCTCCTTGTCAAGACCGTACTGGCGGTCCTTGTAGAAGCGGTCCAGCTTAGCCTCCGCGATAGTCGCGTCAAGCTCAGACTCACGCGCAGCAAGCTCGTCCAGGCCGGTGTTGTAACCGGAGAGAACATCGGAAGCCATCTCCTTGCTAAGCGCGTTATCAACGCCGAGCTGGTCGTCGGCGTACCGCTGGTTAATCATATCAATGGCACTCTGCGTAGTCTCCGCCTGCGTCCCTGCGGCAGCGGCGTTCACGCCCGACGCACCAGCGGACTCGCTCATAAGCGACGGGTCTGAAATACCACCCTGAGTCTGGTTCGCAAACTGCTCGATCATGCTTGAGCTCGCAGCAATGGCGGCGTCATTACGGGCCTTGTTGTCTGCTGCCATCTGAGTCTGCAGCTGCTGCTGCGCCGCACGCTGGCCCTCCATCCAAGTGTTGAACACACCCCACGCATCATCCGACGCCTTCTTCTTCTGATCGAGTCGGGTAGCCTGACGCTTCAATGACCGGCGAGCCGGGGCGAACAGGTCCGCAAAGTAGGTGTCAACGCTGCGGCCATCACCGCTGGTCGTACCCGAGTCGGTGCTGTTGGATGACTTCTTGCCGCCCGAGCTCCCACCTGAGCCGCCGCCCGTGGCGCGTCCCGCAGAGCCCGTGGTTTGTGCGCGGTTCCCGCGAGGCCGTACCGGCGTCTTCTTCTTCTTGTCGCCAAACCGGCCTTCGTACGCTTCGATTTCCTTCTTAGTCGCAGCACGGCGGGTTCCCTTAAGCAGCTTGCCCTCATGGTAGTTATCTACGTAGTAGGAGTAGCCGCCCTTTTTGTTCTTGCGCTTGACCATCTTAGTGTGGTCAACATTATATCCCACACCCATAGGGTTCTTCCTCTTCCGCCTGTCAAACGCATTCTGCGAGTTCTTGACACGCGCTTGGTTTCGCTTGCCCTGTGTCTTGCTAGCCTTGGCCTGACGCTGACGGCGGCGCTTCTGCTCCGGTGTCTCTTTGCCAGTTGTTCCGGGCATTGGGAAAAGTGGAGCCATTACACACCATGCTTTCTGCGGTAGTCCTCGTACCGTCGCTGGTTGTTACTAAGCAGCGCCTGACTCTGATCGCGGGTGTGCTGAGTGGTGAGATCGTTACGTCCGCGCGTGTACTGACCCTGCTTGCGCCCGTAGTCAGTCATAGTCTCATCTGTCACCTTTTTGTATGCGTCGCGGGTGTCCTGGTTGCCCCTGAACTGCGAGCCCGACCGGAGCATGCCACGCTGGGCAGAAGAGTTAAGAGTGTTCCTAAAGCCCTCGTCCCGATCCTCGCGGTAGTTTGCGAACATACCACCAAGCTTCTCGACATCCCCGGTGTACTTGTACGAACCATCATCCTGCTTCTCAACACCCTTAAGACTCATGCCGTTACCCTGCCCAACCTTCCCCTGCGCGTTGTTCGCGCCGAACGTGTCGCTCAGGTAGGTCTGGTAGTCGCTGTCAAGGTCAGTCATGCTGGTGTTGTAGTTAGCCAGCATCTGCTGCATGTCCTGCGCGTACTGCGAGTCCCGGCCATTCGGGTCGAACGCGGGAATCTCTGCGGCCTTTTCACCGGCCACATTGGTAGGGTTCTGTGGCGAGCCCGGAACGGGCGCTCCCTTCTTGGCGCGCCAATCCCAGAAAGCCTTTTTCGATGTCTCGTTAATCTTCGCGCCTGGGTTGTTGCGCTTGTATGCCTTAAACCAGTGGTTAAAGCTGAGCTTCTTATTAGGTGCAGCCATTACCTCAACCCCTTCTTCATGGGAACAGTACCGGGACTAATGCGCGAGGAAAGCCCTGGCGCTGCGGGGACATCTGGGGCAGGCTTAAGCTTAGACATGCGGCGAGCGGATTCAAGATAGTCAGACCGCTGGCCCTCTGTCCCCTGATTGCGTCCATATCGGTTTAGCATAGTGTTTAGCATTGTAAACTGCCCCTATTATATCATACTAATTGGTAGGTGTATTGTCAACGCCGAGCGTTCTGACCTGCTCAGCCACCATAAATACGTTATACAGTCTATAAGATTCCGGCGGATTATCAGTAATATCGGTAAGACAGGTGAACACAATACGGATAGTCTGGCCCTCACGCTGGAACGTGTTAAGCAGCCGGTCGCTGAAATGGTATTCATCCAGTCCTACTGTGTCTGCCTTGCCCTTGACGCGGGGCTTGATGGTGTGCGTGTCAATGACCTCACGCATGTCCGGGTCGGATGCGAACGACACCTGCCACGTAGGCTTATCATACTCAGCCTCAGCGTAGATGCCGTGGTCAATCTGCATCTCATTGATGCGGGTTGTCGAGCCCGGCGACGACACGTACACGTCCATCTGCACAGGCACGGGCGTCCTCGTAAGCTCCGACCGCAACACCTCGTCCTGCCAGCGCACGCCTTGCCAGATAACATCGTAATTGTACTTGTTAGGTGCCTCGTACCAGTGCAGGTACTCGGGCGTGAGGTTCGGCACCTCATCGTACATGGGCAGCTGCTTAGCCGTCGGGTTCCACACGTCGGTAAGCTCAGTCATAAACGAGTGGTGAATGCCGTAGACGCGCCCGGTCGGGCCCTGCAGCACGCGCATCGGGTTGAGTGCCTTGTTGTAGTAACCCCACTCGCTCCACGTCTGCGTCGCAATGTCGTAGCAGAAGTTGTCCGTGAGCTTGAGTGGGTCGTAGCCGCCCTTGATGTCCTGGCAGCACATGAGCAGGTGGCCGTCCGGCGTGACCGCCACGGTGGGCCAGTAGTGCTCATACATTGGGCCCTGCTGCAGCTCAGCCTGCCTGTTCTTGTGTAGTGCCCACGGGCGCTCAGCGAGCAGGTTGGCGATTCCCCTACCGGCCCCCTGCATGGTCAGGTTCTCAAGCTCGCCGCCCGTCATGGAGTACACCGCATCGTCTGACACGAAGTACATCGTGCCCTCGTACGCAGTCACACCGTTAGGATACGGGCAGCCCACCACGTTAGACACCTTCTCGATAGAGAACGAATCCTCGTCATAGCCGACCATGCGGTAGGTGCGCGTCGCCTTGAAGATGTACAGCGCGTCGTCCATCGCGTACATGGCGGTAATAGGATCGGCGTCGTCGTTGTCCACGATGGCGTAGTTAATGGTAGGCCACTTGGTAGGAGCGCCCGGCTGGCTCCACACCACTGCGTTACCGTAATACCCACCCACGCCATCAATGGCCTGAGGAAACTCAAGGTCGTCGGTCGTCCACGTCTGGCTGATGTGTGCTCGTGCGCCGAACACCCGCTCGCGGAACACAGCCAGCGTGTGCGAGCCGATGGGTGCGTTGACGACAGGGCCATAGGAACCAACCATACCAAGCGTGTCCGGGCCCTCGTCCTTCTTTAGACCCAACAGGTACGGGCGCTCAAGGTGTGCGGCGCTCTTGATCTTGTACGTGTAGTGGGCGGGCACCTTTGCAGTGCCCGTAGTGTGCCACGTAAGGCGACCGACGTGATCGGTTAGGTCGGTGTCTACCTTTGTTCCATAGGGCACGTTCTTCGCGGTGGGCGGCGTAGCTCCGTCCATAACCTTCGTAGGCTGGATCGTGAATGGAATGACACGATTAGTGGTAGAGTCTATGGTGGCGCGTCCCGACCACGCCTGCAAGTACGCGAGCGGCAGGATGTTCTCTTTGCCCGTTGAGTACGTCCACTCTACGCTGTTTGACTTGTTGTACTTGACCACAGCCTTGCCATTGATGGTATCAGCTGCAGCGCAGATAAACGTCATACCGTCGTAATGCGCCCACAGCCCCCAGAAGTTAGCCTGAATCCCCTTGTCTCCGCCGGACTTCCACGTATTAGGGGACAGGTTCTTCATAGGATTGTCAACGTCATTCTCTACCTCAAGATCAACCTCAATGAACCCGTACCCCTTCTTGTACAGGAAGTCATTAGCCCTAGAAGGCAAGTCGGTGGGCTGGTAATACGGTGCCCACTTGCACGTCCCGTCGGTGGTGCCAATGAGGAACCTGCGTCCGTCGTGCGAGGGTGCGGCGAAGTAGGGGAACCAGCCGTCGGCCTCCGCCCACTGATCGGCGTCGTCAACCGCAAGCGACCACGACGTAACCACAGGGATACCGTTACGCGGGATCACCTGGGTCGGCAGGTAACGAGTCATCACGTTCCTAATGATGGGCGACTCAGACTCGTCCAGCTTGGATACTGGGGCGTCGCTATTGACACCCTCGGGGAAAGGGATGTTGATGAGCTTACTCAACGACGATACCAGCGCCTGACGCCGTGGATGTCCTCGTCAAACTGGCCAGCGTAAGTCTCGGGCATGTCCACCCTAGACCGCTTCTGCATCTGCTTGGCCTTCTGGTTCCGCATCATCTGCTCCATCATGGACTGGTACTGGGTCGAGTACAGCGACTGCTTCGACAGGTTGTTCTCGCGCATAGCAGCATCGCGGAGCGCCCCCACCACCAGCACATCTACGTCATGGTCGGGAATGCGCGTCACGTCCGACTGTTCAAGGTGCTGCGGGGCAGCCCAGTAAAACAGTCCGTAGACGTACTCAATGTCCGGCACGGGCTTCCAGTGGATCTTGCCGTCCCATAGGCTAAAGAACTGTGGCTGAGCCCGAAGATGTACGGACGCCTTCTTCAGGGGGGAGTAGGACCGGAAGTCCATCTCATCCATGTACTCAGGCACGTACCAGTTATCGGTGCCCGTGATCGGCTGCAGCCGACCGAATAGCTTAAAGTCCCCCGGCAGGTCAGTGACTGGGATACCCGGAAGTGTCTTCACCGGGGCCTCAGCCTGCAGCCAGTCCCACTTGAAGGTGTTGGCCACCTCCATGTATGCCTGATTGACGTACGTGCGGAAGATGTCGCGGTCAACCGAGCCGTACCCATAGGCAAGGCATCGGTTAACCAGCTGCTCAAGTGTGACGGTAGGCTGCGCCATTACTTAGTGCGTTCCTTGTAGGCAGCCAAGTCCTTCTGCCGCTTACGTGCCTTCTCCATCGCACCCGGAGGAGCGGGCACGTGGCGCATCCCTGAGACCGGCATGTTGGGGTTCTGTCCCTTGCCTGCTCCGTAGACCGGCTTGCCGTTGTAGCGGCGGTACTTGTAGAAGGCCATCTTAGCCTTGTTCCAAGCTTCCTTGTTCTTATCCTTGTCGGCCCCGCCACCGATCTTACCACCTGCAATGCGACGGGCGTACTGCTTCTTGTAGTGATCCCAAGAAAGCTTCTTGTTACCCTTGACGGCAGCATTATTAGCGAGCCTCTGCGCGTGTGACTTCTTGTCGCCCTTGATATCATGGGTAACAGCATCAACACGCTTCACCTGAGTGCCTGGCTTGATGTCCTTAGTATCCTGCCCGTAGCGATTCTTCTTAGAAGCCATTTACTTCTCCTTTGCGTAGGCGTTGGACGCCTTCCGGTAGTTCTTGTTAAACTGTGGCCGCACCGACGACCCAGTTCCATATCCTTCACTGCCACCGGGCGTCCGCCCGTGCTTGTCAACGCGGAGCCAGTCGCCCCGGCTGAGCTTCGCCACCTCACTAGAGTTGGCCTGCCTCTGCTTGACGATAGCACCCTCGCCCTGCTTCTTCTTACGGGACTGTCCCGGCTTAGTCACCGCCGGAGTGTTGCGTCCCTTATACCATGTGAGAGTGTATGACATTAAACAATCCCATACTTCAGCATGTCACGGCGCATCTCCGTAGCGAGCCAGTCCAGGATTTCCTCGTCCGGCTTCTCGTACAGCGCGTTCGCCTCGTCAATTTCCTTCTCAACCTTCTTAAGCCGCTCCTCGAACGGCACCTTCAAGAGATACTGCATGTGCTCAATGATCCGCGCGTCCAGCTCCTCGTAGCGAGCTACGAAGCGCAGCACGCCATCGGCGCACCGCTCCATTACCGTAAAGGGCTTCTCGTTCTTTTCGTGAAAGACGACGTACAGGTTCGGGTCAATCTGCTGCAGGCGCTCCACAATACCATAAAGGTCAGACTCAACGAATACCATCTTCGAGTCGTTCGCAAGTTTGAGTCCTTCTGGTAGCTGAGTAACAAGCATGGTTCTCCTTAAATCTTGATGATGTAGTACATGGGCATGAAGGCCGGGACGTTCTTACCGGTCCCCGACTCGCCACTAGCGTTAACAGTAACAGTATGACTGTGGGTCCCGGCCCCATCCATTCCGTGGGAGTGGTGGCTTCCACCAGCGTCGGTCTGTGTGCCGAAGGTGCCATAGTTATACTTTGCCTCGTAGCCCCCTGGTTGGAATCCATGCGATCCGTTGCGGTCGTGGCTTGCTGCGTATCCGTGTGTATGCGAGCCGCCTGCGTGAATACCGTGGGCGTGCCATCCCGCATCGTTAGTGCCAGCTGTGTGACTGTGGGACACGACCACCGCGTTATCCGAGCCGCCGATACCAGCTTTACCGATATTAAGGTCACTTACCACGCCACGCGGAAAGAGTCCGTTCATGTTAGGAACCTGGAAATTAATGAATCCATCATCGTCAGAGCCGTCCGAACCAAAGCGAGTTGAGATAGCTTTGTAAAGATTGTAATAAAGCCCTG
>ERZ891134.2144-NODE-2144-length-12062-cov-5.492879_pt1 | contig 12062 bp, 9 predicted proteins | sample MGYA00520888_ERZ891134 | MGnify/ENA primary metagenome ERZ891134 (study PRJEB32303, sample SAMEA104408692) | aquatic metagenome | biome: Brackish water; feature: Coastal; material: water | place: Baltic Sea | collected 2014-10-23 | depth 10 m ... | reverse complement strand
GGCGAACTGGCCGATCTGTTGAAAGACGCCCAGGGAATTGAATCGGTGGATGTGGCCGGTCCGGGTTTCGTCAACATCACCCTGGAAGCCGCTGCCCAAGGCGAGGTTGCCCGCACCGTGGTCACCGCCGGGGATTCCTACGGCCACACCGACACGCTCGGTGGGCGCACCGTCAACGTCGAGTTCATCTCCGCGAACCCGACCGGACCGCTACATCTGGGGCATACCCGCTGGGCCGCCGTGGGCGATGCGATCGCTCGAGTGCTCGCCGCGGCCGGCGCGAGCGTGGCTCGCGAGTTCTACATCAACGATCGCGGCGTACAGATGGATAAGTTCGGGGCCTCGGTGATGGCGGCCGCACACGGTGAGCCAGTCCCCGAAGACGGCTACCACGGCGGATACATCACCGATCTGGCCGCGGCGATCATCGCGGAGGATCCCGACATCCTCGATCAACCCGAAGGGGATCAACTCGTCGCCTTCCGCGAAGCGGCCTATGCCAAGCAGCTACGCCAACAGCAGCAGGTGCTCGAGTTGTTCCGCACCCACTTCGATGTTTGGTACTCCGAGCGCGAACTCCACGATTCCGGTGCGGTGGAGCGCGGGCTGCAGCGGCTGCGTGAGCAGGGACACGTGTATGAAGAGGGCGGAGCCGTCTGGCTACGCACTACCGACTTTGGCGATGACAAGGACCGCGTTCTCATCAAGGCCGACGGTGAGTACACCTACTTCGCCTCTGATACCGCGTACTACGTCGACAAGCGCACTCGTGGGTTCGACATCAACATCTACCTCCTTGGCGCAGACCACCACGGGTATGTGAACCGGCTGCGCGCGGTTGCGGCTTGCGCCGGTGATGACATGGACGCAAACATCGAGGTGTTGATCGGCCAGTTGGTGAAGATCACCCGCGGGGGAGAAGAGGTCAAACTCTCCAAGCGCGCCGGAAACATCGTCACCCTCGAGGATCTCGTCGAGGAAGTGGGTGTCGACGCTGCTAGGTACACGCTTACCCGCTACCCCGCCGATTCACCCCTGACTCTCGATTTGGAAACAATCACCAGACAGACCAACGACAACCCGGTCTTCTATGTTCAATACGCACACGCGCGGATCTCCTCGGTCCTTCGTAACTCCGCGGAGTTGGGCATCGACTGGCGCAGCTTGCCGTTCGAACCCGGGTTACTCGCTCACGAGCGGGAAGACGAGCTGCTGGGCAGCCTCGCGGAATTTCCGCGCGTGGTGGGCAGTGCCGCCGAGTTACGCGAACCGCACCGGGTGGCCCGCTACTTGGAGGAGCTCGCCACCGGCTACCACCGCTTCTACGACGCCTGCAAAGTCTTGCCGCGCGCTGATGAGGAGCTCTCGGATCTACACGTCGCCCGGCTGTGGCTGTGCGCCGCATCGCGTCAGGTGCTCGCCAATGGCCTGGATCTGCTGGGGGTTAATGCCCCCGAGCGCATGTAGCCGTGAGCCGCGAGGCTGGTCCTGCCCTAGCCTTGCTCCGTGCGCGCCCACCCCGCCGGTCCCCGCCATGCCGATATCTCGGTCGATGGCTCGCTGCCGGCTTCTGTGAGCGTGGAAGCAATGCGCGAACTACCCGCTCATGTGTGGCCGCAAGGCGCGCAGCGCGGCTCAGGTGGGCAAATGTTGATCGGGGATGTGGACGTTCGCGACCTCGCGGGGGAGTACGGCACGCCGCTGTTCGTCATGGACGAGGCGGACGTCCGATCTCGGGCGCGGGCGTTTTGGTCGGCCTACTCCCAAGCGGGTGCCGATCGCGTCTATTACGCGGCCAAGGCGTTCTTGAGCACTGCCGTGGCCACCTGGGTCACCGAAGAGGGCCTCGGAATCGACGTGGCAAGCGGCGGGGAGCTGGCCGTGGCGATGCGAGCGGGTGTGCCCGGTGAGTCCTTGTTGATGCACGGCAACAACAAGTCGATGGAAGAGCTCACCACCGCTGTGCAGTACGGGGTGGGACGCATCGTGGTGGACTCCTTCGAGGAGATCGCCCGGTGTGCGCAAGCCGCCGCGGCGGCTGGTCGAGTGCAGCCGGTTATGGTCCGCGCCACGGTGGGCGTGGAAGCACACACGCATGAATTCATCGCAACGGCGCACGAGGACCAAAAGTTCGGACTGTCCGCCGCGGGGGGCGCGGTCGAGGAGGCCGTGCGACGCATCGCGAAGTTGCCGAGCTTGACCTTGGTGGGGCTGCACTCGCACATCGGTTCGCAGATCTTTGACGCTTCGGGGTTCGAAGTGGCTGCAGCTCGGGTGGTGGCTTTGGCCCAGCGGATCTACGACGAACAAGGCATCGAGATCGAAGAACTCAACCTCGGCGGCGGCATGGGCATCGCTTACCTGGACTCCGACGATCCGCTCGATGTGCAGGACATGGCTGCGCAGATCGGGGATATCGTTGCCAAGGAATGCGCCGAATACGGCATCACCACCCCGCGGTTGGCATTCGAACCCGGCCGAGCGATCGTCGGGCCAGCCGGAGTAACTCTCTACGAGGTCGGCACGGTGAAGCCGGTACAACTCGACCACGGTCAGGTGCGCACGTACGTGTCCGTCGACGGCGGCATGAGCGACAACATCCGCACGGCGCTTTATGGCGCGGAGTACACCGTCACGTTGGCATCGCGGGTATCCGAGGCAGAGCCCATCTTGTGTCGGGTTGTGGGCAAGCACTGCGAATCCGGTGACATCGTCGTACGCGATGCCTGGTTACCCGGTGATCTCGCACCCGGCGATCTCCTCGCAGTCGCGGCTACCGGCGCCTACTGCAGATCGATGGCCTCGAACTACAACTACCTGCCCCGACCGGGAGTGGTGGCCGTGCGTGACGGTGACAGCCGAGCGATCGTGCGCCGGGAGAGCATCGAGGACCTCCTCCTGCTCGATGTTTCCACCTGAAAGGCTGTGCACCAGCCGCGGTCGGGTGATCGTGGCGTCAACGTGAAGGAGAGAACATGCCCGCGCGCGACGAGGTGACCATCGCCATCCTCGGCGGCGGAACGGTTGGCACGTCGATCGTGCAGCTGCTTGAGGAGAACGCCTCTGATCTGCGCGAGCGAGTGGGCGCGCCTCTTCGATTGTTGGGGGTGGCGGTGCGCGATGCCGCCAAGCCCCGTCCGGGAATACCAGCAGATCTCATTACTGACGATGCCATGACTTTGGCGCGCTCGGGTGCGGATGTCGTCGTTGAAGTGATGGGTGGAGTCGACACCGCGCGCGAATGCATCCTGGCTGCGATGGAATCCGGTGCCAGCGTGGTCACGGCCAACAAAGCGCTGCTCGCCGAAGATGGTGCAGCGCTCTACGGAGCGGCCCGTGAGCACGGTGTGGATCTGTACTTCGAGGCCTCGGTTGCCGGTGCCATCCCGCTGCTGCGTCCGTTACGCGAATCGCTTGCTGGAGATCGGGTCCGCAAGGTCATGGGAATCGTCAACGGGACCACGAACTACATGCTCACCAAGATGGATGAGGAAGGCGTGGAGTACGACACCGTCTTCGCCGAGGCGGACGCCCTCGGTTATCTCGAAGCAGATCCGTCCTTGGACGTGGATGGGCACGATGCCGCCGCGAAAGCTGCGATCTTGGCGGAGCTCGCTTTTCACACGCGCGTAACGATCGACGATGTCTTTGTTGAAGGTATCGCGAACGTCACCGCCGATGACATGGCCGCAGCGCGCGAGATGGGTTTCGTAATCAAGCTCCTAGCGATCGCCGAAGTGGTGGAAGCCAGCGCAGACGGCGAGGCGGGCGTGATCGTGCGGGTGCATCCGGCAATGGTTCCCAAAACCCACCCGCTTGCAGCGGTGCGCGAATCTTTCAATGCGGTGTTTGTTGAAGCACAGGCCGCTGGGGAGATGATGTTCTACGGGCGCGGCGCAGGTGGCCACCCAACGGCAAGTGCCGTCTTGGGTGATGTCGTGGCGGCTGCGCGCAACCGACTAAGTGGGGGACTGGGGCCGGGGGAGAGTACGTATTCCGGATTGCCAATCCTTCCCGTTGGTCGTGCGCGAACGGAGTACTACGTGAACCTCGATGTGGCGGACCGTTCTGGGGTGCTCGCCAGCATCGCATCTGCGTTTGCCGATGAAGGAGTCAGCATCCAAGTGGTCCACCAGGAGGGACACGGCGATGATGCCGGACTGATCGTGCGCACCCATGCGGCGACCGATGCAGCGTTGCAGGCCACGGTCGATCGGCTCCGCGGCTTGGATTCAGTGCGTACTGTTGTAGGTGTGATGCGCGTGGAGGGTGAGGAATGACCACTGTGGTCGGCGTCGGCGCCCATCAGTGGCGCGGTGTCATTGAGGAGTACCGCGACCGTCTCCCGGTGAGTGAGGCGACCCCGGTCGTATCGCTACGTGAGGGCGGAACCCCTCTGGTCTATGCCTGCAATGTCAGTGAGTTGCTGGGGTGCGAGGTGTGGTTGAAGTTCGAGGGCGCCAACCCCACCGGCTCTTTCAAGGACCGAGGCATGACGATGGCGATCAGCAAGGCCGCGGAAGACGGCGCCCGTGCGGTGATCTGCGCCTCAACCGGAAACACCTCCGCGAGCGCCTCGGCATACGCAGTGAAGGCCGGCATGGTCTCGGCGGTCCTTGTTCCACAAGGCAAGATCGCGATGGGCAAATTGGCTCAGGCGATCGTGCACGGGGCCACGTTGTTGCAGATTGACGGAAATTTCGATGACTGCTTGACGGTGGCCCGGGAATTGGCGGACGAGTACCCGGTAGCCCTCGTGAACAGTGTCAACCCCGTGCGTATTGAGGGCCAAAAGACCGCGAGCTTTGAGATCGTCGACATGCTTGGTCGGGTCCCAGACATTCACGCCATGCCCGTGGGGAACGCGGGAAATATCACTGCCTACTGGCGGGGATATACCGAATATCGTCGGGATGGAATCGTTGATTCGCTCCCGCGCCTATGGGGTTTCCAAGCTGCCGGCGCGGCGCCTTTGGTCTCCGGGACTCCGGTGCAGTCTCCGGAAACCATCGCCACCGCGATCCGAATCGGTAATCCGGCCTCGTGGGATGCTGCCATCGCGGCGCGTGATGAATCCGGCGGGCTGATCGATGCGGTAACCGACGAGGAAATCCTCGCCGCCTACCGGTTCCTGGCGGCCAAAGAGGGCTTGTTCTGCGAGCCGTCAAGTGCCGCGGGAGTCGCCGGACTCATCAAGTTGAAGCAAGCAGGCCAATTGGATTCTGGACAGGTCATCGTGGCGACGCTGACCGGTAACGGCCTGAAGGACCCCCAATGGGCACTTGAGGGGGCGCCGGAACCGGTGGTCGTTCCCGTCGATGTCCACTCAGCGGCGCGGGCACTCGGGTTGGTTTGATGGCCACCCCGCGCGTGCGCAGCGGACCGGTACGCGTTCTAGTTCCGGCGAGTAGCGCGAACTTGGGCCCGGGCTTTGATTCGCTGGGATTGGCGCTCGCCGTTTACGACGAACTTATTGCCATGGCTACCGAGGACGAAGGTGTGCTCGTCGAGGTGGCAGGCGAGGGGGCCGAGAGTCTTCCGCATGATGAGCGGCATCTGGTCGTCCAAGCCATGAATCTCGCTTTCGAGGAGATGGGTGTGCGGCCCACCGGATTCGTCTTGCGCTGCCGCAATGCGATCCCTCAAGGTCGTGGCCTGGGTTCCTCCGCCGCGGCGATCGTCGGCGGAATGGTGCTGGCGAGGGCGATGGTCGAAGAATCCTCGTTGAGTGACGCGCAGTTGCTGAAAGCAGCTACGTCGATGGAATCCCACCCGGACAACCTGGCCGCGGCGTTGCACGGAGGTTTCACCGTTGCCTGGCTCAGTGACGAGCAGGGTCCCGGTGCGGTGCGATTGGTTCCCCATCCCGATGTACACGCGGTACTCGCGCTGCCGGAAAGCGCGGTGCCAACGAAGCAAGCGCGTGCGGTGCTGCCGGAGGCGGTTTCGTACGCCGATGCGAGTCACAATCTGGCCCGTTCGGCACTGCTTGTCCACGCATTGACCAATGACCCAACCTTGTTGTGGGAGGCGACGTCCGATCGACTGCATCAGCAGGCGCGCGTGGGTGTGTACCCGGAGGCTGTGACTCTCACCGACGCATTGCGCGATGCGGGTATTCCAGCGGCAATCTCCGGCGCTGGGCCCGCAGTGATCGTTCTTACGGCGGATCTCAGTGACGTTGAGCGTGCGGTAACAATCGCCGATCAAGTGAATTCCTGGACTCTGCGCCCGATACCGATCAGTGCGCTAGGAGCCGCGGAGCGACCCATAGAGGTATGACCCGCAGTAGCGGTGGTACCTTGTACATGCCTCGTTGGGACCTCGCCTATCGCGAAGGACCAGCAGATGGCTCCCATACCGGAGAATCCATCGGGCGAGCACCGGATCACCTTCCCCGATCCCAGCGCTTGCGAGGCAGCCCATAAGCCGACGCAAAGTCCACGGGCTCACGCACACTCCCGCGATTACCCGCGGGGGTCCGTCAATCGAAGGACACCATGACCGAAACAACCACCTCGCGTGCTGCCGAGCGCGGTAACGGCCTTGCTTCCATGCTGCTGCCGGAGTTGAAGCAACTCGCCCAGCAGCTGGGCATCACCGGTTCTAGCGGAATGCGCAAGCAGGATCTGATTGCCGCCATTAGCGATCGCCAGAAGCAAGGCGGCGCCCCGCGCCGCGCTTCCCGGCCCGCGGGCGGCGCCGAATCGGGCGACGCAGGTTCGAAGGCGGCAACGAAAAAGGCACCGGCTGCCACCGAATCAGGCGAGTCCAACGGCAGCGAATCCGCTAAAGACAGCGGTGGCGAGCGAGGGGACCGGGATAACCGCAGTGACCGCGGTAACCGAAACGATCGTGATAACCGTGAGGACAGGAACGACCGCGGTAACCGGGACAACCGGGACAACCGTGATGATGGCGGGCGCCGCCGCCGACGCGGCCGCGATCGCTTCCGGGACCGCAAGGACCGTAAGGGCGGTGGCTACACCGAAGCCGAGCCGGTTGTCACCGAAGACGACGTACTCGCACCTGTGGCCGGCATCATCGACGTACTCGACAACTACGCGTTCGTTCGCACCAGCGGATACCTTCCCGGCCCGAACGATGTCTACGTCTCACTGTCTCTGGTTCGCAAGTACGGCTTGCGCAAAGGCGATGCCATCACCGGGCAGGTTCGCCAACCCCGCGATGGTGAACGCCGTGAGAAGTTCAATCCACTCGTAAGCGTTGAGACGATCAATGGCGGCGATATTGAAGCTGCCAAAGATCGCCCTGAGTTTTCCAAGCTCACACCCCTGTATCCGCAAGATCGCTTGCGGTTGGAAACAACGCCGGCCAACTTGGTGACCCGGGTTATCGACTTAGTGGCTCCGATCGGCAAGGGGCAGCGCGGTTTGATCGTCTCTCCCCCCAAGGCCGGCAAGACCATGGTGCTGCAGGCGATTGCCAATGCCATCACCGAGAACAATCCCGAATGTCACCTCATGGTGGTGCTGGTCGACGAGCGCCCAGAGGAAGTCACGGACATGCAACGGTCGGTCAAGGGCGAGGTCATCGCCTCAACCTTCGACAAGCCTGCCGAGGATCACACAATCATCGCCGAGTTGTCGATCGAACGTGCCAAGCGTCTGGTGGAACTCGGTCATGACGTCGTTGTCCTTTTGGACTCGATGACTCGACTTGGTCGCGCCTACAACCTCGCCGCTCCGGCGTCTGGACGCATCCTGTCCGGTGGTGTGGATTCCACAGCTTTGTACCCGCCGAAACGATTCTTCGGTGCCGCTCGAAACATCGAGAATGGCGGTTCGCTCACGATCCTCGCCACGGCACTCGTCGAAACCGGGTCTCGCATGGACGAAGTGATCTTCGAAGAGTTCAAAGGCACCGGAAACATGGAACTCAAACTAGATCGACGTTTGGCTGACAAGCGGATATTCCCCGCGGTGGACGTCGATGCTTCCGGTACCCGCAAGGAAGAACTCTTGATGTCTCCCGACGAGCTCAAGATCGTGTGGAAGTTGCGTCGCGTGCTCCATGCACTAGACCAGCAGCAGTCGATCGAGCTGCTGCTCAGCAAATTGCGCGAAAACGACAACAACTACGACTTCTTGCTCCAGGTGCAAAAGACCACCCCGTCGGTGCAGGGGTCCAGCGACGACGACTGACCACCTACGTGGCATACTCATATCGTTCCGGTTCACGGCGAGCAGCACATGGGACGCTGCTCGATCCGACCCGGACAATGACGACAAGGACGTGAATCATGAAGGCCGGTATCCACCCCGACTACGTGGAAACGACGGTGACCTGCACCTGCGGCAGCACCTTCTCCACCCGCAGCACCGCGAAGAATGGCGTGATCCACGCGGACGTTTGTTCGCAGTGTCACCCGTTCTACACTGGTAAGCAGAAGATCCTGGACACCGGTGGCCGGGTAGCAAAGTTCGAAACCCGCTATGGCAAGGACTCCGCTTCAGGTTCCAACTAGCACGACTTCCGGGCGCCGGCCCGGGATCGGCCGCGTGTCTCCCCCGTCGCGCGGTCGGTCCCCGACCGGCGCCCGATCTTTTTCAGTCGCCTCATGACCGGGAACGTCGCTGGAGAACTGGCGACGCGTATCTTGAGGCGAACCCGATGGTGAAGGGAGGGGTCTGTGTTCGAAAACTGTGAGGATCTCGCCCGCGAGTTCACCGAAGTGGAAAACAGCCTGGCCGATCCATCTGTACATGCCGATCAAGCCAAGGCCCGAACCCTTGGACGTCGCTACGCGCAGTTGCGGCCGGTGGTCGCTGCGTACCGGGAGTGGAGCAGCTTGCACGAGGACCACGTCGCTGCCGTGGAACTGGCCGATATGGGCGATTCCGCATTCGCGGACGAAGCAGTGGCACTAGCGGAGAAGGAAGCCGTGGCAGCTGAGCGGCTGCGAACACTGTTGGTGCCCCGCGATCCACTAGATGACAAGGACGTCATCGTCGAAGTCAAGGCCGGCGAAGGTGGAGAGGAGTCTGCGCTGTTCGCAGGGGACCTTCTTCGAATGTATCTGCGCTATGCCGAGCGCCGGGGATGGGCGACCGAGGTGATCGATGCCGTCGAGTCGGATCTTGGTGGCTATAAGGATGTCTCGATCGCAGTGAAGGCCAAAGGTGTGCCCGAACCAGGAGAGGCGCCGTACGCGAGATTGAAGTTCGAAGGTGGTGTGCATCGGGTACAGCGCGTGCCTGTTACCGAATCGCAGGGTCGGATCCACACCTCAGCTGCGGGAGTGTTGGTGTTACCCGAGGCTGAGGATGTCGATGTGACCGTTGATCCAAACGATCTACGCATCGATGTCTACCGATCCTCCGGTCCTGGTGGCCAGAGCGTCAACACGACCGACTCCGCAGTCCGGATCACTCACCTGCCTACGGGTGTCGTGGTGTCCTGTCAAAACGAAAAGAGCCAACTGCAAAATCGCGAACAGGCCCTGCGCATCTTGCGAGCACGGTTATTGGCTATCGCCGAAGAGCAAGCAGCACAAGAGGCGTCCGATGTCCGTCGCAGCCAAGTGCGCACCGTCGACCGCAGTGAGCGAATTCGTACCTATAACTTCCCGGAGAACCGAATTAGCGATCATCGTGTCAACTACAAGGCACACAATCTCGACCAAGTCCTCGACGGCGATCTCGACCCGATAGTTGATGCCTGTTCGAGCGCTGATCGTGATGCTCAGATGAGTTCTCCCCTCGAGTCCGCGGGCTGAGCGCATGCCCGATGGCTTCTTCGATGCGTTGGGACAAGAAGAGCCCACCGAAGGCGGTCGAGTTTCCGCCCGCGATCTGCTCTACGACGCTGAACGACGACTCACCGTCGCGGGAGTGCCCTCCCCACAGACCGACGCGGCGATCCTGCTCGCATGGGTGCTCGAGGTTCCCCGCGGACGTCTGTTCTTGCACGACGCCCCGACCGGGCGCCAGCGGATAGCTTTCGAAAAGGCTTTGGTTAAGCGGCTGAATCGCGTTCCACTTCAACACATCACGGGTCGAGCGCCATTTCGTCGCATCGAGGTGGCTGTTGGTCCGGGGGTGTTCATCCCACGCCCGGAGACCGAACTCATCACCGAAGCCGGGGTGCGGCCGTTGCGAGAGGCTGCCGGTCAGGTGGCGGTCGACTTATGTGCTGGCAGTGGTGCGGCCGGGCTGTCGCTAGCTCTTGAAGCACCCGGCACCGAGGTGTACCTGGTCGAACTCGACGACGCAGCGGTGGAGTGGACGCGGCGAAATGTCGAGGAGTTCGCAGAAGCGATCGCGGCTGCCGGCTCGAGAGTCCACCTCGTGCATGCTGATGCGGGGGAGGTCGCTGAAGTGGGTGGGCCGCTCGCCGCCCTGGTCGGTCGCGTGGACGTCGTGGTTGCCAACCCTCCGTACATCCCAGATTCGATGGTTCCCCGCGAGGTTGAGGTGCGAGATCACGATCCTTACCTCGCGCTGTACGGCGGGCCCGATGGCCTTGATGTTGTGCGGCGAATCGCCCGAACCGCCGCGCTGCTGCTTCGGCCCGGCGGGCTGCTTGCGATTGAGCATGCCGATACCCAGGGTCCCGGCGCTTCCGATGGTGGCGTGGTCGGCGTGCTACGCGGGCTTCACCTCGATGAGTCAATGGCCACTTTCGTTCCTGGTGTGCCCGGCGCGCCGGTTTTCGGCCAGGTGGCCGACAGGTTGGATCTAGCGGGGTTGCCGCGGTTCACCCTGGCTACGAGGACTGATCCGTGAACGCCGCAACGGTCTGGGATTGCGGGGACTCCCCAGCGACAAGCGATGTCGATCGTGATCAGGTGGTGGTGCAGGCGGTTTCCATCATGCGCGCCGGGGGACTGGTGGTGTTGCCTACCGAGAATTGCTACGTCGTGGCCACGGATGCCTTCTCGATGCGCGGTACGGGTTTGCTGCGAAGGGCCAGGGTGCAGGCCACCGGTACGCCGCTGGGTCTGCTGGTCGGATCGGCGCAGACCGTCTCTGGTGTAGCAGCCCGCGTGCCAGAACGCGCCCGGGACTTGATGGATGCCTTCTGGCCGGGGATGTTGACCATCTTGTTGCCCGCTCAACCGACTTTGGCTTGGGACCACCCCACCGGGGCGCCCGTCGCGGTGCGAATGCCGCTGCACCCACTGACGTTGGCTATCTGCACCGCGCTTGGCCCGATGGCTGCGAGCGCGGCCACGATCGTGGGAGGCGACGCCCCCGTCACAGCCGATCAGGCGCTCGCTTCTTTAGTTGACGATGTCGGTGCGGTCTGTGATGTCGGTCCGGTGGGTCAGGCACCGTGGTCGGACAACGAGCAACCTCAATTGGCGAGCACCGTGGTCGACCTAGCCACCTATCCGGCCTCGGTGGTTCGCGAAGGAGCCATCGAGACCTCGCGAGTGGAAGCCGTGCTGAGACCCGAACGTGGGGCTACAGTGGCGTCGTCAGGGCAATCGACCGACTAAGGGCACTCGGTCTCGACACGCAGGAGTACCACCGTGAGCGGACACGACCAAGACATCTTCTGGGGCCCGGATTTCGGGGCGCTGCAAAGCGAGGATCCCGAAATTGCCGCCATCATCTTGAGCGAACTCGACCGGCTACGCGGCGGCCTGCAGTTGATCGCCAGTGAGAACCTCACCTCACCAGCCGTGCTCGCTGCACTCGGTTCGACCTTGAGCAACAAGTACGCCGAGGGGTACCCGCGTCGTCGTTATTACGGTGGATGCGCCGAAGTTGATACGGCTGAAGAAATCGGCATCGCTCGGGCGAAGGAACTCTTCGGCGCCGAGCACGCCAACTTGCAGCCGCACAGCGGGGCCAGCGCCAACATCGCGGCATACGGCGCCTTCACTATGCCCGGGGATACCGTGCTGGCGATGAGCTTGCCGCACGGCGGCCATTTGACACACGGCTCTCCGGTCAACTTCTCCGGCAAGTGGTTCAACGTCGTCTCCTATGGCGTCCGCGAAGACACCGAGACGATCGACTATGACCAGGTCCGCGACCTCGCGCGCGAGCATCGCCCCAAGATGATCATCGCCGGCGCCACCGCCTACCCAC
>ERZ891134.2139-NODE-2139-length-12078-cov-4.092323_pt1 | contig 12078 bp, 7 predicted proteins | sample MGYA00520888_ERZ891134 | MGnify/ENA primary metagenome ERZ891134 (study PRJEB32303, sample SAMEA104408692) | aquatic metagenome | biome: Brackish water; feature: Coastal; material: water | place: Baltic Sea | collected 2014-10-23 | depth 10 m ... | reverse complement strand
TTGGTCCTTGAGGGTGATGAAATGAGCGGCGCCTTCTTGGGTGAAGGTAAGGTTTTGGTTGTTTTGAATCACGCGATCCAGTGACATAGGGGCTTGCAGATCAATTTGCATTCTTTGTGCGGTGTCGATTACTTGATAGGTAATGGTATTGGAACCCTTAAATTCTTTCGTTTCAGGAGATACAGCTACCACAAGATCGTAGTGTTTTAGGTCCCACCAAACCCGCTCTGGTGTAAGCCCACCCCGCAGAGAATCTTGTCTGGTAAATTGTCCATAGACCCCTAGAGGCAATAACAGCAGAAGTATGAAGTGTATTTTTGTCATCATCAGCGCAGAATTTTGTTAGGAAAGGCCACTACGCTCTGGTGTCCCTCAGTGCCTAATGCGGCCACGCCAAAGAAATAATTATCCACCACAATACCCTCAAGTGTGCATTCTGTGGCATCAGTAACAACCCTACTGAATTCCCAAGTTGGGGACGTGGTGTCGCGCCAATAAATTTTGTAGGCCACAGCGCCTGCTACCGCAGACCATCTCAACACGGCTGAAGGAGCGACAATACCGCCAATGGCTACTTCCTTAGGGGCCGGCGGGGCCCAAGCTAAAGCCGCGAGATTAATGGTATTCACAGCAGTGAGTTTGGCCGCATAGTCAAAATCAACATGCTGGATACGGTCTCCATAGAGGACACCATTTTCAGTGCGTAAATCTTGGTGTTGTTGGTTGTAGTTTTCGTGGGCTTCCATGATTCTAATACCCGCAAAACCCTTGTCGTTGAATGGGCGATGATGTCCGCCGCGACCGAATCGGTCTAAACGGTAAATGAGCATAGGGTTCATTTCGGGCATATAGGTTTTTGTCTTTTGATAAACATATCGCGCCAATTGGCGCGAGACACCATCTACTTCACCGCCATAGAAGCGGCGCGCACGGCGCTGTGCTTCGGTCTCGGTCACGGGTGTTGGTTCACTAAAAATACGGAATGATCGGTTGTCTTTAACACCATCTATTCCTGTGGTATTGCCAATCATGTCATTATTGAACACCCCAATGATATCCCATTGCTTTTCCATTGCTTCTTGCGCAAAGCCTCCGCCGCCAAAAAGCCCTTGCTCTTCTCCACTAAGACCCAAGTAGACGATGCTATTGCCAAAGGAGTATTGAGAGAGTAGGCGAGCAGCTTCGAGTGTGCCTGCCATGCCGCTGGCATTGTCATTGGCACCGGGCGAGGCGTCGGTAGCGTTATTAGGGTCGCTGATGCGTGAGTCGATGTCGCCTGACATCATGATGTAGGTATTTGGATGGGTTGTGCCCCTTTGTATCGCGACAACGTTGACCACCCAGACATCTTCAAAGATGCGTTCATTAGTTCCTTTTTTGACCAAAGTCTTTTGATAAGAGACTTCTAGGCATCCACCACAGGCCAGACTAATGGCCTCAAATTCTTTTTTGATAAAGCGCCTTGCGGCGCCAATGCCCTGTGTGCTCGAAATCGTATCGCTTAAAGTATGTCGCGTGCCAAAATCAACTAGGGTTTTTACATCCTGGGCAATACGGGTGCTACTGATGCCTTTGATCATGTCGTAAAGACGCATGTCGGTTTGTGCCGATAGCCCAGAATAAGTACCGACCAAGCAAAATAAAAAAAGAAAGATTTTTTTCATATTATTGTGTCTTATGTGTCATTCGATTTGGTCAATTCGCTTTAGTTTTGGAAGCGTTTAGAAGCATAAAAGGTACATAAAATTCATTAAGTGCCACAGGGTCTCAGCTCGAATAAAAAGGCTACTTTAGGTAAGCCATAAAAAAAATTTGAACCACTATGGAGCAATTATGCGGGTACACCATTACCAATCCAAGGGGATGGACAGCTGAGGTACTGAATTATGGCGCGACGATCCAATCCATTAAAATCATCACTGCAGAAGGGGTGACTCATGCGGTGGTTGCCGGGTTTGACCGGGCTCAAGACTACAGAAGCACAGCACACAAAAAATCCAATTTGCATTTCGGGGCAACCATTGGCCGCTTTGCCGGTAGAATGGGTTCTGGTGGTTTCACCATAGATGAGGTCTTTTATCCTCTAGAGACTAATGACAAGGGCATTCAGCTTCACGGAGGTCCCGATAGTCTTGACACGCTTTATTGGCAGGTAGCAGATGATGGGCAATCCAGTGAATCTGTTTTGGAATTGACCGTATGCAGTCCATCGGGGCATAATGGATTTCCTGGTAATGTCCAGATAAAGGCGCGCTTTGAATGGCAGGAGGATACTTTTAGGGTCACCTATACGGCTAAATCCGATCAGGCCACGGTATTCAATATGACCAATCATGCCTATTTTAACCTCAATGGCTCAGGATCTATTAAGGGGCATCAATTGACGCTCAGCGCTGGTAAGCGTTTGGTTTTGGATCAAGATCTTTTGCCTACTGGAGCGTATGCTTCTGTTCAGGAATCGCCTTATGACTTTCGCCAAGGAAGCTTGCTTGACCCAGAACCTATTAATGGTTGGGACACGCCATTTGTCCTCGAGGGTTCACGGCCTCAAGCAGTGTTGTACAGTAAGCATTCGGGCATCAGATTAGCGGTCACCACCAATCAGCCAGGTCTGGTGGTGTTTACCCCGAGAAATTTTACGTCACTCTCATCAGGTCATTGCCCAAATGCCAGTGACTGGCCTGCCATCTGCCTGGAATGTCAAAATTTTCCTGACGCTCCTAATCAACCTCATTTTCCGAGTGCTGTTTTAAGACCAGGGCATAGGTATGAGCACAAAACGGATTACTACTTTTCTTTTGATTCTGATAGTTAAAACGGATAGTGGTTGGCTGCAATCACTTTGTCGGCTATAGATCGGCGTAATTCAATAATGTTCGGGTGATGGGTGTATTTGGTAAATCTTTTGAGCCCCATGAGCATCATGCGTTGGCTGTCGCCTTCAGAAAAGCTGATGATGCCTTCCTTCGCTTTTTGAATGATGGTATCTACTGAGTGGTACAAATAGAGTTGGGCTAACGCCAGTTGGTCTAGACCTTTTTGCTGGTCATTTTTCATGGTTTTTTCGGCTCTCAAAAGCCCGCTTTCAGCCATATAGATATTGATCATAATGTCTGAAGCCGCTAATAGAAGCTGTTGATGTTCTTCCAATTCGGGTCCATACTGCTGCACGGCCTGTCCAGAAACCATCAAAAACACTTTTTTAAGATTATGGATGATGGCTTTTTCCTGAGAAAAAGGAGCGCTATAATCCGGTGTTTCAAAAGAGGGGATACCTGTGAGTTCATCTGCAACAGCCATAGCTGGACCAAGCAAGTCCACATGACCTTTCATGGCTTTCTTTAGGAGCATACCCACGCAGAGCATACGGTTGATTTCGTTAGTCCCTTCATAGATGCGGGTAATACGGGCATCACGCCAGGCAGATTCCATAGGCGTTTCTGCGCTGAAACCCATGCCGCCATAAATTTGTATGCCTTCATCGGCACAGTGTTGTGCACTTTCAGACACTGAAACTTTCAAAATAGAACACTCGATAGCGTATTCTTCTACACCCTTGAGTTCTGCCGTTTGATGTGAATTGCCTTCAGCTATTCTCAGAGCAATACGATCTTCTATGTTTTTTGAGGCGCGGTAGGTGGCACTCTCATCGACAAAAGCGGCGCTTGCCATTTCGGCAATTTTGGATTTGATGGCACCAAACTGAGCGATAGGGGTCTTGAATTGTATCCGTTGGTTGGCATATTGAACGGCGTTTGTGATGATCCGCCGTTGCGCATCCAAACAAGCCCCAGCCAATTTAATGCGCCCTACATTTAATGCGTTCATCGCGATTTTGAAGCCTTGTTCTCGATCAGAAAGCATATTCTCGACGGGAACCTTGGTCTGGTTAAAAAAGACCTGTCGCGTCGACGAGGAGTGGATCCCGAGTTTATGTTCTTCATCACCCATAGAAATACCATTGGATGGATCGTTTTCTACAATAAAACCGGTGATGTTTTTGTCGTCTTCTATTCTGGCGAAGACGATAAAAAGTTGACAAAAACCAGCATTCGAAATCCACATTTTTTGCCCTGAAATAAGATAGTGTTGTCCATCCTCACTCAATACTGCCTTGGTTTTACCGCTATTGGCATCACTTCCGGCACCTGGCTCGGTGAGGCAATAGGCGCCAAACCATTCTCCCGAGGCGAGTTTGGGGACGTATTTTTGCTTTTGTGTTTCATTGCCATATAGTGTTATAGGCATGGTGCCAATACCGGTGTGAGCGCCAAAGGCAGTGGCTATCGACCCCGTGGCGCCACTGATATAATCGCAGACCAACATGGTGGTGACAAAACCCATTCCGAGTCCTCCATAAGCCTCTGGAACAGCGACACCAAGGAGTCCCATGTCACCAATTTTTTTCATCACCTCCAGAGTGAGCGCATAGTCTTTTTGTTCAAATCGGGCTTTGTGTGGCCAAATTTCTCGATCGACAAATTCTTTTACCGAATCAATCATCATGCGTTGTTCTTCGGAGAAATCTTCTGGCGTAAAAATCGCTTCGCAGTTGGTTTCTTGAACTAAAAATTGTCCTCCGCGCAATAAGTTATCTTGGGTTGGGGTCGTTTCCATAATGGCTTTATGATTTATTGTTAGATAATTTGGCGTGCTCAGGGAGCGATTAATTTAAAAATTCAAAAACACCGGCGGCACCTTGGCCAGTGCCGACACACATGGTGACCAAGCCATAACTGCCTTGTTGTTTGCGCTGCCGCATTTCATCGAAGAGCTGCACTGACAATTTTGTCCCGGTACAGCCCAAAGGATGTCCTAAGGCAATAGCACCGCCATTGACATTAACCAATTCGGGATCTAGTTCGAGTGCGCGGATCACCGCAAGTGACTGGGAAGCAAACGCCTCATTGAGCTCTATAAGTTTAAGATCATTTTGTTTTATTCCAGCGCGTTCCAAGGCTTTTGGAATGGCTTTTACTGGGCCTATTCCCATAATCCGTGGGGCAACGCCAACGGCTGCGTAATTGACCATGCGGGCAATAGGGCTGAGGTTGAGCGATTTCATCATGGCCTCGCTCATGACCATAACAAAGGCAGCACCATCGCTCATTTGTGAGGTATTGCCGGCGGTTACTGTTCCGTTATTGGCAAATACAGGCCTGAGTTTGCTGAGTGCCTCGATGGAGGTATCTTGCCTGGGTCCCTCGTCGCGGTCTACCGTATACTGTTTGTTTTGTTTTTTGCCATTGGCATCCAAATAGGTCTCAGTAATGGTTATGGGAACAATTTGGTCTTTAAATCGATTACTGTTTTGTGCGGCTATGGCCTTTTGGTGTGAGGCAAATGCAAAGGCATCTTGATCTTCACGATTGACGTTATAATCCTTGGCGACTGCCTCCGCAGTGAGACCCATGCCCCAATAATAATCTTCATGGCCTTGGTGGACAATAGCGTAATCTGGAGCGGGTTTGTAGCCCCCCATAGGAATAAAACTCATGCTTTCTGCACCACCAGCGATGATGCAATCCGCCATTCCGCTTTGGATTTTGGCCGTGGCCATGGCGATCGTTTCCAATCCCGAAGCACAATAACGATTGACGGTGACCCCAGGAACGCTATCGGTTTTGAGGCCCATTAGGGATATCAATCGGGCCATATTGAGTCCTTGTTCGGCCTCAGGCATCGCATTGCCTACCATAACATCGTCAATACGATTCTTATCGAGTTCTGGTAGTTGGGTCATCATATATTCAATGGTCTCGGCCGCGAGTTCATCGGGTCGTTTGAAACGGAACAGTCCTTTGGGTGCTTTTCCTACAGCGGTGCGGTAGGCCTTTACGATATATGCAGTAGTCATAATTGAGACGATTTTATTATTATAGTCGTTTATTATTGTTCAATGGTGTTTAGTTGCGTAATGGTTTCCCTGTGCGCAACATATGTTGGAGGCGTTCAAGGGTCTTGCGTTCTCCACAAAGACTCAAAAATGCTTCGCGCTCCAAATCAAGTAGGTACTGTTCACTCACTAGTGTGGGTTCTGATAAGTCCCCACCAGCCATGACATAGGCCAGCTTATTGGCTATTTTGAGATCATGATCACTAATGTAGTGACCTGCTTTCATCGAATTGGTACCAACCAAGAACATCCCCAAAGCTTGTTTGCCAAGGACCTTAATGTCCTGGCGCATCGCTGGCTGGGTATAGCCTTGATCTGCCATGAGTCGGGCGACTTTTTTGGCCATCGCCATTTGACGATCTTTATTGACCACGACAAGATCTTTTCCGGCTCTTAATATATCCAGGTCAAAGGCCTCTTGAGCCGATGTCGCTACTTTGGCCATACCGATGGTCAAAAAGTATTCTTGAAGGCGATTGAGTTCGACATCATTTTTCTGGTAGCCTTCAGAGGCCCGCAGGGTCATTTCTTTACTTCCGCCGCCTCCAGGGATAACGCCTACACCAAATTCAACCAAACCAATATAGCTTTCGGCAGCAGCAACAACGCGATCGGCATGAAGGGTCAGCTCGCAGCCGCCACCTAGGGTGAGGCCATGAGGGGCCATAACGGTTGGGATGCTGGAATAGCGCAGCCTCATGACCGTGTCTTGAAAATACTTAATCGCCGCGTTGAGTTCGTCGTATTCTTGTTCAACAGCCATCATGAAAATCATCCCAATATTGGCTCCAACAGAAAAATTGGCACCTTGATTGCCAATGACCAGCCCATCGTAATGGCGTTCTGCAAGGTCAACTGCCTTGTTGATGCCTTCCAGGACATCGCCGCCGATACTGTTCATTTTGCTTTGGAACCCGCAATTGATGATACCATCCCCGAGATCGTGGATGACCACACCGGAGTTCCTGAATAATTCATGTGATTTGTCGATATGGTCCAAAACCAGTACGGCATTTTGACCAGGGATCAAGGTGTGTTTGGCTTGTGTGGTGTTATAGAATAATTGTTTGCCTTGACTTAAGGTATAAAACTGAGGCTTATCGTTTTTGGCCAATTCTAGTATCCATGGTGCAGGGGTATACCCAAGCGCTTTTATGAGGTCAATTCCCTTTTGAAGACCTATGGCATCCCAAATATCAAAGGGTCCGTGCTCCCAGCCGAAACCAGCTTTCATGGCTTCATCAATTTTGTAAAGGTCATCAGTGATTTCTCCAACCCTAAGGCTGACATAATGAAATAGTGCGCCAAAGTTGGTGCGGTAAAATTCACCGGCTTTGTCTTTTCCTTGAATAAGTATAGGAAATCGATCAATCACCCTTTCAATAGCCTTAGTCATTTCTAAGGTGGCGAATTTTGCCTTTTTTACGGGATGGTATTCCATGGTAGTCAAATTCATGGCGTGAATTTCACTTTGGCCATCGGTGGCTACCTTTTTGTAAAAACCTTGCCCGGTTTTACTGCCTAGCCAGTTGTTATCAAGCATTTTTTGTACAAAATCCGTATGCTTGAATAAATCGTGTGCCTGGTCTTCAGGGCAATTCTTGTGAATCCCTTCGGCGACATGGGCCAGGGTGTCTAAGCCAACAACATCGACGGTACGAAATGTGGCACTCTTAGGGCGACCAATAACCGGGCCAGTTAACTTGTCAACCTGTTCGATAGAGAGATCCAAATCTTTCATTTGATGAAAGAGGCTTTGGATGCCAAAAATACCGATACGGTTACCAATAAAGGCCGGTGTGTCTTTTGCAATGATTGTTGTTTTCCCCAAAAATTTACTGCCGTAATCCTCGAGATAGGCCAAAACTTCTGGATCGGTTTGTGGACCAGGAATGAGTTCAAGGAGCTTTAGATAGCGTGGTGGGTTAAAAAAGTGCGTCCCACAAAAATGTTTCTGAAAGTCTTCGCTGCGACCCTCTGCCATGGAGTGAATCGGAATGCCTGAAGTGTTAGAGCTGACCAATGTACCTGGTTGGCGGTAACGTTCTATTTGCTCAAAGACACTTTGCTTTATGTCTAAGCGTTCCACCACCACCTCAATAATCCAGTCAACAGCACTGATCTTGTGTAGGTCTTGATCGATATTACCTGTCGCGATGCGCTTGGCAAAGGATTTGTGGTATAGGGGACTAGGGTTCGATTTTATGGATCGTGCAAGGGCTTGGTTGACGATACGATTTTGCACTTGTGGGTTGCTTAGGGCCAAACCTTTGGCAATCTCTTGGTCGTTTAGTGCTTTGGGGGCAATGTCTAGTAGCAGGACCGACACACCAATATTTGCAAAATGACAGGCAATCGCGCTACCCATAATTCCTGAGCCGATGACGGCAACATGTTTGATTCTTCTTTTTGGTCGCTTCATGGCTTATTTGTTTATGAAGGGTTGATTAGATTGTGCCAAATCCATAATGGTTTGTGCGACTTTATTAAAGGTCTCTAATTCCTCTTGTGTAATGGCTTGACGTACCTTTTGATCAAACCCGAGCACTATTTCTTTGGAAAAATCACGCATATTGCGCCCGAATTCGGTTAGATGAATGATTACCCCGCGACCATCTTCTGGATTGGGCTTGCGTATGATCAGTCCTTTAGCCTCCATAGACTTGAGTGTTCTGGACAGGCTAGTGGCCTCCATACCCATTTTGGGCCCTAAAGCCATTGAAGGGGTGCCTTGTTCGGGGTCAATACTGATCAGGGTGAATCCTGTGGCCATGGTGCTCTCTTTTTTGAGGGCCTCTTCATGATACATTTTGGAAACTGAGATCCAAACAGTACGCAATATATGGTCGATGGTTTTTACTTTCATACTGAAGTAAAGGTACAACATTTATTATGCATGCATAATAAATAATGCGACAAATCGACGGACGCAGTCTTATAAATCGTTAAGGAGGGTGGGACGTCTAAATAGTACTATCCGCATAGATGCGATCGACCAATGCCTTATACTGTTGATAAATCACTTTGCGTTTCATTTTCATAGTGGGGGTGAGGTGGCCCTGTTCGATACTCCAAACCTCTGGAGTTAATTCAAAACGTTTGATTTGTTCCCACTTGCCGAAACGTTCATTGAAGGTGTCGATCTCTTCTTGGATTCTTGCAATAACCTTTGGATTTTGGCTGAGCGCGTGCTTGCCTGTCGGTAGATTGTATTTTTTATTTTCTCCCCAAGCCTGGATAAACTCATAATTGGGTTGTATCAATGCGGCAGGCATTTTCTGATTTTCACCGATGACCATAACTTGATCGATGAATCGTGATTGTTTTAAGGCATTCTCCAAAACTTGTGGCGCAATATACTTACCACCACTGGTTTTGAACATTTCCTTTTTGCGATCGGTTATTTTGAGGAAACCATCGGCGTCCATTTCCCCAATGTCGCCTGTATGGAAATAGCCGTCTTTGATAACCTCGGCCGTGAGTTCAGGGTCTTTGTAATAGCCCATCATGATCTGCGGTCCTTTGACCAGTATCTCTCCGTCGGGCGCGAATTTGATTTCGGTATCAGCAATTGCCTTACCTACGGTCCCTATTCTAAAATTGTAGTTGCGAAAATCGTTAACGGTGACCACAGGAGAAGTTTCAGTAAGGCCATACCCTTCCATTATCGGTATTCCTGCAGCGTTAAAAACTCTAGCCAAACGCGGTTGTAATGCAGCACTTCCCGAGGCTACCACACGGAGATTCCCTCCCAAGGCTTCTTGCCATTTCTTAAAGATAAGCACTCTTGCGATCTTCAGTTGGAATTCATACCACCATCCGTTTTGTCCATAAGGCTCATAAACCAAGCCGAGATCTACGGCCCAAAAAAACAACCTGCGTTTTACTCCAGTTAACGCAGCCCCTTTGGCATAAATTTTATCATAAACTTTTTCGAGCAGTCTGGGTACCGCAGTCATTACATCAGGATGAATCTCTTGAAGATTAGCGCTGATGGTTTCTAAGGACTCTGCAAAATAAATTTCAATACCACAGTATTGATACATATAAGAGAGCATGCGCTCATAAATGTGACAAACAGGCAAGAAACTTAAGGCCTTTGAGTGGCCAAGGTCGAGGGGCAATCGGTCTGCGCTTCGTACAATATTGGCTGAAATATTTTGGTGACTCAGCATGACTCCTTTGGGTTTCCCCGTCGTTCCTGAGGTATAAATAATGGTGGCCAAATCATCCTGGCCTACGCGCGCCATGATCTGATCGACTTGATCTTGGTTACTTTGATCATCGCCCAAAGTCAGTAATTCAGACCAGTGGGGACAATCGTCCAAAACATCGAAGCTATAGATGTACTTGAGTGTAGGGACTTGATCCCTTATGGCAGAAATTTTGTCATAAACTTCCCGGCAAGAGACAAAACAAATGACGCTCTCGCTGTGGTTTAAGATGTATTGATAATCTTCTTTGGTACTGGTGGGATAAATTGGAATATCCTGAGCACCCACCTGCAATATTCCTAGATCACAGATATTCCATTCGCTGCGATTGGTCATGGAGATCAAGCCAATTTTGTCATTTATGGCGATGTCCAAACGCAATAATGCCCGACTTATGGCATTACCCTTTTCAATAAACTCAGTAATAGAGGTTGCTTTCCATTGTCCATCGACCTTGTCCACAAATGCGTGGCTGAGGTTGTAATGTTCTTTCTGATAATAAGCGAAGTCGAAAAGTCTAGTAGGATGCTGCATCTATGGTGTCGTTAGTCTCTGCAAATTATGAAAAATAATTTGGTTTGTTTGAGAAAATATTGGCATGAGAGACAATGCAGTCTCATGGAATATCTGTCTTAAAGAATCATCATGCCTTGATGAGCTTAATGGTGTGCCGCATGTTGCCTTTTTGTATTCCAACGAAATATATCCCAGTGGCCAGTTTTGACACCGCTACAAGGGTCGATCCATTACAACTGGTTTTGGTCAACAATACCTGACCTTGAAGGGAGTAAACCTGCATCTGATAATCTGTTAAATCTGTGCGCAAGGTAAAAACATCGAGTACTGGATTGGGTGCCAATGAAACCTGCTCCATGAGGTTGGATGCGATAGCAAGTTGGCTGTCAACAACGACATTAATGTTGAGGTCATCAAAATAGAAACCATCTGCACGACCAGAACCGTCTGTGCGTAATTGGAAACGAACGACAATTTCTTGTCCGATATAGTCGGTCAAATTCACTTCCTCAAAAATCCAATCGGATTGTGTGCCGTCGTAAACGGGTTCGTCAAGGGGCTGAAATCCATTGGAGCTGGCTGTATTGGTATAGCGACCACAAAGCGCTATCCAGGTTGCGCCGGCATCAGTTGAGGCCTCGAATTGCACATAATCCCAATTGTTTTCAATTTCCCATTTGGCATAAAAAGTGGCATTAGCCGCTAGAGCCTCTGTCAGGTCAATCTCATCTAATAAGGCTATGGTTTTGTTGGTGTTGTTGCTGTAGTTTCCCGTAGGCGAGTCCGTAATACAAGAACTTGGTGACACAAATGTACTGGTGGTTGTCGCCCATCCATTGTTGTCGAATTGGCTATTGGTACTGTTACCAGGATCCGCAAAAACCACCTCATTACTGCCAAATATTTTGGTAATGATAGCAGAGGTCAAAAAGGAGCCATTATCGACCACAAGGTCATAAACAAGAGCCGTTCCTTCTGGTGTGTTCGGGTCCAATTCTAAAGAAATCGAGCCCGTGCGTTCTTCCAAAGGCGTCATCGCATCAAACGAAACACTTGGCCCAGCATCAATAATCTCAGGACTTATAGGTTGCGCGCTTATCGTAAAGTTACCTGTGCCGGAGAGCCCTAACCGCTTTAAAGAGAAATCCGTATCGAAGGTATAATTCGCCCCGATGAGTTGTGGGCTTTGTTCGGCAAGAACACCATAATTATTCACCATTTTGGCGGCGGTGAGGTTGAGGTACATCATGCCGCGGCAAATCGATTCGATTTCACTGGCTGGTGGCCAAAATGAGGGGCCGATTTCTGGTGTAAAAGCATAGATGCTGTTGTGTGTTCCTACAGTACCGTACATGAAATCATCGCTGTCTCCAGCAGCAGGGTAGAGCCCTGCAGACATAATATTGTCAAAGCCATTTCGTGAAACCAATTCTTGAGAAACATCTTGAAATA
>ERZ891134.2138-NODE-2138-length-12083-cov-53.197622_pt1 | contig 12083 bp, 16 predicted proteins | sample MGYA00520888_ERZ891134 | MGnify/ENA primary metagenome ERZ891134 (study PRJEB32303, sample SAMEA104408692) | aquatic metagenome | biome: Brackish water; feature: Coastal; material: water | place: Baltic Sea | collected 2014-10-23 | depth 10 m ... | reverse complement strand
AGATACAAGTATAACCAAGGGTTTAACGGCTTTTATAAGGCTAATACTTAAAACAACATGTAAAGGATGAATGGAATGAAACTGAAGCATCGTTGGCAATTGAAACATTTGTTAAATAATTAAATTTTCTTCTTACTTAAATAAGCTTCAGCAGAAGAGATGAGACGTTCAACATCAGGTGGGACATCGCTAGATTGGGCTGTGACGATTTTATTTGCTTGCTCCTTTGGTTTTGGTGTTTCCTTTAATAAAGAGTCTACCGCATCAAGGATGGATCGTATTGAAAAGCTTTCTTCCATTTGTTAGGTATGAATAATATATTTTTTAAAAGATTTAAATGACTAGCTTCACCTTATCAACGAATAATATGAAATGCATCAAACTTATGTTTTTAGCTTGCTTGATTTCAATTTACAGTCAGCTTGCTAAGGCTAATGAAGTTAGGGTTTTTGATTTCACGCCTACTGAACTTGAAAGTTTGGATAAAAGAAAGCTTAAGGGAGAGACGATTTATACCTTGGGTTCGGATGAAGATGGAAACTTTCTCAAAGCTGAGACCAATGCCACGGGTTCAGGATTAGGCAAGGAAATCAAGATTAATTTAAATGAAACTCCTTTCATCAACATCACCTGGAAGGTTGAACAGGGCCTAGGCGACATTGATCCTAAACAAAAGAATATGCACGATTTTGCGGCTCGAGTTTTTGTTGCCAAACAAATGGGTATGACGCCTTTATCCAATAAAGCCATTAACTTTGCTTACAGTAATAAATATCAGCCTGCTGAATATTGGGTTTCACCTTGGACGAAGTCTTCCGTGGATTATGTCTTATCTTCCTCAGAGCAAGTGATGAACGAATGGATAACGGTTAAGGCTAATGTTAAGGAATTATATAAACAATTATATGATCTTGATCTTGATGACATTGATGGTGTGGCGATCTTTGCAGATACCGATAATACGAAATTGTCTTCCGTTAGTTACTTTAGGGACATTTACTTTTCCTCGCAGTGAAACTGAAACATCGTTGGCAAAGGATCATCCGGAATGTATTGATGATCATCATTCTGCTCATCACTTTGCTTTTTGCAAAATACCTCGGTCAGTTTATGATGTACTAAAATGAAATTTAACAACTTAACCTTAACGGCTAGTGGTAAAGCTAGAGCCTTCATTGAAGCGAAACAACTAAAGACCTTATGGTTTAACACGGGAACTTTATGTAATTTAACTTGTAAGAATTGTTACATCGAAAGTAGCCCAACTAATGACCGTTTATCTTATTTAAGCTTTGATGAATATTTAAGCTTCATTGATGAAGCAAAGGAACAAAATTTTAATCTAACGGAGATAGGCTTTACAGGTGGAGAACCTTTTTTAAATAAAGATTTTCCAAGGATGTTAAATCACGCGGCCCAACAAAATGTTGACGTTCTCGTATTAACCAATGCAATGAAGCCCATGTTGAATAAGAAATCTGAATTATTAAACATCCCTAAAGAACGATTAACTTTTAGAGTGTCCATCGATCACGTTGATCCAAAAAAACACGAAGCCATCAGAGGTCAAAATAGTTACGAACCCATGATCGAGGGGTTAGAATGGTTAAGGGATAATCATTTCAAGATGAGCCTTGCAACACGTTTAATGTGGGATGAAAGTGAAGCACAAACGAGAACAAATTTTAAAGCATTCATCTTAAAACATGACTTACCCATAGATGCTGATTCAACGAAAGATCTTGTTACCTTTACGGAAATGGACGTTAAGCAAGACACACCAGAGATTACGACCGAATGTTGGACGATTTTAAATAAAAATCCTGAGAGCATCATGTGTTCTTCTTCTAGGATGATCGTTAAGAAAAAGGGAAATGAAAAGCCATCAGTGATTGCCTGCACCCTTTTACCTTACGATGAAGCCTTTGATCTTGGTTCTACTTTAAAACAATCAATGCAGAAGATTTATCTCAATCATCCTCATTGTTCTAAGTTTTGCGTGCTTGGAGGATCAAGTTGCAGTTAAATAAAAAGATCATCGTTTTTATTTTTTTATCACTCATCGTTCTGATTGCGATTTTTGCTACTGATGACGTCTTAAGCCTTGAAATGATCAAGCAAAGGTATGAGGATTTACAATTGCTCATTGATGCAAGACCTTTGTTTTACTACCTACTTTTTTTCATCGCTTACATCATCGTCACGGCACTTGCTCTACCCATTTCATTATTAAAAACTCTACTGGCTGGGGCTCTATTCGGCTTATTGCCTGGTGTGATCTTAACTTCATTTGCAAGCACCATCGGCTCAACGTTATGTTTTTTATTATCTAGGTATTTATTCAGAGATTTCGTGCAGGGAAAATATGAAAAATATTTAAGTAAAGTTAATCGAGGCATCAAGGAAGAAGGATTACTTTATTTATTATTCCTAAGATTAAGTCCGATCTTTCCCTTCTTTGTCATCAACTTAACCTTTGGTTTAACGCACATGAAATGGAGTAATTTTTATTGGATTTCTCAAATTGGCATGTTGCCTGCTACGATCTTGTTCGTGAATGCAGGAAATCAATTAGCCCAAATCAATAACGTGCAAGACATCTTAACGCTCAAGGTCATTATTTCATTATCAGCGCTGGGACTTTTGCCTATAATAACGAAAAGGATTTATGAAAGATTCAAAACCAAACATTAATAACTTCATCAAGACTAAGTGTGGCCTTGATAAGTATTACCTACTTCGTCAGAAGAAAGGTTTTTGGAACAAGCTAAGACTTTATTGGTTCGTTGCCATTGGTACATTAAGAGATTTCTTCGTAAGTAAATGATGGATCTAAGTATCATCATTCCCGTTGGAAAACGTGAAGATGATTTTAAACTCATCAAGCAAATCAAAGAAAAGTTTAAAGGTTGTGAGATCATCTTAGTCATTGATGAGGACAATCAATTTTTCAAACAAGCAAAAATGGAAGTGGATCAATTAAGCTTCTTAAGCCATTCCTCAAGGGCAAAGGCCTTGAATGCAGGAGTTAGACTATCAACGAGAAACCATCTTTGGTTCTTGCACTTAGATTCTAATATAGAAAACATTTCCTCGGCAGACTTAACGGAGTTAAGTGAATTTGAGCTAGCTACCTTTTTGCTTCAATTTGATCAGGCTAATTGTTGGTGGATTGCAGCTGGAGCAAATTTTAGGACTAAGGCTTTTGGCATTCCCTTTGGTGATCAATCTTTCTTGATGAGTAAAAAATTATTCAACTTCATTGGCCCTTTCAATGAACGGTTATTAGAGGGAGAAGATCATGAATTTATATGGCGAACGAAGTCGTTAAACATCAAGCTCAACGTCATCAATAAAAATATAATCACTTCTGCTAAGAAATATCTAAATCAGAAAATAGTTCAAACGCTAAAAACTTTATCAAAAACCCTTGTACAAGCCATTAAGTTTCGTAAGAAAAAAAAGAGCATTGTGGTTGCAACTTTTCTAAAAGATCCAAGTTCAAAAGAAAGTAAATCGAGATTAAGAAATGAATTAAATGATGAATTCGTTAACCATTTAAATGAAAAATTCTTAAATATTACCAATCAAAATTTAAATCAATTAAACCTTAAAGAGGATATTCATTTTGTTAAAGTTTGTAAGCACAATGATGAAGCTAGCTTGAACTCGTTAAGTCCCATTCATCAAGGTACATTCTTAAATCAAGATCAAGCCTTAAGCTTAATGATGAGTGAGGTTAGTCAATTAGCTCTTAAGACGATTGGTAAAGTAGCTTTGCTTGGCTCTGATATCCCTACTCTAAATGCAGATGATTTAAATCAAGCTTTGTCCAATAAGTTAGCTAATAAAAGTCTTTTCTTTGCAACGGCAGATGGAGGATTTTGTTTTATGTTAAGCAAGGATCAAGATGTAGTTCAGTGCTTGAGTAAAATTAATTCCTCAACCTCTTCAGTAATGCAAACGCTGAAAAGTTGCCTTGGTTCAGTTGATGTTGTTGAGAAAATATATACTGACGTTGATGTTAGCTTAGATCTTAAAAAAGCTTATGAGCAATTACAATTAAATGAAACGCATTTAACTGATGCACAAAAGGATTTGCTTATTTTCTTAAGGGCTAATGAGAAGAGTTTTATTTAGATTTAGGAATATCGCAAAAACCATTAGGCTTGATATCAAGAGCACTATTAAACTTACTCGATAAATTTTGATAAGCAATAATGGCGGTAAGTTCGATGATTTCTTCTTTTTTAAAATGTTGTAGTAATTTTGTTTGTAACTCTGGCGTAACGTTCCTACCCGTAATCGTAACGGTTTCTGCATATTCAAGTGCAACCTGTTCCCTTGCAGAATATAGATTATTAGCTTGCCAAGATTTTAACTGACTTATCTTCTCAGTTTCTCCCTTGCTTTCAAAAAATAAATGACTGTTCATATCAACGCAAAATTCACAATTGTTGATTTGTGAGATCCTAACCGAAATCAATGTTCTAAGACTTGCATCAATTCCTGATCTCTTACTGGATATTAATTTAAAGAAGAAATTCATGCCAAGCATCAATCTTGGAACCATGCCCCAAGCTTTCGTGGGATTAAGATCAAAGCCAAATTTCTTTCTTTGCAAGAATAAAATTAGCCGGGTGAGCAGCGGTAATTGGTCGTTTTCAAATTTAAGCCACATAAGTTACATTAACATTAGGAATGAAAAAAAGAAAATTCATAAAGCTTCTAACTATGGGACTATTGTCGCCCTTCGTTACACTTCAAGCCTTTGCTCAAGACATCAAGAAGGTCATTAAATCGAATAAGGAGTGGAAGGAACTTTTAACGAATGATCAATATTACATCCTAAGACAAGAAGGAACGGAACCTCCTTTTACCAGTGCATTGAATGATGAAAAAAGAGAAGGTGAATATCTTTGTGCTGGATGTAAGACACCATTATTCAGCAGTAAAATGAAGTACGATAGTGGTACCGGTTGGCCTTCTTTCTTCGAGCATTATCCAAATGTCATTGGCACCAAATTAGATTTTAAATTATTAATGCCAAGGACTGAATATCACTGTGCTGTTTGTGAAGGACATCACGGTCACGTTTTTGACGATGGTCCACAACCTACGGGTAAGAGATATTGTAACAATGGCTTGAGCCTTACATTCGCTCCAAAAGCATAACTATGGTAATTCTTTAATATGATTAAATTTAAAAAGTTTAATGAAAAAAATCTTCATGCCATTCTAAAAAGATTAATTTTAATTGATATTGGTTTATTTGTTTTATCCATTCTCTTCATTGCTTTTACGAATGGATATCTTTTAGTACCTAAACCAATCAGGGACTTTGTCATTGCCTATGAAAATGGCATTCAAGATCAATATACAGAAAATGTCTTCTTGTTCTTCATATTTTATAGTGTTGTCTTGATTGCTTATCTCTTTTCACTTTATAAGTTATGGCAGCTTAAAAAGATTGGACGTAATTTATTCTTAATCACCAATGTCATTATGGTGTTCATTTTTCCCTTCATCAATCAATATGGCCTCTACGGTCCCATTGATGAAATAATGAATTTTATTTCAGTATTCATTTTTTCAGCCATCTTGATCATCGTCTTTTATTCTTCTCTAGCTAAGAAATTCAAAAAATAAATAATGAAAAGTAATTTAAGCTTTAACTTAAGCAAAGTTAATTAAGCTAAAGTTATCTCGAAAGAAAATTCCTAATTTAGGCAAAAGCGCAAGTTGCGTTTTGCCTTTTAGGAACAAGAAGCTTTGGTAATTAAATTCCATTGCTTCAGCAAAAGTTAAAGACTTAATGCAACATGTAAAGCATGAATGGAGTTGACACAACGCCCATCATGATTAACGTGAAGAATAAGGCACCAACTAATTGTCTTGATGTTTTTTTTATTAATGTTTTCATGATTACTCATATAGGTAGCCATTGTGACTAATTCGAAATGCTTTTGTGACTAAATTGTGTAATGAGAGTTATTTTGAATCTGCGACAAAAGATTCTTTCCCTTGTCATAAATTAGAAACATTTGAACGTTAAGTTTGGTTAATTGCGCTAGCCTGAACTCCCTCTCTCTTTTAGTCATGGCTAGTGCAAGCCTTATTACTTCGTTTGACCTATTACCCACTTAGCAAAATCTTTATCTACCTGTGAGGCTGCAAAAGCTGAGATCGCTGGTTGCTCATAGGGATGATTGGATTTAATGAATTGAATTGCTTGTTTTACTTTTGCACTTGTGGTTTTGACAATCATTGCGCATTCTTTATCGACTACGATTTTACCCTTCCAAGCATAAGTTGAATGAATGTTTGGAATGACATTCGTACAAGCAGCAAGTCTTAACTTAACTAACTTTGCTCCTAGTGCATTTGCGTTCTTAAGTTTGTTAAAAGTAACGTAGATAAAGTGAATTTTCATAAATTACTTAGGTTATATCAGGTTATTTACACTGCGACACTATTGAGAATGATTATCAATTGCAATATACTTTAATTGAGAATGATTATCAATTACTAGAATGAAATTTATCGTAGCGAGCTTATTATTTCTCTCAGCAATGCTGGGCAATGTTTTTGCTAATGAAGTAAATGTTTTTACTTCAAGACATTATGAGTCTGATATTGAATTGTATAAAAAATTTACAGAACAAACTGGCATCAAAGTAAACGTCATCTCTGGCGAAGATGGTGCGCTTCAAAAAAGAATTAAGGAAGAAGATAAAGACAGTAAAGCAGATCTTTACATCACTGCTGATGCTGGAAAACTTGGTACATTTGAAGCTGAAGGATTATTTCAAACGGGTGCAAATTCTAATTTAATAAAATCAGTGGTGCCTGAACAATTAAGAACAGAGTATTGGGTTGGGATTGCAAAACGAGCACGGGTGATTTTTTATGATCCCTCAAGGACTACGCCAAATCCAAACTTAAGTTATGAAGATCTGTCTTATCCTGAATTCAAAGGTAAGATCGTCATTAGACAATCCAATAGTGTTTACAATCAATCCTTGGTCGCTTCACTAATTGAGAATGATGGTTTGGAAGAAACAAAGATTTGGGTTAAAGAATTTGTCAAAAACTTTGCTAGGCCTGCAAAAGGTAATGACCGATCACAAATCTTAGCTGTGGCAGCTGGTGAAGCTGATTATGCTATTGCTAATACGTATTACATTGCCTTGATGCTATCAGGTGAAAAAGGTTCTGAACAAGAAGTTGCAGCAAGGAAAGTTAAAATATTATTTCCTAATCAAAAAGGTCGAGGCACTCATATGAATATTAGTGGAGCTGGCATATTAAAGCATGCACCTAATAAGGATAACGCGGTTAAATTATTAGAATTCCTTGTTACTCCTGAAGCTCAAAAGCATATCGTCAACAATACCTTTGAATACCCTATCATCGATGGTGTTGAACCTAGTCCCTTAATTTCGCAATTTGGTCTAGACTTTAAACAAGACCTTGAAACAAATGTTTCAACCTTTGCTAAGAGACAAGCGGAAGCCTTAAGGATCATGACTGAAGCGGGTTGGAATTAATCAATAAGTTATGAGTTTGATTAGAAACATAAATCCTTGGTTCATTGCATCACTTTTCATTTCTTTGATCGTCGCCATTCCCTTGATCACGGTGTTTGGTAGTTTCTTTAATTCGACAAGTGAATACTATCAATTGCTAAGGGAAACTTACTTAATGACTTATGTTTCAAATTCTCTTCTGATTTTAATTGGTGTGATGAGTTTGACTTTTTGTCTTGGCGTATTTGCAGCTTACTTCGTTTCCTTTTATGAATTTCCTGGAGTGAATTTCTTCAAGTGGGCATTGATCTTATCATTTGCCGTACCAGCTTACATTTATGCTTATTCGCTAACCGCTTTCTTTGAAAATTATGGCTCATTACATAGCTTATTGAGCTTCTTGTTTGGGGAGCAAAATTACAATCCTTACATTCCAAAGTTTGATGGTCTAGTAGGAGCCATTCTTTCCATGTCATTTTCATTGTTTGGTTACGTTTATGTTTTAACGAGAGCTTCTTTTTATCATCAATCTCACAACTTAATTGAGGTGAGTAAGAACCTTGGCTATAGCGCACGAGAAAGTTTTTTAAAAATTATCTTACCTTCAGCTCGACCAGCAATCGTTGCAGGCTTAGCCTTAGTTGCGATGGAGTGCTTGGCTGATTTTGGGACCGTTTCTTTCTTTGGCATCTCAACTTTAACAACGGGTATTTATAATTCTTGGATATCCTTTGATGACTTAAATACGGCTAATCAATTATCTTTCATATTACTAATCTTCATCTTCGTGCTTTTCTTTGTTGAAAATCATTCAAGAGGTGATGCCAAGTATCATCAACCTTCACAGGGTTTTAGACAAATTCCAAGGATTGAACTTACCAAGAACAAGGGACGTTTAGTTTCACTTTTTTTATCGATCTTATTTTTCTTGAGTTTTCTTTTTCCCTTCTTGCAAATGAGTTATTGGACGATCAAGTTTCCAAAATACTTTGAGCAAATTGATATCCTTGCCTTAAACCTAAATACGCTAACCTTAGTCATCTTAGCTAGTATAGCGCTAATTGGATTTTCATTTCTGATTAATTTTGGCAATAGAATTTCAAAAAGTAAATTATTAGATCAACTTAGCCTTTTTTCCATTTCAGGGTATGCGATGCCAGGAATTATCCTTGCCATTGCCTTCATGACTTTTGTCTCTTGGACAAGTGAAGCCCTAGAGACATTTGGAATTTTCGGCATCAAGAGTGTATTCATTGGTTCTGTTCTTGGACTGATCTTTGCTTACTTCATTCGTTTTTATTCTTTGGCATTCAATGGAATCAAATCAAGTTATTTAAAAATTAATCAATCCATTGATGAAAGTTCCTACCTACTGGGTTACACTAAATTTAGAACCTTTAGAAAAATTCATATTCCTCAACTCAAAGATAGTATCGTCTTGATAGGGATCCTAATTGCAATTGAAATCATTAAGGAATTACCTATGACTTTGATCTTAAGGCCTTTTAACTTTGACACCTTTGCAACTAAAGCTCACGCTTATGCTTCACAAGATTTATTGGAGGGTGCAGCTCTTCCTTCGCTGTTCCTTATTTTGTGGGGAGGATTACTTATTTTTTTAACTTCTAAACATATACTTTCGGAGAAATAATATTATATATCCTTATGCCTTTTCAAAATGTCTTACAAATAACTAATGTAACCTTCGTAGCGAGCAAGAATAACAAGGTTTTGGATTTTAACCTTACTATTAAAAATGAGGGCGATATTATTTGCTTACTTGGTCCATCAGGCATTGGGAAAACAACGATCTTAAGATCCATCGCAGGTTTACAAAAAATCGTAAAAGGAAAAATTATTTTAAAAGGGGTAACGCTTTCATCTGAAAAAAGGCACATCGAGCCTGAGAGAAGAAACATTGCTCTGTCATTCCAGGATAATAGTTTGTTTCCTCACTTTACCGTTTTGGAAAACATTAACTTTGGCGCAAAACGAAACCGAAAAGCAAATTATGAAATGAATGCAAAGGAATTAATCGAGATCTTGCACTTAGAAGGTCTTGAGGGAAAATATCCTCATCAAATTAGTGCTGGAGAAGCTCAAAGGGTTTCACTTGCTCGATCACTAATGTCAAAGCCAGACTTATTGTTGCTGGATGAGCCTTTTTCCAACATTGATCAAAGTTTAAAAGTTGAAGTGCAAAAGAACATCAAGAAAATCTTAAAAGAAAAAAAAATCACGACGATTATGGTGACACATGATTCTTATGAAGCTTATGATATGGCAGATTATTGTGGCATCATCTTAAGTCAAACAATGAAGCAGTATGATACGCCATACAACGTGCACCATACTCCAAATTCAATTGAGGTTGCTAACTTCCTAAACAAAGGAATACTTGTTGATGCCAAAGTCATTGACGATGAAACCGTTGAACATGCTTGCTTAGGCCAGATCAAGGGACACTTAGTCAATAAATACCCAAAAGATACTCTTGTTAAATTATTAATCCAACCTGAGGATTTGGAACACGATGATAAGAGTAAGCTTCAACTTAAGATCGTGGATAGAAAATTTAGAGGAACGAATTTCATTTATACGTTGAAAACTAAGAACGAGGACTTGATTCCAGTATTTGTTCACTCACACCACATTCATCAACATGAAGTTGAAGAAAACTTTGGCATCAAAACGCCCATTTATATTGATCACTTAGTTTGTTTTTAATTTGATAAATAATTGATTGTACCACAAGTCATTACTTGACAAATAATTATGTTATGTTATAACATAACCTATGAACAATACTGATATGGTTTTAAATATAATAAAAAAAAGTGAAAAAAACTTATCTGCTTACGAGATCTTAAATAAATTTCAAAAAATCAAAAAATGCCAACCCATGACGGTTTACCGAGCATTGGATAGATTAATGGAAAAGAGAGAAATTCATAAATCTAACCATAATAAAACTTACTTATTATGCTGTCAGAATTTGGATAAGAAACATAATCCTTCAATTGCTATTTGTAAAAAATGTGGTTTAACCGAAGAACTGAGGTCAGATATTTTTTTTAATTTATTAAAGAACCTTCGTTTAAAAAAATATGACTTTTCAAACTTTGAAGTTGAGATCTCTGCTTTATGTAGGAGTTGTATTTAATGGAACAACATGCACATAATTTACCTGAAATCCTACATTTTATTGAGGATGTTCCTTGGGCGAGAGGAATAATATTCGGCTTTGTACACACTTTAATTCCACTGATTGGTTTTTATTCAGGCTGGAGTATCAATCGTTTCTTAAAAATAATATCTAATGGTGCAATAGCAGGAATAATTGGTGTGGTGTTTGCTCATATCATTGCAGATTTTATTGCAGCAATACTTGACCCTAGTTTGAAGAGTGCAGCAATTGGTATTGTTATAGGTGGATTAATTCCTTTATCGGTAGTTCCTTTTTTAGAAAAATATTTAACAAAGAGTAAATATCACATCGTAGCGGGTGACCACGAAGATATTAAAACAGATATTTCAAAAAAACATAAATAATCAAAAATTGATTTCTTTTAAATAACCTAACAAAAAGATATCCTTAAATTATGAAAGCTATCTTATTAAATGCTTCGGCATGGATGATTGTACCTGTGATGGATGCCTTGGCTAAGCACTTAAGTTTAACGATGGATGTCTTGCAAATTACTTGGGCAAGATACTTTTTTACCGTCGTTTTCACTTCATTATTAATGTTATTTTTTTATAAAAACTCCTTCGTTTGGACTAAAAGACCCCTCTTACAATTATTACGTGGGATCATTTTAGTTTTTTCAACTTATCTTTTCTTTTATGCCATATCAGAAATTTCATTACCTAAGGCCTTAGCTTTGGCATTTGTTGCGCCCTTAACGGTTACTTTGTTATCTCCTTTTTTTCTAAATGAAAAAGTAGGCATGCGAAGATGGACGGCAGTATCAATTGGATTTCTTGGAACATTAATTATCATCAGACCAGGCTTTATAGAATTTAATCTTGCAACGTTTGCAGCGCTTGGCAATGGAATTTGCTACGGCTTTTATTTAATCATCACAAGAAAATTAAGTACTTCGGATAATCCTTTATTAACTTTACTGCTTACTGGTTTAATTGGCTCCATTGTTATTAGCTTTTTTATGCCTTCAGTCTGGATTAGTCCAACCCCTAATCAATGGATGATGATGGCAGTAATTGGATTGATAGCTTCATTGGCTCACTTATTCATCATCATATCACTTAAGTATGCTGATGCTTCAAAGTTAGCTCCTTTGGGTTATACTGAAATCATAACTAATATTTTAATTAGCTACTATTTCTTCAATGAACTTCCAGATCAGTGGACTTACTTAGGTTTATTTTTAATCATTTGCTGCGGCTTGTACGTTACTAAGAGAGAAATTTTCTTAAAAAAACAAAAATTATCTAAATAAATAAATTATTTGCTTAAGATAATTAACAAGCTCTAGCTACCCAGTTACCCCAACAATTACTATCTGCCCTATTTTGTAATTGAAATAGTGA
>ERZ891134.2136-NODE-2136-length-12109-cov-14.051518_pt1 | contig 12109 bp, 6 predicted proteins | sample MGYA00520888_ERZ891134 | MGnify/ENA primary metagenome ERZ891134 (study PRJEB32303, sample SAMEA104408692) | aquatic metagenome | biome: Brackish water; feature: Coastal; material: water | place: Baltic Sea | collected 2014-10-23 | depth 10 m ... | reverse complement strand
GCTCAATAATGGCTTGTACATGTAGTCCTAAAAGTAGTAAAATGTGTGATAGCTGTTTAAGATCGGCAGCACCAAGAGTTATTGGAAGTAATGTAAAAGCAAACGGCGAGTTTACTCTCAATCAAGTTGACGAATTTACAAGACAATTTGAAGCCAGTATTATTGCTGATGTTGAAAATAATCCTTTAACTAAAGTAGTAAAACGTTTTGGAAATGAATTTTATGATTCGTTAAACAAAGTTAATAACGATTTTTTACAAAGACCATACGTTGTTACACAATTACCTGAATATAAAGTTATATCTGAAAGGTTAACATACGGTCCTATTACTGCTTTGGAATATGCGTCATTTTTATCAGATAGTAATTACACTCCTGGTTCTGCAATTATAAGTGGAAACGCCAATGGCTCAAAGTTTATAAGAGAGCTTGATAATTATTATAATGGTGATTTTTCAGACAGTGTATTAGGTGGATTTTGCTCTTTGTTTGCAAATATTTTTGGTGCAATAGGCGGGTTTTTTAATATACTCGGAACGGTTGGTGCATTGATTAGTGACGCTTTAGAGTTTATTTCCAAAATTAGAAATATTGAGGACCCGCTTAAAGCTGTATTTGACGCGATTAAAGTAAAAGCTCTTATTGAAGCTATTAAAGAAAAAATTGCTTCAATGATTGAAGGCACAATTCAAAAAGTTAAAGATATTATTTCAAACTTTGACGCTGCTCAAATTATGGAAGATATTTCAACCGCTATTCAAACTAAAATTTTAGATAGAATTACAAATATTAAAAACGATATTATGCTTTTCTTTTCAGAAGAAAATATACAAAGAATTAAAGATAAAATAAAGGGAATTATTGATTATTGTGTTGGACTATTTGATAACCCGTCACTAGAAGAAATTCAATTTTTAATTGCTAGAATTTGCGCTTTTGCTACAGGAATCGAAGGTTTAGTAAAAGGTCTTAAAGCACCGCTAGATGATTTTTCAAATCGTTATTTAGAAGTTTTTAATACTTTAGAAAACGCAGGTAACAGAGTTACTAGCAAAGCAATTGAATCTGGCGCAGTTAGATATACCAGAAAAGCACGACAAGAAGCAGCAGGCCAAACACGACAAGTTTGGCAAACAACTCAACCGACAAATTATGTTCCACCTAGACCTGAGGAATTACAGGGATTACCGACATGGGAAGAAGTTTTGGCAGGGACTAGTTGGATTAAAATCCGGCCTGGCGCTGGTTATTTAACCAGACCAACTGCTGCACCCGCGCACGAAGCTTGGACACTTCTTACAAATGATGTAAAGGTTAGAGTTAAAAGATTGCATGCAAGATGTATAAGCGAAGGTCTTATTAGTGGTCCTTTTCTAATGCTTAGTGGTTACAGAAGTAGAAGAGATAACGAATATTTGCGTAGCATCGGAAGAGGCGCTTCGGAAAATTCTTTACACATCAAGCGCAAGGCAATAGATATTAGAAATAATGCCTGGTCACGAAGTGATTGGAATAGGATAAAACAAATTGCTAGTGAAGAAGGTCTTGTCGGACAAGGTACATATTCTTCTAGTAACTTTATACACCTGGACACTGGGAGAGCTCGTTCGTGGGGCAGTTAATGAAAATAAAGATAAATAAACTAAAGTAGGAGCCAACGATGGTAGCTGAGCTATATACAGCACGAACTAAAAAAATTACCATTTACCAAGATTTTAAAAAAAATCTTGAGAAAAGCCCTGTGTCTAATGACTTAACAGTATTCAAAGATGAAGATGCTGTAAAGGAATCAATTAAAAATTTAATATTAACAAACCGCGGCGAAAGATTAATGCAGCCAAACCTTGGCGGTGATATACAAGCAATGTTATTTGAAAATATTACGCCGTCAGTTATAACATTAATTGAAGATAAAATACGGGATACTATTGAAATTAATGAGCCTCGAGCAGAACTTATTGACATAATCGTAAGCTCAAATATTGATGATAATCAAGTCAATGTGAGAATAGTATTTTATATTAAAAACGTAGAACAGCCGATTTCGTTAGACGTGTTTCTAGAGAGGACTAGGTAAATGGCTAAACTAAATATTTCAGAACTTGATTTTCAAGCAATTAAAACTCAGTTTAAATCATATCTGACAAGCCAAACTCAATTTAAAGACTACAACTTTGAAGGCTCTAATATGAGTGTATTTTTGGATGTATTAGCATATAACACATTCCAAAATAACTTTTATGCTAACATGGCAATTAACGAGATGTTCTTAGACTCGGCCGTCTTAAAAAATTCAGTAATTTCCCATGCTAAAGAATTAAATTATTTACCAAGGTCTAGGAAGTCTCCGAGGGCTGTTGTAAATGTTACAATTACTGACGCGTCTATTAAAGACCAGTCTGTAACTATTCCAGCTTATTCTAATTTCACGACAACATACCAAGGCGTCAATTATGATTTTGTAAATAACGTAACCTATGTTGCTCGTAAAACTGCTGCTGGTAAATTCGTTGCGGAAAACGTAGAAATCTTTGAAGGCGCGATGCTAGCAAGCTTTGAACGTGAGGGTTATTTTATCGGTGACGACGGCATTTTACGAGTTATTTTATCGAACGAAAACGCGGATGTAGATTCAATCGAAGTATTTGTTGACGCTGAAGAAACTGAAAACCAAAATATCTTCTTGCGTAAAAACGATATTTTTGGTGTTGGGCCAACCGATAAAGTATTTTATGTAGAACCATATTATGATGGTCGGTACACAGTTTATTTTGGTAATAATGTATTTGGTTTACAACCACAAGCCTTTGAGGATATTCGTGTAAGATATAGAATCACGTCAGGTGCTGAAGCCAACGGAGCTTTCACATTTAATCTTGGTTTAACATCGGCAACCGCTACGGCAAGTGTGGCAACAGTTTCTGCTGCAGCAGGTGGTGCCGAAAGAGAATCTTTAGAAAGTATTCGTTACTTCGCTCCTAAATCTATTCAAATCCAAGAACGAGCTATTACTACAAAAGATTATGAAATTATTCTTAAACAACAGTTTCCTGAAATTCAATCAATTGCTGCGTATGGTGGAGAATCGTTAGACCCACCGCAATTTGGTAAAGTCGCTATTTCAGTATATTTAGGTGAAGGCAGAGAAGGATTATCCTCTACTCTTTCAAGTGCTTATATTTCTTTCCTAAGAGATAAAACACCAATTGCTATTGAGCCAATCTTTATTAACTCAGAGTTTATTTACGGGTGTGTTAATGTTAACGTTTATTTTGATCCTAAAATTACAAAGAAATCAGCCGGCGAATTAGAATTATTAGCAAGGTCAGCAATTACCAATTACGCCACAAATAACCTTGATGATTTTAATACGACATTAAGAGTTTCAAAAATGAGTTCAGCTATTGATGCTGCTGAAACAAATGCATTTATTAGTAACGAAGTTATGGCTTGTCCTTATATCATTTATTCACCACCATTAAATGTTTCAGCAAGTCCTGCATTTAAATTCTTTGCGGAACTTATTAAGCCATATCCGTTTAATCCTACCAAAGGATTTACTGATTATAAACCGGCAGTTAAAAGTAGCGTATTTCAATATAACAATTTAGATTCTTTCTTCCAAGACGATGGTAACGGTAATATTCAAATCGTTACTTCTGACTTGGTTAACCCACAGGTTGTAAACCCGGTTGCTGGTAATATTAATTATCTAACTGGCGAAATCAACCTAATTGGTTTCCAAACGCAAGGTTACACAGGATCCGGAATCAGAGTAATGGTAACAACAGCTAAAGATGACATCAAGGCTCCAAGCGGCAGAATCTTTATTCTTGACGACAATGATGTTACTATTAACATGATAGAGGTCAAATAAAATGGCTGACAACCAAGTCACACTAGTTGAAAAAAATATCGCATTTAAAATAGCTCAACAGTTTCCAGCTATATATCGTGAAAACGGTAAAGAACTTGTTGACATGGTTGAACAATATTATAGGTTTGTAGAAGAACAACCTAACATGGGTGTATATAACACCAGACGCATGTTTGAATACAGAGACATTGGAACCACTCTAGCCTCAATGATTGTGTATTATAAAAAGAAATATATGGCTGACCTTCCAGCCTTGGACGATGATGTTGTAAAATTCGTAATTAAAAATATTATGGATTTATATAGACGTAAAGGTACCGAATCAGGTATTTTACTATTTTTTAGATTATTCTTCCAAGACGACGTTTATGTAAGTTATCCATCTAAGTATATGTTCAAGCCTTCTGATTCTAATTGGAAGACTGGTACTTATCTTCAAATGTTTCCAAACAATAATAATTTCATTGCGACCGACGGTGTTACTAGATACGAGTACAAAGACCTTTTAAGCAGAAATATTATTGGTTCTATTTCAAAAGCAAAAGCTATTGTTGACAAAATTAACTTTGTATATTTAAATGGTACACTTACACCTATTATCTATATTACCGACCCTAAAGGTAAGTTTGAAAAGTACGACGATATTTTAACTAGGATCGGTGGTTCAGACGTCGCATTTGGTAAACTCAATGGTTCAGCGAGTTCGCTTGATATTGATTTAGCTTACGGCGGTACAACAGGAAATAAAATTGGTGATATTCTTGGGATCGAAAGTAAATACGGAGCTGGTGGTGAAGCTATTGTTACTGGATTGCAAGACGAATTTACTGGCACTGTTTCGTACAATTTAGAAGACGGTGGATTTGGATATACAATTTTAAATACAAAGCTTTTAGTTTCAAATCAAGTTTTTATTTTAAATAACGCAAACACAGAATTTGTAGAGCTCGAAGTTTTAACGGACTCAGCTGGTAACCAAGGTACAGTAATCGGTCAGAATATTTCTGCCGTTGGTGTTAAAATGGAACCAGGAGATGAATTTGATATTAGCAGAGATATTACAGCAACTGCGCGCGGTGTAACATATACTGCATACGACCCAATAGCAAAAACAGGTGATATTTTTACAGTAGCCGGTAAAAACGATTCTTCGCCAGGTCCATTATACGCTAACACTGGTGATCCAACTCATGTTAGAGTTGAAGAACTTACTAATATTGAAAACGTTTCTCTTATTACTGATGTAATTTCAAACTTCTTAAGTGTTCCATTAAACTCTTCAGATTTTAATACGGTACCGCCCGCATTAATTCCAATGTCAGGTACTGCAAGCCCGGCTACTCTTGCGACTCCCATGAATCAAGCGTTTGATTTAACACCGTTTGATATTGGTACGATTGTCGCCTTTGAAAATGTCAACCCTGGATCTAATTATATTAATGATGTATTTTCTCTAGTTAGAGATGAGACGATGATTGCGTTTGAAAGATTCGAACAGATTTTATTAGTTGATAATTTTAGTGCTGGCTTTACAGTAGGTGATACAATTAACCAGCCATTAACTGGAACAACAGGATTAATTACTCGCGTCGACGTTGACCTTGGAGCGTTATATGTAAGACCTTATAGTTATTATGGTTTTAAAACAGGTGCTTTTGATTCCTTTAATCATAAAGGGAATTCATATGATTTACTTGCAGTAGAAAGAGATTACACCTCAAAACGGTTTGGTGAAAACGCAGTTATGGGTAACGAAACATTATTCTCTACAGGTAGGATTTCCGAAGCCGAAATACGAAACTCTGGTTTTGGATATATTGATGGCGAAACAGTTTATTTAATCAACGATGACGGTGAACGTCAAGCAAAAGCTACGATGAATGCAGACTCACAAGGTATTTCAGCAGGATTCTGGAGCAGCTTAACGTCTCATATTAATGGTTATACTAAAACCATTGCCGATGATGGCGAAGATGTTTATTATGATCCAAACACTCGAGTACAAGACAGTGATTATTATCAAGAGTTTTCTTATGTTATTAAATCAACTATTGATAGCAAAAGATACGAACCTGCCCTTAAAGATACTACGCATTTAGCAGGTACTAAAATGTTCAGTAGATTTTCGTATCAGAAAAAGACTGGACCAACCATATCTCATCTGTTTAGACAAGTCAGAAAAGACGATTATATTATCGGTGGTGATCCAATTGTTGGACCAGGCCAGGCGATAGGTGACCAAACAGTACGAGCAGATAACGCAGTATGGACTTCAGATTCTACTAACTTTACTGTTGACAATTCGTAATAAATAGTATATAAAACACAGGAGCTTAAAAACATGGCAAAACAGGTAATTAATGTTGGAGCCGCAGCTAACGACGGTACTGGTGATCCACTTAGAACCGCCATGCAAAAAGTTAATTTAAACTTTACCGAATTGTATGATGCAGACGCCGCAGCATTTAGTGGAAGCTACAACAACTTAACAAATAAACCAACCATTCCGTCGGACCTTACAGATCTTGGTATTACCGATGGTAACGCCGGACAGTTTCTTTCAACAGACGGGTCTGGTAATTTTAGCTTTGCAAATACAGGTGCTGGTGGCGGAGCCGTATATACAAACGCGATGGTAGACGCTCATATTAACGTAAGCTCGGCAACAGATGATCAAGTTCTTGCTTGGACAGGCTCTGATTATGACTGGGTAGATTTGACAGCTGGTGGTATTGACAATGTAGTAGAAGATACTACTCCACAACTCGGTGGACCTCTCGATGTTAATGGTCAGGCTATTGTTAGTGCTTCTGGCGGTAACATAGCAATTACACCAAACGCCAATGGTAAAGTTATTCTCGATGGCTTAAGCTGGCCAATCGCCGATGGTGCTAACACCCAAGTGCTTGGAACAAATGGAGCCGGCCAACTTGCTTGGTATAATGCCGGTGGTGGCGGTGGTGGTTCATCTACGTTTGCTGGTTTAACAGAAATAGCTCTTGCAGATATTGATGTACAAGACATTGGGCAACAAGCTAAAACTACATATGTAGTAACAAATAACGGTACTTCCGCGTATAGATTTGATACAAACGCTACTACAGATAACCCAACAATTTATGTGAGAGCTGGTGAGACTATTGCTTTTGATCTCACCGCCTTAGCAGGTTCTCATCCGTTTCAGATTGAAACAAATGGTGGTGCAGCTTATAGCACGGGTCTTACACATATAGCTACAAATGGCGCTAAAACGACTGGCGCTAATGCACAAGGCAAAACATCTGGCACACTTTACTGGAAAGTTCCTGCTGCAATAAGTGGGACGTATGAATATCAATGTACTGCGCACTCAGGTATGAATGGGGACATTGAAATTGAAGCTGCGGCAGGTGCTGGCGGCGGTTCAAGTCTACAATCAAGAACTGACGTAACAGCAACCACGGGTACACTGGCAAATAACGCTGCAGCAGACTTAAGCATCACAGGTTTTAAAGGTTACGCGTTAATGGCGATTGAAACTAACAAAGCTGCTTGGGTACGGATATATGTTAATGGTGCTACAAGGACCGCTGACGCAAGTCGTGCAGATACATCCGATCCTTTACCAGACGCAGGTGTGATTGCCGAAGTTATAACAACAGGTGCTGAAACAGTAATCGTTTCACCTGGTACAATCGGCTATAGCTTAGAGTCTACGCCAAATACCACTATTCCATTAAGAGTAGAAAATAGATCAGGCTCGACGGGCACTGTACAAGTTACTCTTACCGTCCTTCAATTGGAGGCTTAATAAATGCTTAGAGAGTGGATAGTTACTCTTCATAATAAAGAAGACCTCGAAAGTTTCTATGAAGATATGGAAACACCGGGTGGTAATTTGTTCATTCCAGATCGTGCAGTTGAAGTAGCCCACAAAAGACCAATTAGTCGCAATACTCATTATATGCTTACCGATGATGAAGTTGAATTAATTAAATCTGATGATAGAGTATGGGATGTAGATTTAAGGGAATTGGTTGAACTTACAATTAAACCATCTTATAGAATTACAAATGGTGAATTTGATAAGAATTGGTTTACCGACGCGTCAGATATTAACTGGGGTTTACTTAGACATAGTGAAGCTACAAATAGAAATAACTGGGGTGCTGATGGTTCGTCACTTGTTATTGACCAATTAGCTGTTACAGCATCTGGTAAACACGTTGACGTTATTATTGTAGACGGTCATATTGATCCTGCGCATCCAGAGTTTGCTCAGACAAATACCGTTTCAGACTATGTTGACACGTCTTTAGCAAATAATAGTTCAAATGGTGCAGTATTTGATAGACAAATAACAGCTCGTGGTTTAAAGATGGTTGTTGCGGGCGCAGTTGGAGGACAAACCGCAGTACCTGATATGTGGGCAGAAAAAACTGCCAAAATGGTAACATTGTTAATTGATCCAACATATCCTCTTATTAATGTAGACCATCAAATCAATTTAATTAAAACGTTACAAGGCGCTACAGGAACTATACACGCAGGACGTCCTGCCGTTCAAAGAATTGCATACGGCGGTGGTTCTGAATATAGTCCAAACTTTTTAACAGATGTAGGCGCTGCACAGTATGCAGGATACGTAGATTTTTTAGATAACCACGTACACAACGATATGGTTTGGTATGCTAATATTAGCGGGCCAAGCCCGTCGGTTGGTGATAGAGATATTGAAGAACTTGTAGAACATCTTATGCACACAATACATTTGTTTGGTGTTATGGGTGCGGTGCCGGGATCTGCAACAGCTGTGAATTGGTTAGCAACTAATAATGCTAATTGGCAAACAACAGAATTGCACCTTGCTATGAAAGAAGCTATTGATGGCGGATTTTTTGATCCGTCTGGTTATGCGGCCAATTGGGCAACAGTGGATGATGCAGCTGAGATAGCTTATAAAGAATATATGTATTTAATTAACTGGTCAATGTGGGATATGAGTACTTTTTGGGATGGTGGATCGCTAGACCCGGAATGGTCTGACTCAGTAAAAACTCCATCTGGAATGTTAACTAATAATCCAAAAGGGTACGCCCTATTTAAATCATATTTTGAACCAGTGTTAAGTAAACCAGACTTTGATGTTTTAAGAGATATTTTTAGGGATAATGATCTCGGTCCTTCATATTATACACCAGCAGCAAACGGTGCACCAAGAATAAAGCAGATAAACTGGTTTTCACATGGCGGCTCAGGCACTTATACATATGATCGTTCAGGTTCATATACAAATGCTACAGACGAAAGTGACAACAACCACGGCTGTCACTGTGCAGGAACAGTTGCTGGTAATACTCAGGGCTGGGCCAGAGATGCTAATATCTATAACATCAGTCCGTATAGTACAAATCCAAATGGTAGTATTGGATCTACGATGTGGGATTACATGAGAGAATGGCATAATACAAAACCAATAAATCCTGCTACAGGCCGGCGCAACCCTACTGTAACAAATAATAGTTATGGTTCATCGCTCGAAATTGGCACTGGCGCTTACGGAGACGTAGATAGAATTAATTTCCGTGGTGTTGATTTTAATCCAGGCCGTAGTTTAACTCAAAGCGAATTACAAGCACGAGGCTGTTATGCGCCAAATTCAAATTTAGAAATGGATATTCCATATTATACAACGTCAAGGCAAGCTGACCTTCAAGATGCTATTGATGATGGTATTATCATCGTCGTTTCTGCCGGCAATGATTATTGGAAAACAGTAAATACATCAGATCAAGATTATAATAACACATATAGATTTCCATATTCAGGTAGTACAGTAACTACATGGCTTCATCGTGGTACTGGTTCAGGCGCGGGTTACAGTCCATGTATTAACGTTGGTGCATTATCAAATAATGTTGGCGAAGAAAAAGCACCGTTTTCAAACGTCGGAAGTCAGGTAGACATTTTTGCAGCAGGTGAAGCAATTCAAAGTTCACTTCACTCAGGCGGTATTAATGACCCGAGAAACAGCAGCTATCAATTTGGTAAATACCAAGGAACAAGTATGGCAGGACCTCAGGTTGCTGGTGTGGCAGCGCTTTTAGTTGAACAATGGCCGAACGCCACAAATGATGAAATTAAAACTTGGATACAAGAAAATGCGATTACGGGTGAAATGGCCGATACAGGAAGCGACGATCCCATGGATATGTTGAGCTTACAAGGTGCTGAAAATAGAATGCTACGCTGGATTAACCAAAGAGTAGAGTCAGGTAACGCATTTCCTAAAAAGAATTTTGCAAATAGACCCGCGGATGGTTTAACTTATCCTCGCACAAGAATAAGGAAACGAGGTTAAATGTATATAAATATTATAAAATCGAAGGTGTTCCATGGCTGAAGTACTAGCAACAAAACTAAAAAACGATACAACTCGTATGTTTCGCGATGACATCGCCAACAACGATTATTACTTTTGCGTATCATCAATTTCAATAGATCCTTTAAGCCGCGTGGATGCTGTTAACTCTTTTAAAAGCAGAAATGAGTTCAAAGAAAATATTTTATTTGGTAAGAAATGTTTTGATTCAGATGTAAAGTATATGATTAAATATCACCCTTGGCAAAAAGACCAGGTGTACAAACAATATGACGATACTGTTAATTTAGAAAACGAAAAATTCTATTCTGTTGTGGGTCCTACTAATAACGACTCTGGTGATTATCGTGTTTATAAATGCCTATCAAATAATAACGGCGCGAAATCAGCAAACCCACCAAACTATAATCCTGTTACTGTAAATCAAATTTATAGAATGCCAGACGGATATGTTTGGAAGTTTATGTATTACTTAACTGAGTCAGAATTTGAAGGATATAACGCAGTAGGCTATATTCCATTAATGGGCACTTTTGTGGTTGATCCTCAGCTTGACAGTGATGCAAATAATGTTATAACAGGTTCAGAAGTCAGTAATATTTTTGTTAATAACCCTATTGATAACGCAGGATATCCTTTTGTTGAAAGTGGTATTGTTGCAGGTCCTCCAGGTAATGATAGTACTATGCTTCTTAGGTCTAATTTCTTATCTCAAATTGGGAACTATTATTCAGGCATGACGCTCTATGTTAACACGCCTACAAACGTAACTTACACATATGTAATTGATACTTATACGTGGGACGCTGTTGCGGACAGAGGAAGAGTTAAAGTAATTGGTAATCCAAGCAGCGACGGAGTTATTATCAACTCAACATTTAAAATTTTACCAACCGTTAAAATTCTAGGAGATGGTTCGGGCGCTACCGCGATTCCAAGAATTGTAAATGGGAATATTACAAATATTGAAGTACTAAATTCTGGCTCTGGCTATAATAATATTAGTGCATCCATTGTAGATCCTAATTACGATTTTGATCCAGACGATGCAAACTCTATTGACGTAAGAGCTACATTAAGGCCTGTTCTTTCACCTATTGGTGGACATAATTATAACCTAATTGACGAGCTTTATTGTAGACATGTATTGCTTTATGCATACATTACAGAAACTGATAACAACCAAATCGGTGCGTCCAATTCCACATCAGCGGTTGGTGTGCTTAAAAATCCAACGTTTACACCAGATCCAGTAACTGCAAATACAGCTTCACCTGATGTATTTGATAACAGAATTGAAATAATTACCAACGATTATGGAAAATTAGTGGTTAATGGTATTGTAACACAACAAGACATAAATGGTAACGAACTATTTAGAGCTCGAGTACATGCTATTCAAGCTTCATCAAATACAGTTCATCTGTGCAGTTATATGGGACCCCATGTTAACCAAGCAAATAACGATATAGCACTCGACCCAACGAAGAATTTAATTAATTCTACAGGGCAGCAAATTTCGATAAATAGTCCAGTAGCTAATAATGTAATTGAATCACGATACACTCAACGGTCTGGTGAAGTATACTTTATGGAAGACTTTTTTCCAATTGATAGACAAACCACCTCGCGCGAAGAATACAAGCTGGTCTTAGAATTTTAAGGAAACTCAAATAGATGCCTATTAACACAGACTTAAACATTGCCCCATACTTCGACGATTTTGATGTCGAAAAACAGTTTTATAAGATCCTGTTTAAACCAGCATACGCGGTTCAAGCAAGAGAGCTTACACAGCTACAAACAATTCTTCAAAACCAAGTTGAACAATTTGGAGATAATATCTATCAAGAAGGTAGTATTATTAAAGG
>ERZ891134.2135-NODE-2135-length-12112-cov-8.818529_pt1 | contig 12112 bp, 20 predicted proteins | sample MGYA00520888_ERZ891134 | MGnify/ENA primary metagenome ERZ891134 (study PRJEB32303, sample SAMEA104408692) | aquatic metagenome | biome: Brackish water; feature: Coastal; material: water | place: Baltic Sea | collected 2014-10-23 | depth 10 m ... | reverse complement strand
GAGGCTTCACGATTAAAGATACCTCGTTCACCACTACCACTTTCTACCAGTGCCATCCACTCCCTCATGAATGAGATTGCATCTGGCTTCTCTGTGTATGCTACAGAATTATTAGCTAAGGCTCGTTGTGTATTATGTTCCCACCAATTACCTGACTTAGCATGTCTCATACGATCATCAGATAGATTGGATAGAGAAATCATAGCTGATCTTCTCACACCACCTACGACTACCACCTCACCTATCTTACACATAATGTCATGACACTCAATAGATGCAAGCCTACGTTTCTGTGCCTGTCGGAATGTTGTTACGACAAAGCTAAACAAATCAACTAACGGGGCTGGACCTGATGCCCTACCACCAAAGGTCTTAAGCTTGGCCCCTGCTGGACGTACCTTAGATACATCCCACTTAGGTACCTCACCACTATAGAGCAATGCAATCAGTTGCCGTAGCCCCTTAGCCCAACCTTCCTTACTGTCCCGAACTACAATAGTAGTATCACTATCGTATAGTTCTGGTACTTCTGGTAGCTTACTAATGAACTGACGTTCAACACTGAACCCAACTCCAGTACCACACAACAGTACAAACATAGCCTCGTCAAAAGACTTAGGGTCGTCTACTGGTAGGTACGAACAGTTATACATACAGGTGTTATCTCTATTAGCTGCTGCACCTGCTGTCATAAGTGACCGCATGGATGGCATTACATCTAGGTTTAAGATAGCCTGTTCAATCTCCCCCATCATGCTGAGGGAATTTTTATCACCTCCACCTACTAGAGGTTCCACTATGTTTTTCATATACCGTTCGACTGTCTCAGTCCAACTCTCCCTACGGCCTTCACCCTCTAACCACCTAGCATATCTACTCTTATGAATAAAAGATTGAAAGTCTGTGGGTAATAAATTGTTCATCTTTCGTCACCGTTCCCGTTAAGAGTTCCCTTAGCCTTACGTCTACCTAACTTCTCCAAGTTTTTACTTGCTATGTTAGACATGGTAGCACCCAAGTCGTCTGCTAATATTGCAATGTACCAGAGGCAATCACCTAACTCAGACTTGATTGCTTCCTTATCTAAGTTGTGATCCCTCAGTAGCTTCTTTACTTTGTTTGCTACCTCACCAGCCTCACCAGCTAACCCAAGGGCAGGGTAGATAACACTCACTTCCTTTGGATAGATGGCTGTAGTCTTAGCCTTCCTCTGGTATGTGTCCATATCCATAGGCCAATCATCTTCTTTGAATGCATCAATATCCTCTTGAGTTATCATCTAACCTTTTAACCCCTCTTTAATTTCATCCATCAATATCTTTCTGGTAAGCTTAAGTGCCTCAAGTGTGTGAGTCTGTAGAAGGATTGAGTTTCTATTTAAGTTTAAGTTCTCGACAAGATTCTTCTGATCATCAGTCATGTCTGATATGCTGTACTCTTTGTCGTCTATTGTAATACTGTCTGTCATAATAATGTTGCCTCACATTCTAAAATTTTTACATCTTCTACTTCGTATATCAATCTGTGTATCAATTCTGTTACATCGTCAGAATGATTTTCCTTACCCAACTCAAAAGTGTACGAGTCAGGGTCAATCTTTAAGTTTAATATTACCTCATACTCCATGGTGAAAGTCCTTAGTTATACTTATTTTTGTCTGAATGTCAAATAGAATCTTCACTGCTAACCTCTATAGGTTCAATGTTAGTTTGGAAATACTTTACCATTTCATAGGCAGAGTTAAAACTACCAAACACATATTCAATCTCACTGATCTTTCCATTAAGTTCTACCTTACATACATTGTAGTATGCCTCTTCCCTCTCAGGGATACCTGCTGGATAGGGACCATCAATTACATCCCATATTTTTATGACTTCTCTTACATCACTATTTACCATTGGTACCCCTAAGCTGTTCTATGTAGTGGTCCAACTCTGTTATCACCAACCACTTGTTTCTGTCTGATCTATAGAAGACTACAGGTGGATCACTCGTATGATTGTCTGCCTGTTGCATCCAGTTGTACACTGTCTTTAGCCCTGTCTTCCTACGTTTAACTTCTATTGATATAGGTATTAACTTCCTAGCTGCTGGTGATAACTGAACGTCAGCCCCTGTATCACCCATGACTGTAGACTTAACATCGTCAGGCTCAAGTTCAGGGAATGCACTGAGTAGTGCATCCCTTATTTCTTGTTGGCCTGTTCTCCCCTTGGCCTTACCTGTCCTACTCAATCTATTATCTCCTCTACCTTTGGGGTCTTCACTATGTCCACTAGGTACTCCTTACGTCCACCAGAGTATTGAAAGACCCTAGCCTCAGGCCAGCAAGACTTACGATACTCACAACCTGAACAGCTAAAGCATAGCTTAGTGTTCTCTGAAGTACTAGACTGAGGTATGGGTGCAAGACGTTCACTTGGTATTGGACCCCCAACGATCTTCTTAATGGCCCTGACTTCCTTCTCCTTATCTTTCATCTCGTCAGTGAAGTCGTATGTATCTAAGCATAACTCAAAGCTATCCTTCTGTACGACAAGGAAGGCTCCCTTACTCTTCTCTGTTACCAGAGGGTCATTCCTTCCAGCATATACATAGGAACTAAGCTGACTGATGTAACCGTAAGGATCATCATCCCTTAGCTTATGCCCCTTAAACTTCTGCATACCATATCGGGATGAAGACTTAACATCAATGGTAACACCATCAATGACTGCATCCCTGTGTCCATTAATGCCATGCACATCAAGTCTGTCTTGCTCACCCTGCACATCATGACCTGCTGCCTTGGCTAGTGCTAGTACAAGTGTCTCTAACAAATCCCCGTAAAAGAAAAGACCCAGTAACTGTGGGTTAAGTGGTGCAGCTTCCTCTGTCTTATTGATTCTGTACCAAGTCTTTCTTTTACAGGGTGAACCCACAGAGGATAAACTTAAATATCCTCTGGGCTTCTGAGGTTCCTTGAACCTATCGTATGCAGTCTTGGCTATACCATCTGCAAGATAGTCTGTGATTGTCTTATCCCACCCACCCTTTCCTTCAATCACACCGTATATATCTTTGACTAACGTATCAATACTAGGCATTACTCACTCCTTAAAATGGGATTTCATCTGCTGAAACTTCTGGTGCCTCAGCTATATTAGCAGTGAAAGGATCAGGGCCAGTGTCTTGTGGTCCATCACGATTAAAGCTTACCGCATTAATAACTTTGATACGTTCCAACCGTGTAGTAGTGGTACCATAGTTTTTATTCTGATAGACATCTAACTCTACCAAAACTTCAGACCCATTACCGATCTCACCATCAGTAACAAAGTCCCATTCACTACCATCAGGACGGTACACTTTAGGTGCTCCACCATCCCAATCATTGGGGGTATCAAACTTACGGGTGAACTTAAAGATGTGACCGTCACCCTCTGGGTTAGGCTTACCCTTAGACATACAACCAGAATTTGTTACACGTTCTTGATTGTCTTTATCTACGACAACATCAATGGTACATCTGCCATTGGTGTCTGCATACTGACCTTGATAGCCTTCTTTGTCACGATTTTCTTCGAAGACTTTGGCCCACTTTGCTGTGCCTGATACAGTTATTTTCATTTCTAACTCCTGTTTGAGAAACTATATTGTAATAGTAACACGGTTTTAAAAACCAATGCAATAGTTAATTAGTGTATTTCAGAATATTTATTTCCGAACTGCACATCAATACCTAATTCAACATTAAGCTTTAGTACTTCATTAAGCTTATTGATTGATGATACTAGGACTTCTCTGTGATAATCTTCCTCTCCTTTTTTAACTAAGTTAATTGATTCGTCATGGAACTGTCCGATAATGTTAGGTCTCACACTACGGTATGTAGCTAACCACTTGTCGAAACAGTATGCACCTGTCGATTGATTGAGTGTAGAGAACACATCCTTATCATAACGTAGGGTGTGCCAGAACTTACTGACAGGATTCTGTACCCACATCTGACCCCTAACTATCTTCTTCTTCTTAAGGTTATCAGAAGTAAATGAAGACACTGACCAGTTACGTTCCCAGTATGCATCAAGAAGTTTCTTTGCTTCCTTCTCTGTCATACCTGTCTCTCTTGATAGCTTGGCTGCACCAACACCATAGGTAGCTGAGTAGTTCACCACCTTGTAGTTCTTACGCAGTTCCTTAAGGCATACCTGACCAGAGTTGTGCTTATCAATGTCCTCTTGGGTGACTGCACCAGCATGTTTAGCTAAGTCTAGGTGAGGGTCAAAGCCAGCCTGAGACATTTCATTTACATATGTAGGGTCATAGGGTTTCATGTAGTGTCTCTTAGTTGTGTCCTCAAGTGAGGTCATGTCTGCACCACACAGTACATAACCCTCTGGTGCAATCAATGCACCCCGTATTTCCTTACCCCAAGGCTTATCAACACTGGGTAGATTAACCAAGGGTTTCTTATGTTTGAAACGTAAGGTGTTAGTCAGGCCATCAATACCAGCCTTAACGTAACCATCTACCTGACACTCAAGCATACCCTCAAAGATACTAAGCCTATGCTGTATGACTGTAAGACCATCAAGTACACCTACCGTAGGGTTGGCAGGTATAAGTAACTTAACTGAGTTAGTTAACTCACCATTCTTTCTTACCTGTGGTATCTTACGATCATCTACATACTTAAATGTACATGGCCTCCAGCCTAGAGATACTAACCAATTCTTTACCTGATCGGAAGACTTAGGGTTGGCTTCCTCTGCACCTTTTATTATCTCAACACCACCTGCATAGTTAGGTCTAAGCATGTTCTCTTGTAGTAACTTCTCCCACTCCTTACCTTGCTTGGATAGGGAACCATCCTTCTTGAACATAACCTTGGGCTTAGTCTTTATCCCAGTGAGGGTACGCATAGGCATCACTGCCTTTAATTCTTTTATCTTATGATCCTGTTGCCCCTTAAGTTCTGCGATACATGACTGTACTAGATCAACGTCAAGCTTCCACCGAACACTCTCCGCAGCATATGCACACTGCATCTTAAATGTTAGGTACATTAAGAACCTGTCAAGGTTAGCCTTATCCTTATAGACTAGCATGAACCTCTTAACGAGATTGTCCCAAAGCTTTTTGTTTATCTTAACATCTTCCTCACACCTATGTATGTACTCCTCTGTACTAAGGTTAACCCAATCTGTTACGACAGGCTTAGGTATACTGAAGTCTACGCCGAATGATTCTAATCCATGCTTAGGTCTGTCAGTATTAATAACCCAAGACATGGGTAGTGTGTCATACAACTTAGCTGTGATCTTAATGTCTAAGATTTTTTCCAGTAATGGTATGTCATACCGTACTATGTTGTGACCTATTAAAACATTTTGATTAAGCAGAATACTTTTCATTGTGTCGTAATCACAGGTGGTTTTTAAATCACCCCCTATCATGTACGACATACAATGAATCTTAGTTGCGTCATCAAGTAATCCGTCAGCCTCTACATCAAATATCATTATGCTACCTGTGCTTCCTCTTGGAATAATTCCTCTCTTAGTATGGTAGTTGATGGGTCATAGTATACTGAGCCAGCCCTACCTAACTTTGCGAATGGTCTATTCTTATCTACAATAAATGTTGTGGTGTTCTGTTCCACCTCGTCCTCACTATCTGACATACGTTCAAGCTTAATACATATGATTGCCTCTTCCTCAAGTGAGGCAGCATACTTAGTACGTCCATCATCATTGACTTGTGATATGAATACTACACCTATGTTTAACTCCTTTGCAAGTTGAGCCATCCTAGCCCCCAGTGTGGTGAGTGTACTGGTAGCACCATCAACACCTGAGTTAGATAGGTAGGCTAGTCGTTGTACATGGTCGATGAATACAAAGCCAGCACCATACACTGTGGCTGAGAGACGTACATAGTCAAGCAACTTAAGTGGGTCGTCATGAGACATCATCTCAAAGATGATAGTACTCTCACCCTTAGTAGCCATCTTAGCTGCCTCAATAACATTCTGTTCTGAGACAGAGTTCATCTGTGCATCTTCTTTAGTACGGACATTAACACCTAAGTGATAGGTAGCCATAGCCCTGTATGTTGTAGACTTCATCTCTTCCATATGTAGCATAGCTACTGAGGTTTCACTATTGTTTAGTAACCCTGTCTCAAAGTATCGGATTACCTCTGTCTTACCTGTACCCCTAGGTGCCTTGATAAAGGTTAGTCCACCCTTAACCATACCCCGTATCTTATCATCAAGACCTGAGTGACCTGTCGGTACATACTCATAGGGATTCTCATTCTTAATTGCTAACTCAACGTCAGCATCAGAACAAAAGAAGTTCTCTGGTGTGTATCGTTGTGGTGACCTAGCTGCCCACATAAGATTGTCTTGCTTGCCTGTCTCAAGGAACTCATTCGCATCCTTACACTCAGTCATAGGTACATACCAGAACCTGTCAGGGAATGCAGCATACAGTTTATCTGCTGCCCTTCTGCCAGCATCATCTAACTCACCAGCATACACAATCTCCTTAAAGGTAGTGAGATACTTGACGTTGTTCTTAATAAACTTCTCACCGATAGAGGATGAAGGTAAAGACTTAACAGGGAATGTCTTACCTAGTATCTGGTATAAGCTGGCAGCATCGAACTCACCTTCAGTAAGGTAGATACGTTTACCAGTACCAGCATTGAACTCAGGACCGAACAGGTGGTTCATACCTAAGCCCCTGTCCTTCACCCATGACTTAGACTTATCACTACACAGGCGGTACTTAGTAGTGTGTGGATACTTATATGCATACCTAATGTCCTCACCATTAGGTCCAGTTTGTATCTGTATCCCATATAACTTACACACGTCAGGGTCTATGCCTCTGATACCAGTATACTTAACACCAGTAACCTGTAGGTTCTGAGGTAATACCCTAGCCTTTAGGGGATACTCCTGACTTGCCCAAGATAGTAACTCAGGCATGTCCTTCATTGGGTATGCCCTGTGACAGGAGTGACAGTGACCAAAGCCATCATCATTCCAGTTGAATGCATCTGACGAACTGCAATCTGTATAGGGACAGGGTTTATGTGGGTTGTCTGACATTTACTTCTCCAAAAAATCTATGGTTCAATAGTAACAGATAAATTATTAACTTGTCCACTCTTTATATTGCTCCTCATATTCTTTCTTAAAATTGTTTATCCTACACAGAACTTGATATGCTCCCTCGTCATCATCATACTCCTCATAATCTTCCATCTCATATTCCATACCCTCAAGTATGCCACAGTATTCCTCAAGTGTCTTCATATTTAATACTCTCCATGTAATCTCGTTCATCTGCATAGGCAGTAAGTATAGCCAGTGCCTGTCTTATGCTTATCTTTCTCTCTTTCATTAGCTGCCCTATCAGGTCAGTCGTTGGTGGTAGTGTCCACTTAGCCATTGTTATTCACCTTCATAGCCTTTCTGAATCTCTTGTTGTATCCACGTTTAATCTTTTTAAGTTGACCCCTGCCCCACATATAATACTTTCTTGTACGTCTATTAAAGGCATCGTACTCGTCACCACCACTATTCTTTATCCTTCTCTTCATTCTCTATTCCCTTCTTCATAAGTGCAATGAAACCATACTCGAATACTTTCTTATACGTTTCCTCACAACAGTCAACCTCTATCTTGGCTGACCCATCAGGCTGATCTTCTACCTTCAGTATCTTAAATATATAATCCACTAGTCTTGCTCCCTGTCCATTAAATACTGCCATGAATACGGGAATGCTTTACTCATTGCCTTACTCACATCAACAGCTACCCACTTAGTTTCTTTCTGTGTGTCGTTACTCAACCGTAGCCCTACCATACTGGCAAAGGCATCAAGTGATCCTGACCAATACCACTGCGTCATCATTGACTGAGGCAGTACCATCCTAGCTTGTTCAGGAGACACACCTACCCGTAATAATTCTTTGTATATACTTAGTTGGTTGTGGCTACCCAATGGCCCTTCATATTTTACTACACCATCACTGCCCTGCTTCTTATCCTCTGACCTACCTCTCCATACCCTAGGTACATAGAACTCTGGGTCAGTGTCTACATACCTACGACTAACCTCATTCCAACGTAAGAACTTATGCTTGACCAACTGCCTAGCCACAAAGACAGGTGCTTGTACATGAAAGGATGCATAGCAGTGACCGAATGGGGACAGGTGATTGTGATTAGCTAGATAACGTATCAGCCTAGCATCCTTAGCCTTCATACTACCATCAGCATTTAGCTGTGACCTCTTATCAAATGATACCCTAGCACTATTAACTACGTCTATGTCTGAACCCATAGTCCTTAGGCATGTAGTTATAATCTGATTGCTCATGTCTTATCCCTTCTTGATAGTGCAGCAGTAGCTGACTTGAGTGTGTGTTTATGATAGGGGTTTAGTGATTGAATACAAGTATGCCCAGTGACAGACATAATCTGTAGTTGATCTACCCCACTGTCTATCATCTGGACAATAGCAGTCTTCCTTAGGTTACCCACATGCAGATTCTTAGGTAGGCTACAGGCTTTCTTTATCTCGTTGGCTATCAGGTTAACCTGACCACCTGATATGGGAACGTAAGCCCCGTCTGAGAGCCTGTGGTGGGGTACTACATACTGTTGCCAATCCCAATCTTCTTTCTGCTGAAGAAGCATAGGCATTAACTCCTCTGGTATTGGTAGTTCAACAGTGGCACCACGTTTAGTCTGTTTAATTTTTACGACAGAATTAATTAGGTCAAGTGAATCCCACTTGAGTAACCTAATATCAGTAGGTCTTTGTGACCATTCATAACACATCAGTGCTATCAGCCCTATGTTTCTCCATTCAAACTTAGTGAATGCCATGTCTAGGAATGTCATTACCTGACTGTGTGTCCACACCTCTGATTGTGGTACATGCTTAAGCTTCTTAACCTTAGCCATAGGGTTAATGTTTATGAGGTCTATTGATATACTATAGTTTAATAGCACTGATAGTATACGACTACGTTGATTAGCATTATCAATGCTAACGTCCGACCATACATTATATGCCTCACTGCAATGCTTAGAGGTTAAGTTAGATACCTTAATAGAACCTAATGTTCTTCCAACTATCTTAGTATTCATTATGTTCTTTAAGTTAGTCTCATAAGTTTTTTGAGATACAGAACTTAAACATCTAAAGTTAATACTATTATTAATATAGAACTTAAAGATAGATAAGATAGTACTACTTGAATTAAGATTGCAAGCACTAATTCTACCTGACCTAAAATCATCTACGATTTTTATTAGTCTAGGGATACGATACCTAGCTGACCTACCGTCATTGAACACCTCTCTCTTAACAAGGCCAGCATCTACCACAGCCTTAGGTGGATTGAAATACCACCTACCATTTTTTACTTTCGTATATCTATCCATTTCTTTTCTTTGAAAACCAATGGCTTACGTCATCACATTCATCCATTAATCAATCTCCTTTGGTTAATAGTAACACGATTGGAGTGTATGTTGCAACACCCCAACCGTCTTTTCTTTCGTGGAATTTCCACGATTAGTTTCGATCTCCATCATCATTCCATGATAAGACAGTTGCAATTATGTCATAGTCTATAAGAGATTTAATACACTCATAGATTGTTACGTTGCAATCTCTAAATGATAATTGATCTGCTTGTTGTACTGAGTCTGATAGTAAGTCTTGGTATGTCGTAGCTATCACCTCTCCTTTATGCTTAACCTCAACGTAATACATTATTCTTTTCCTCCTTGTATCACAAACATCTTAGGTTGAGGGTTACGTTTAGCTGCACCCACTAAAATATTTCTTAAGTTGTAGTACCTTAGTAGGTTAGTTGCCCTCATATAATTAGGGGGCTTACCCTTTATCTCTACTACAGAGAAGTTATCGTAAGGGAATGCAATTTCAAGTGCATTCATTTGTATTTGTGCAGCCTCTGGATAAGAGCACCTCATAAAGAAGTGCTCCTCTCCGTTGTTAAGTTCGACTATCCAGAAGTCTGAGTTCATCCAGCAAAGTGTGCCAAAGGACGACCACGGAATGACTCAACGTACAGGGTACGGCGACCAAGGTGTAGTGCATCCATAGTGGACATCCGTTGTATGCCCCAACCACGGGACTTGTTGTTACGTTTACGGTACAATCCTTTAGTACCCAAGATGTTGAAACGAAAACCTTTAGTGCCATCGTTAAGTGGCTTAGTTGCTACTAATGCAAACATGATAGTATCCTTATCGGGTTGTGAGGTTAGACGGTATTGCCTAACCTCTATAGTTATGAAGTGTTAGTCGGTAGTTGTCAAGTGTTTTTTTTAAACTCCTTATGCAGCTTGTAAGTGTCTGAATGTATTGGAAGATACCCACTTAGATACCTCTTGTTCTCTTGTCCACATAGACTGTGCATGTGTGTCTCTACCTGTATTCCGTAGGGTAAATCCGTTACGGTCATCAGCATAAGATGCATAGTTAGTGAAGGCAGAATACAGTGACCACTTATTCTCACCCCGTACTTGGGACTCAATATGATACAGGTCTAACATCCTCTCAGCCTTACGTTCTGAGGGTATCATTGCACTCATAACACTGCCCATGTCTACACCCTTAAGGCATGTCTCTGCCCAAGCTTGTAGCTTACCAGCCTCTAAGTAGAAGTCTCTCCTAGACCTAGCCAACTCACCGATGAATGAGTCAAGGCTAAAGCCTGATGTATTCTTCTTCCTGATCTTATCAAAGTCACCTCTGATCATGCCATTGGTACAAAAGAAATCTATCTCACCAAAGAACACAGTGTTAGAACATGAACCGTCAACACCATGTAGTGCTACGATACGGTTACCTATCTCTGTGCTGTGTTTCTCTGTCTCAATAGTAGTGACCATGTTTGGTAATCGTATGTCAAGCATAGCCCATGCCCCACACCTAGCACTAGAGAACTTATACTCTGCACCTTGCATGTCCTCTGGTGAATACTCACCAGTGGCTGTCTCTACTACTTGTCTAAAGAAATCACCATGGTTGGCACACTTAAAGTCTTTACCTACTATGCCTATGTACTCACCAGTATCAGAGTTGATTACATATTTCTTTTCAGGCCAAGATGTAGGATGAAAGTGTACGTTGAAGTCTATTGATTCTGGTACTGTTACCGTTGATGAATCGAAAGGCATATTAAATACTCCGTTGGTTAGTTAAATTATGGTTACTGTTATATAGTATGTGTTTTGTTTGTCAAGTGAAAACCTTCTCCCCCCGAAGGGGGAGAGGGATCGTAACAGCTTTGCTGTTACATCTTTCATGGAATTTCCACGAAAGGTTTCTGTTGTGTGTCTTAGTATTTCTTAACCGCCTCAACGATAGTGGTAGTATCGTTGCCTATAGTGTAGCACACCATACAGTCCTTACACTTCTGACCTGTACAGTTCTGCTTGTCTACATCCTCATGCTTAAGCACATTGTTGAATGTCTTATCAAAGAATTTCGGTGGCTTGCTCATGATGTGAGACTTCTTAGGGTTAGAATATATCAGGATAAAGTTAGCTGGCTTATCGTTGTCCTTCAGCCAACGAAATACAATGTCGGTACGTTTAGTCCAGAGTGTAAACGTACACCACGGGTTCTCATTAACAATCCTCATGAGGTTGTCCATGTGCTGATAGTTTATCAACTCACCATGGGCAGAGAACCTAAAGGCTACTGCATTAATACGAGGCACCTCTTGGGGATTAAGAGGACGACTAGATAGCAGGTCACTGTTACGTTGAAGTGCTGGTGCCATGTTCTTACGGTATGTCCTAAGCATGGACCATGAATAACAATCACCACAGATATTATCTGTATTGTTAGCAACAGCCTTGGCATTCTGATCTGAGCAATACTTGTTGGTCATTGTGTTAGTACTGATAGCCTGAAAACCTTCAAGCTTACCTGTCATTTTAGATATGTGAACTGACATTTTAAATCTCCTGTTTAAAAAACCCTTTCACGGAATTTCCATGAAAGGAATTTTTGTTATGACATTAAATGTTTGGGGTTGTCAACCCTTATTTAAATCTAGGGTC
>ERZ891134.2127-NODE-2127-length-12150-cov-5.631749_pt1 | contig 12150 bp, 13 predicted proteins | sample MGYA00520888_ERZ891134 | MGnify/ENA primary metagenome ERZ891134 (study PRJEB32303, sample SAMEA104408692) | aquatic metagenome | biome: Brackish water; feature: Coastal; material: water | place: Baltic Sea | collected 2014-10-23 | depth 10 m ... | reverse complement strand
CATCAAGTCCGTTAAACTCTCTGTCTTTTCTTGTTAAGTGAGAACCATGTGCTTGTGATGTAACAGTAAATGTAATAGTCCATTGATAATTTTTTGGTGATGAACCACCTGAGTACCATCTGTCTGCTGAGCCATTTGCGTGTGCCCATAGTGTCTTACCAGTAATACTTGTTACATTAACACCTAAAACTTTGTTGGGTACATTGAGTTCTATTTGACTAGTCTTATAAGACATAGTATTACTCCGCCATCACAAACGTTATCCAAGCATGGGTGCTTGTTCCAAACGATCTACTTGCTCCTGTAATGGCTTCTGATACTTTTAAGTCAACATTAGCATCTGAAGAGAAACTACCAAATGCTGTTGGTGATCCGCTACTTCCGCCACCGTCTACAGTTCTAGTAGTCCAGTCTCCGCTTACTGCGTTCATGCTATACTTGTTTGAAGCATACTGATAACCATGAGCCATAATTGCTACTGGCGGATAATCAAATCCTGTGAATTGAACTTCTAATTCAGCACCTGCGGCACTTGTAATTGTTGTAGCATTAATGCCTGCTGTGACATTTGATATACTTGTTAATTCGCCTGATGTGTTATAATTTAATTTTAATCTTTCGTATGTGTTACCACGTGTTACAGAGCCGCCACCGCCTCCGCCACTAATTGTAATTGTTTTAGTTGTACCTGATCCAGATGCAACAACACCCGAACCTACAAAATTAAGAGTTGAAGCCGCTGTTGCTAATGATGAACCTTCGTCTTGTACAGTAATAGCACTACCACTACCTGCTGGTCCAGTTGCACCTGCTGGTCCTGTTGGACCTGCTACTGTACTTGCTTCACCTTTTTGTCCTTTATCACCTGCTGGTCCTTGTGCACCATCTGATCCTGTAGAACCATCTGCACCTGCGGAACCTTGTGCTCCAGTTTGGCCTTTTTCGCCTTTATCACCTGTGGGTCCTGTTGGGCCACCTAATTCACCTTTGTCGCCCTTACTTCCTGTTGGACCAGTACCACCTACATTTCCTTGAGGTCCTGTTGGTCCAGTTGCTCCAACTGTTCCTTGTGGTCCTACCTCACCCTTAGTACCCTGTCCACCTTGTGGTCCAGTAGCACCTTGAGGTCCTAATTCACCTTTTTGTCCTTTTGCTCCGTCACTACCGTCACTACCGTTATTACCAGTAGCACCTGTATCTCCTTTGGTACCTTGTGGACCTGTTGGTCCTGTATTTCCTTGTGGTCCTGCTACTGTGCTATCTGCACCAGTGACTCCTTTTTGTCCTTGAGCACCTTGTGGACCTGTGGCACCTTGAGCACCAGTTGGACCTTGTGGACCTGTATCGCCTTTAGAACCCTGAGGTCCTGTTGGTCCTGCTACACCTTGTGCACCAGTTGTACCTTGAGCACCTGTAACACCTTGTTCGCCTTTTAGTCCATCGTCACCTTTCTGACCTTTGTCTCCTGCTGGGGAGGCCGCTACCCATGAACTATCATAATAAACATATAGTTCACCTGAGTCACTTGCCCACCATAAGTCGCCTTCTACTATACTACCGCTTGGTGATGTATTTGCAACTGTTACAGAAGCATCAACACTATCCAGTGCCGAACTTATATCAACACTACTAACACCGCCACTAATAGAAATAACATTACCTGATATGCTTAGTGTTTGGTTAGTACCAGCACCAATTTCACCTTTTTGTCCTTGTGGTCCTGTTGCTCCAACTTCACCTTTGGTTCCGGTTGGACCTTGTGGACCTGTTGGTCCTACATTACCTTGTGGTCCAGTTACACCAACTTCGCCTTTTGATCCATCGTTACCTGCTGGTCCTTGTGGTCCAATTTCGCCTTTTGCTCCATCGTTACCTGCTGGTCCAGTAGCACCTTGAGGTCCTGTTGCACCTGTGGCGCCTTGAGCACCTTTGTCTCCAGTTGTACCTGAAACTCCTTGTGCACCTTGGTCACCCTTTTGACCTGCGGCTCCATTGGCACCTGCTGGACCGGTGTTACCTATAGCACCTTGTGGTCCAGTGGCTCCTGTTGCGCCTGCATCTCCTACTTCGCCTTTTTGACCTTTTGCTCCGTCACTACCTGCAGGTCCAGTTGCTCCAGTTTCACCCTTAACTCCTGCACCACCGCCCCCAGTAGCATCGATTGTGATTGTTTGTGCATTGCTATCTGCTGATATTGTTGCATTAGCACCTGCAATAAATGTTAATTGGTCTGCGGCTACATTTGCTACAACACTATTACCACCTTGTACACTTACAGTTTTAAATGCTTCGCTGACACTACCGCCACCGCCACCGCCACCTGTGTTAGAAATTGTAATTGTATCATTGTTAGCATCAGATGTTATAGAAATACCACTACCTGCCGCAATGTTTAATGTATCATTATTGTTTTCTGCAATAACTAAATCTTGACCAGCAACACTGATATTTTTAAATATACCGTTATTTAATTGTGTATTATTAATTGTTACTGTATCGCCAGTGACTACTGTTGTTATTCCTGTGCCACCAACAATATTAAATGTATCGTCTTTTGCACTAGCATCAGTAGAACCTGAATCGCCTGTAAAACTCTTATAATATCTTAATGCAGATACATTGGAACTAATTGCTGTATTAACTTCTGCTTTAGTATACTTGTCAATGCTACTGTCGTCTAGTGTAGCATCTATTGTAATTGTATCTGTTCCTGGGTTAGCAGTAAAACTTACATTGCTACCGCTAACTAAATTAAGTGTATCATTATTATTGTCTGCAATAATAAGTATACCATCTGCACTAACGTTTTTAAATACGCCTGTGATAGCATCTGTTTTTGAAATCTGTATAGTATTGTTAGCAGTATATTGATTTATACCAATGCCTGTTCCACCCTCAAATCTAATTGCGTGGGTGGCACTTGTGGCACTGATTGTGTTTGCTGAACCAACACTAGTAACTGTGCTTATAGCATTTTGTAATTGTGCTGATGCAATATTGGCATCAACTTCTGCTTTGCTGTAAACACCTAAATTTGTTCTTGCTGTTGCGGCATTTGGTAAGTCACTTAAATTATTTGTTTTAATAACTGCATTTGCTAATGTTGCCGCTGTTACAGTTATTCCGCCATCAACTAACTTAACGGCCGAGTCTGCTGTACCTCTAAATCTATTAGCATAAATGTTAAGATATTTGTAATTGCTGTTACCAATGTCATATGACATTGTGATATCTGGCATACTAGTAGCATTTTTAGGTATATAATTTGCTAAGTTGGCACTAAGTTGACTTGGACTTATACCACCTGTATTTAGAGTAGTCCAACTAACTGCACCTGAACCATTAGTTACAAGTACTTGTCCACTTGTACCATCTGATGTTGGTAATGTAAATACATTTGCAACTGTTAAACTTCTGTTTTGGTTTATCTTTAATGCAGGTGTTGTGCTACTTGCACTACCTACATAAAATACAGTACTGTTTGCACTTCTAACTTCTATATGTCCATCACTGCTTTTTGTTTGTAATAATAAACTATGTTGCGAACTAACTTCCATATCAGCCGCATCGTTTGAACTAATAACAAATCTTGTTTTAGCATCAAACCCTGCACTTTGGCTGTGTGTAGGATAGTTTGCGTTATTTAATACACCTGCGTATGCTGTGATATTAGCATTATCACCAAAGTTTCTACCTGAGAAGATATTTGTATTGCCATTCACATTGTGAATGCTTAATGGTGTTGGTAGTGTATATGCTGTTGAGGAAACAGTAATAACGTTTGCAGATTCAGTTACAGTAGTTGCACCTGAGCCTTGTATCTTTTTAAAGTTTAATTGTGAACCGTCTTTTGCTGAGAATAAGCCTATTCCAGAAGCACCTACATTGCTACCACCTGTAACGGCGGCGTTTGCATCTGCAGAAACACTATCTTGTGCTACAAAAATTCCTTGCGTAGAATCGTAAACTAGGATCTGATTATCGGTGATCCCGTCTATATTAAAAGTTAAATTATCTCCTGTTACATTTGGCATAGTATTCCTATTCTAATTTGCAATTATAATGTATTTATCAACAAAGTTGATTTAATTGCTTAATAAAATTTGTGAGATACTACCGTATGATAAGTCATATGTACTGCCATCGCCGACTCCTGCTCTATCAAGAACGGCTCTTAGGTATACATAGTTACCTTTAAATGTGTGAATTTCTGTGCCTGTGGTTGCAGATGCTTTTTCTATAAGTTTAATATCGCCCCAATCGGCTGATTCTGGCGTTAAAGATAGTGTGCCTTGTAGTTTAATCTTGCCCACAAAAGCATTTAACTTTACACTAACGGAATGGATACCGTCCGTATAACCGAAATAACTGTCTGCTTTGATTTTTTCGCCAGTTAAACTCATATTATCACTTGAGTTTCCTAGCATTTCTAATGTTCTTCTCATAAGTAGCCTCAATTGTATTTATCTCAATAAGGCACTTATGAGAATGTTGTTAAACTTGTTCTAATCTTTCCATTAAACGTTCAGCACGGTTAGTAACTTGTTTATGCCATTTTGAATCTCTACCTTCTACTGCGGCAGTTTTCCAATCTTCTTTAATGATTGCGGCATGCATCTTTTTAAACTTGCTTAACCTAGTTCTACCCATATTAAACATCATATTAACCAAGATTTGCTGGACTTCGTCTGGTAAGTCTCCAAATACCCCTTCTTCGTATAGCAACTCACACTCAGATATTGCTGTGTCGAGGTCTCTTTCAAAACATTCTTTAACACGTTCTTCTGATACTGGTGTGCCAACCTCCGCTCCATGCTCTGGATCGGTGTCGAGGACCAAATGGCCCACTCCGAAAGTCGGGTATCCCAGGTGGTCGAGGTAGACTTCATTGACTACTCCTTCATCTATTTTGAGTTGCTCAAATACAGCATCTCTATCTAACTTTGTGTCTCTTCCAAATAATCCCATTATAATTCCTCTAGTGTAACTACTTTATAAATTTCGTTTTTACCAAGTGATAATTGTAACTTGGCAACATCTTTTTTATTATCTAAGTATATTGTGCTCTTCCACCTATCGGGTGTAGTATTTATTTTTGCATTCATACTTAAACTATTTACTTTGTCAATCCAACTACTACCTGGATTATACTTATATGTAACGTACCTATATTTATTAAAAAACAGTCTATGTCGTAGTATTTTGTCAGTTGATTGTATAACTGCTAATTCTTTATGTGAGCGTATACCTTCTATCTTAATAATACTATCTTTAAATTGTTTTATAAATTTTTTAGCAACTTTGCTGTCTGAGAAATATATAGTAAAGTCCTTATGCCATGCAAACTTCATTGTGTCCCAGCAGTACATATTTTGAAAATTATAGATATCGTTTAATACCATAGCATCGTGTATTAACCAATTGCCTTTAACTGATATTTTGATATGGTATTTGTTCCACCATACCTTTAAAGATGGTTGTATAACCAATCCTGCTACTGTATTTCCTAAATTCATTTAACTGTAAATTCAAACTGCTCAATATAATCTACAAGTACAACGCCTTCTTCTATTTTATCAAACAGTATTTTTTTACTGATAGGTTTTTTAACTACATCTTCAAACAGTCTTTTCAACGGCCTTGCTCCCATGCTAGGTTCAAATCCATTGTCTGCAATATACTTCTTAGCCGCTTTGGTTAGTTCTATACTAATTTTGCTGTCATTACTTAGTAGTAATTCATTTGTTTCTTTAACAATTTTGTCAATGATAAGATTAACTTCTTTCATGCCAAGTTTATTAAACTTAACATAAGAGTCTATTCTATTTCTAAACTCTGGTGTGAAGAAACTTTTAACTGCTTTGATATCTGTATCAGTGTGTGTTGTTTCGCCAAAACCAATTTTACTTGTTTCTGACTTTGCGGCACCTAAGTTACTTGTCATTATAAGTGTAACATTACTAAAGTCTACAGTTTTACCTGTAGCACCTGTAAGCCTGCCATCATCCATTACTTGTAACAATACTTGTAATACTTCTGGTGCGGCTTTCTCTACTTCGTCTAGTAGCAATACACAATTAGGATTCTTATCTATTTCAGATAGCAACATGCCTTGTCCTAGTTCTCCTTCTGCGTGTCCAACGTAACCTGGAGGAGCACCAATAAGTTTGCTGACACTATGTCTTTCCATATACTCTGACATGTCAAACTTAACTAGTTTAATATCTAATTCGTCTGCTAATGCTCTTGCTGTTTCTGTTTTACCTACACCTGTTGGTCCTACAAATAGAAATGTACCAATTGGTTTATTAGGCTCTCTAAGTCCTGCTTTACTAACAAGAATACTTTCTACAAGTTTATCTACTGCTTCGTCTTGACCAAACACTTTCTTTTTAATCTTTCTATCTAATTTACTAAAGCCTTTTGTGTCTTTAACGTCAACTACATCTTTTTTAATCTTAGCAATCTTTGATACCTGTGTTACTACTGAATCAAGATTTACAACTTTTTTTCCTAGTACTTTAGAAACTGCACCTGCGGCATCCACAATGTCTAATGCCTTGTCAGGAAAGTATTTGTTTTTAATATATCTATCTGCCAGTTCACATGCTTTTTCTATAGCACCTTTTTCATACTTGACTTTGTGAAACTCTTCGTAGTATGGTTGTAGGCCTTCGCATATCTTAATTGTATCTTTAAGTGTGGTTTCTTCTATATCAAGTCTAGCAAATCTACGCATCAATGCTCTGTCTTTTTCAAATGTACTTGCAAATTCATCTGGGGTAGTTGCACCAATACATAATAGTTTACCTTTGCCCAGCAATGGCTTTAACATGTTTGCCGCATCTACTTGACTGCTACCAGCACTACCGGCTCCCATGATCATATGTATTTCATCAATAAACAAAATAGCCTTGTCATCTTTTTCAATTTGATTTAATACCGTTTTAAGACGCTCTTCAAAGTCTCCTCTAAATTTTGTACCTGCTAACATTGTACCAACGTCTATTTGATACACAATTTTATCTTCTAATGTTTTAGGAACTTGCTTGTTAATAATCTTCCATGCCATGCCTTCTGCAATAGCAGTTTTACCTACACCAGGCTCGCCAACTAAACATACGTTATTCTTTTTACGCCTTGCAAGTATTTCGACAACATCATTTACTTCTTCGCTTCTACCAATAAGTGGATCTATGCTACCATTCATTGCTTCTTCGTTTAAGTTTTTAATGTAATCTGCTGACTCTTCTACTAATTCGCCTTCGTGTACGTCGCCTAATACATCTAATAAGTTTTCTCTATGGCATCCATTGACACTGAGAAAATATGCACCATGGGAATTTTCTTCATTTGTAATGCTAACTAACAGATCTATTGCAGATATTTTATCTCTACCATTAAAAATACTTTGTGCAAATGCTCTTTGAAATATTCTTTCTACAGCCATGGTTTTTCTAGGCTTACCAACAGCACCGCCATCAGATTTTAAATTATTATATTGTTCATCATTGAGGTATGTAACAAGGTCTGCTTCTAATTGTTTAATTTCAACATTACATTCTTTAAGTATTTTTTTAATCTCGTTGTCTTTAATTAGTGCAAGGACCAAATGCTCTACAGTCATATATTCATGATTAAACTGATTAGATATTTCGTATGCTTCTTCAATAATTCCGTCTATGTTCATAATAGTATTTAATTATTTCTCCTGCGTTCTTGTACAATTCTTTGTATAAGTCTTAAATGTTCATTATTAATATTGTTTGGCGGCTCTACATTAATTTGTAATATAAGATTGCCAACAATACTGTTATTAGGATTTGTAAATCCTTCGCCTCTTAAACTAAGTCTGCTATTAGGCCTTATTCCTGCAGGGACATTAACTGATAACATTCTGCCACTTATATGTCTTACCCTTATGGTTGTGCCTGTTAATGCTTCAAAGTAATCAACCTCTGCTATACCAATTAAATCATTGCCGTCTTTTGCAAACTCTTTATGTGGTTGATGTCTAACTCTAACAAATAGATCACCTGGAGGTAAATTTGGATCACGTTGCGGACCTTTGCCATGTATAGTAAATCTAGTACCGTCATTTACACCTGCTGGTATCTGTAAATCTATTATACCAGTACCAACATCTATTCGTTGAGTTGTACCAGTGTATACTTGCTCTAATGGTAACACTAAATCTGTTTGGGCATCCATGTTCTGTTGCCTACGTTGCTGTCTATGACCAAATATATCACCAAATATATCAGCAAATGGATTACCTTGTCCACCAAAAGGGTTGCCACTACCAAACGGATTAGGATTATCATACTCTGCACGTTTTTGTGGATCACTGAGTGTTTCGTATGCATTCTGAATCTCTTTAAACTTTTGTTCGTCGCCACCTTTATCAGGATGATGCTTACTCGCTAATTTACGATATGCTGTTTTAATTTCGCGAGTGTCAGCATCGCGGCTAACACCAAGTATTTGATAGTGATCCATAATGTTTAATTATACAGGAATTGACAAGAAAGTCAAGTGTTAATCGTCTTTATTGAATGTTTTTGGCTGAAACTCTGAATTGAGTAATTTATTAGTATCTTTATCTGTACCTATCTGTTCTTCGGGTTCGTAATATAATTTATAGGCTTCTATAATTGCTCTGTATTTAATAATCTGATTACGCAACTGTACATTATTTTTCTGCATTAATTCGTAGTCTTCGTCAGTTAACGAGAATAGCACAGGATCTATGTTTGCTTTTTTAAGTTCAGCAAATACTTCTTCTTGATTACCCTCATTTATAATCTTCCAATTTATTTGTTCTAATATGACAACTGGAGGAAGTTCTAAGTCTAACGGCATACGTTCTACTTCTTTAGTAAAGATTTCTAATTGCTTTGTACTTGCACAACCACTAATAAGGAACGTAATTAGGATTGGCAATACTAGTGCATTCTGCATTAATCTGCGATTTCTTAGTTGCATTTAATTCCTCCTCTGTTAGTGGCGAGCCTTGTGCTATTTCAAAGCACCTTGCTCTTTGTTGTTCTCTTTTACCTTCTATTCTTTCTATGCTTTTAGGCTTTGCTACTGCCAAGGCACCTACATCTCTTCTTTCGCCTGATGCATTTACTTTATTAAACTTTTCATTTGCAAGATTTAAGTCTGCTGTAAGTTTAGCATTGTTTTTACTTAGTTGTTTATTAATTTCGGTCTTAGTTTCTATATCACGTAATTGCTGTTCAATGACTGCTTGTTGTTGCTCAACAGCATCATTTAGTTTTGCATTATTAAGTGTAAGGATTTCGTTTTCTGATTGTAAATGTTTTACATACATCAATCCTCCGCCGGCGCCAAGGATCATTATAAAGAAAAGTATTATTTTAATCTGACTGAACATGTCTATCTACTACCTCGCATAGTGCAGACACAGTCATTATATCAAATGTTTCTTCTTCTGGTATGGATATACCTAATTTGGATTCTATTTGAACAAATACATCAACTATGTCAAATTCATCACCGCCTAAGTCATCCATTAAATGACTGTCTAAGGTAATTTCTTTATCTTTACCAAAGTGTGATTGTAATACTTCTAGTATTTCTATTTTCATATTTTTCTTAATAACATAACATCATTACAGCCTTCTTTAGAAAGTGTAAACCTTCCTTCACTAAAGTTGTTAATTACATACGTTTTACCAATTGCGTCTGCAAATGCTAAATCATCGCTTAACAAACTTTTGATAGGCTCTGATGAAATATCTTCTAATATATCTTTTTGACCAAAGTTAATTAATTCAAATTCAAAAACTCTTTTACCTCTTTGAAATTGTATTTTATCTGTTTCTGTGTCTTTATCTAAATTTACGTTTGACATTAAACTGTCAATTAAAAAATTACCTAAATTTTCTTTGTAAGCAGATTCTTCTGCTTGTATTTTATTCTGTTGGAATGTTTTTTTATCTACATACATATCTGGGTCCACTATTACAAAACTTTTCCATGTATCTTCCTGTAGTTTAAAGTCTTCATCTGCATAGTATGGCTTTACTGTCCATGCTAGTTTACCAGATAAGTTTTCTACATCATGTAAAATTTTATCTATTTTTTCATAAATCTCGTCGTTTCTTTTCATTTCCACAAACACCATATAATGACCTTCATCGTTTGCGGCTGGAGAAGCCTCGCAGTCTAGTGTTTGGTATGCTCCTGCTTCTATGAAATTAGATAAGTCTTTAGCAGGTTCTAAATCATCAACATAAAAGCCAACAACAATAACATCTTTATTATCTCCAGTTTTAGGAGAAAATTCATCTAGACTAATTTTTGGTATTACCAAGTCTACTAAATCAAGATGCTTCATATTATATACCCGCCATTGGATCTGCTGGTGTTTGTGCTGTTGGATCTACGCCTTGCTGTAGCATTGCTCCATCAGTTGCGTCTTGTGTAGAAATAGTTTCGTCATTCATTTTAGTTTCTGCTTCGTCATAATGCTCTAAATACTTTCTTGGTATTCTTAACTCAACTAACCATACAGGATCTGATTCTGTTTTGGTTTTTCTGTACACTCTATCTCTTCTAATTTCAACTTCAATATCTTCTGGACTTAATATCTTTTTAGGATATTCGAATACATCTTCATTAAATTTTACTTTGCAATTTTTGTTAGTTAAACGTAATGCACCTTCTGGATCTGGCATATCTGCTTTATCGTACATTAATGTTAGATCAACCCAGTATTTACTAGGGCGGCCTACTTCCACTATTTTGCCCTTTTTCCAGTTCTTAAACGCATAAATACCTAGATGCTCAAAGAGACCATCTAGTTCTAATAGCATATCAAGTAATGTTCTATCTTGATTTATAGCCTTTATGGTGTTATTGATATCTTCCGATGTATATTTTGACATACAAGTATTTATCAAAGTTATTAACATAGTTGTTTTAACATTGACATCTAATACTAAATAATATTACATGATGATTAACAACCATTCAAAAAGTTGTAGACAACATATACAGAGCAACCGTTCATGAGTACTCATGCACGGTTTTTTTATGGCTTCAAAAAGGAGATACCATGTCAAGAAAAAAACGCAAAGAAAGAGAATTCAAGGCGAGCATACGCCAACTACAAACGGAGGATTTAATATTGAAACTTGATAACAGATATAACACTAAGATGGCTAATTGTACAGTAGTACCAAGAAACATAACGCAAGATCATTTACTTGCTTCACTGGAACACACAAGTACGGCAATAACATTTGCGGTAGGTCCAGCAGGTACGGGTAAAACATATATTACTACTAAAAAGGCCATACAGTCGTTATCATCTGGAATGGTAACTAAGATAGTAATTACACGGCCAGCCATCAGTGTTGATGAACAACATGGTTTCTTACCTGGTACATTACAGGAAAAAATGGCGCCATGGACAAGGCCTATTATAGATATATTTGAAGAACATTTTACACCCAGTCACATAGAAAATATGATAGACGCAAACATTATTGAGATTGCACCACTGGCATACATGAGAGGTAGGACATTTAAAAATGCTTTTATTATTGCAGACGAAATGCAAAATGCAACCACAGAGCAAATGAAGATGTTGCTTACCAGAATAGGCAATGGCAGTCAAATGGTGATAACAGGAGATTTACGTCAACATGATAGAGGTTATGGAGACAATGGGTTAAAAGATTTTCTAGAGAGATTACAAGATAACGAATCAGAATACATAAAAGTAGTAGAATTTACTTCAAAAGATGTTGAAAGGCATCCTGCTGTAGTAGAGATACTAGGTGTATATGGTGACTTAAACTAACCTATTTAAAATAATTTCGCTTACTTGGCCGACTTGATGGTGCTCGAGATCATACAAGTCGGTCATTCTATCAACAGCACTTTTAATAGCAACCAAAGGATCGCTTTTGTTTTGCTTGATATGAGTGTAGACAAACCCACCTTGTCTAAATTCAGGCTCGTACTTAATCATCTCTTCTGCTACTGTAACCAGGTCGACCATATTGATAACTCATTGATTTCTATTTCTTGTGGCTTATCTAAACACCACTTAATTGTTTCTGCTACAGTTTCAGGCGATAGTTTATTATAGTCCTTGGCACGTGGAGGCACCAT
>ERZ891134.2125-NODE-2125-length-12168-cov-4.111616_pt1 | contig 12168 bp, 10 predicted proteins | sample MGYA00520888_ERZ891134 | MGnify/ENA primary metagenome ERZ891134 (study PRJEB32303, sample SAMEA104408692) | aquatic metagenome | biome: Brackish water; feature: Coastal; material: water | place: Baltic Sea | collected 2014-10-23 | depth 10 m ... | reverse complement strand
AATCTCGTGCTTATTTTGAGTCCAAAAATTTTAAAGTGGTTTATGCTCAAGAAAACTGGTCGAAACCCACTTTAGTTAAAAAAAATCTTCCTGGAATTCGGTTTGTAGATCCTGATAAAACAGTTGTAGTAGAGGTTGATCCAAGAGGTCAAGGGAGTGTGTACAACGTATTTATTACCTTTTACAACTATGAGTGGTTTCTCAAAAAAGCGAGAGGAGAAGAATAGTTAAAGGTCAATATTGACTCCCAAGCCTAAAAGTTCGCGGACTTGTAAATCACTCACTAGGTCGTCGTCATACAAAAGGTGAAGGACAAAGTTTCCCGAGACTTTACTATTTACTTTAAAACGCAGATTGGCGTTCCAGTCAAAATCTACATTCTGAGTGTTTTCGAGATAATTGACATAAATGCTGAAATTATTTTCCCAAATAATATTTTTCATTATCTCTTTTTTGTAGTAACCAGTAATCAAAGCTCCAAAAAACAACTTATTGCTTTTTTGTGGATCTACACCAAAGTACTTTGTCCCTTCCGCTAGGTTTTCTGTGTATTTTTTTGAAACAATAATTGCCCTACCCGTCACCGGGGAGAGGTTGACTCTAAAATCAGTACTCTTTTTATAATACCACCCTAAACCTGCTTGGAGAATAAGAGGGGATAAAAACTGTGATACTTGTTCCCGCATCTCTATCCCATCTTCTGTATAAAACCGATACCCCGGCAATACCTGTGTTTTCAGATTGAGAAGGCCAGAGTAACTCCAGTTCTGATTGATTTGTTTTCCAACAAGCGATCCAATTTCAAAACGGTCGTCTGCTTTTTTTAAAAATTTATTCCCCGAAATATAGGTCGTCCCTAGGGACAAAAGTAAATTGGTATCCCATACCAAACCACTTCGATCGGAATAATTGAAATTATAATCCAGTCCGTACAAAAGTGTCAAAGCACTCTCTCCACCCGAAATCCAATTGGAAAAATAAGCTTGGTTGAAATTAAAGCGGGTATTTCCATAAAACTTCATCCGTTTTCCTCCCATTTCAGATTCAATCACCGCATCAAAGGGTAATTCTTCGTCTGTGGAACTTTCTTCTTCCTGAGCTTGGAGTGAGAAAAAAAAGACGAAGTGTAGGAGGCTAAAAAAGAGCAGTTGTTTTGAGGACATGGAACTTAGGCTTTTGAAATTTTACAATTCAATTAAATACAGATCTATTTTTACTAAACTAAAAACGGGATCTTTATTATTATATTGCTTCCTTAAACAGAGAACATTGAGAACGCTATTTTTTTTACTTTTCGGACTCGTAGGGTCTTCCTGTGTTCAGGGATACTCCCAAACCTTAGAAACAAAAACTACAAGCTTGACTTCTCAAGTTGCGGAGTTGATGGAGTACAGTATTCAAAACCAAGCCTTTCCCGGGGCACAAGTTTTGATTTTTAAACAAGATACGCTTCGACTCCATCAAGCTTACGGTTATCACACCTATGACTCCATCACGCCTGTGTCCAAAGACCATCTCTACGACTTGGCTTCGGTGACCAAAGTATTGGGAAGCACCCTCGCCTTGATGAAGCTTTATGAACTTTATGATCTGAATTTAGAAGCTCCCGTTTCCCAATGGATTCCCTTATTAAAAAGAAGCAATAAAAAAGTCCATAACCTCAAACAGATTTTAAGCCATAGTGCAGGGTGGAAGCCCTATATCACGCATCAAAATTTGGTGTACAACAAAAAAGGAAACTATAAATGGAATACCCTTTCACACAGTAAAAGCAAACGATTCCCCCATCCGGTAAGCGACTCCTTGTTTGTTCACAAACGCTATCAAAAAAAGATTTATCGCCGTATCAAAAAAACAGCACTTACCCCTTTGGGAGAAATGGTTTATTCCGGAATGTTTTATTTTTTTATGCCCCAACTGGTTCCCACGCTTAGTGGTCTAAGTTTTTCGGAATTTTTAAATACGCACTTTTTTAAACCTATGGAATTGGAGCGTATCACTTTTTTACCGACCGAAAAATTTCCAAAATCCGAGATTGTACCTACAGAGCGCGACAGCCTCTTCAGAAAACAACTGGTTCACGGATGGGTACACGACGAAGCTGCTTCTTTGATGGGGGGCGTTTCGGGAAATGCAGGCCTTTTTGCCAATACGACTTCTTTAGCTCCTTTATTACAAATGTTACTTCAAGGGGGAAGCTACAAAGGCACGCAGTATTTAAAGCCTGAAACCATTGCTCTTTTCAGTCAACGCACCTATCCAGAAGGGGAAAACCGCAGAGGTTTGGGATTTGACAAACCCACTTTAGAACCAGGAGAAGACCGCTATCCCTCCCCTTTGGTAAGCCCTGAAACTTTTGGTCATACTGGCTATACGGGAACCATGGTTTGGGTGGACCCTACCAACGATTGTTTTGTCATTCTCTTGAGCAATCGCGTTTATCCCTCTCGTACCCAAAGAGGTTTGTATCAGCTGAACATCCGACCCAAACTTTTGGATTATGCAATTCAGAATTAGATGTTTTCTTTTTACTGGCTTATTTTCCTGGGGATTGATTGGACAAACACTTCCCGAAGGCTTTGTTTTTTTAAAAGAGCAGATCCCCGACTTAGAAGTTTCTCTTCGTTATGCCACAACTGATAATTTTACAGGACGTGTTGTAAACGGGTATCAACCACAGCAAAAAGTTATTGGCACTGCCGCCTTAGCTCAAGCATTGAAAAAGGCACAATCAAAATTAAAAGCTAAAGGGCTAGGGCTAAAAATCTTTGATGCTTACCGCCCTCAGCGTGCTGTAGATGCTTTTTTCGAATGGTCACAACGCCCGGAAGACACCCTAACCAAAGCCAACTACTACCCCCATCTTCCCAAAGACCGTCTGTTTGAAATGGGGTATATCGCAATGAAAAGTGGTCATAGTCGAGGGAGTACAGTAGATCTTACTTTAGTTTATTTGGACGGAAAGAAAAAAGGAGAGGCACTCGACATGGGCGGAAACTGGGATTATTTTGGAGTACGCTCCCATTATGATTTTAATCCTTTAACCCCAATTCAAAAAGAAAATCGAAAGCTCCTTCGAGAAATGCTACTCCAAAATGGATTTAAACCGTATGAAAAAGAATGGTGGCATTTTACCTTGATCCTAGAACCCTTCCCCGATCAGTATTTTGATTTTATTTCTAAAAATTGACGTTTTGCCCTCCATGTCAGCACAAAAACATCCTAGTTTTTTTAATTCAAATGAACGTTTTAACTAAAAGTATAGAAAATCTTCAAAGGATCTAGTTAACATTTTTGGTTCGTCAGTTCCTATTATTGAAATCCTGAAAAAAGCGCAAAAACAACTAAAATTCTTTAAAAAAGAGCTGAAAAACACTCTTTTTTAGTCAAAAACGGGTCAAAAATGGACTTTTTTGAAATAAATTGTTCCAGTTGCCAAATGTTAAATTTTTGCATTTAGAGGCTTTTTGAGTGTTAAAATATCAATTCTTCTTTTTTTAGACTTTAAAAGCCCTTAGAATTGTAATTCCATTTCTTACCTATGATGCAAAATTACATTTCACCCCTGGCCCCTTTTTCGTCTTTGAACAATTCTATTGTTCTTAACCTTTCTGTCCTAAAACGTATCACCTTTGGGTTTCTCCTCTTTTGTTGCTGGCAAACCTTTTCACATACCACTAAAAGTATTTTTAGTGAAAACAAGGTGTCTATTGAAGTGGGTCTTTACAGATCGATTCGGAAAAGAAACTCGAGCTACGCAAAGAGTCCAACTTAACGCAGATCGAGAAGTGGATGATGAAATTGAAGCTTGTGATAGCTACACTTGGATCGATGGGGTCACCTATACAGAGGACAATAATACCGCTCGCTTTATAGAAGAAGATGCCGAGGGTTGCGAAATCATCCATTATCTCAAACTGACTATTAACAAAGTAGACCCAACAATTATGCGTATTGATAATACTTTAATTGCAAATCAAGAGGGTGCTCGTTATCAATGGATTGATTGTGACAATGATAACCAGCCTATCGTAGGTGAAACAAATCGTGAATTTACCCCTTCTCGAAAAGGTTCTTATGCTGTAAGGGTCACCACTGTTGACGAATGTACTGAGATTTCAGAATGTTACGCCTTTGACATTGAAGTAAGCATTGCTGAAGGAGATATTACGATTTTCCCAGTTCCTCCAACAGAGGGTATAATCAACATTGTTATGTCAGAGCCCTTGACCTTTACAAAAGTAGAGCTGTTGAGTATCGATAATAAATTGATTCTTGAAGAAACATTTAGTTCTCCTGTTTCTAGTGCCTCTATAAGCATGCCAAGTCTCGCAACTGGGGTTTACTTTGTACGACTAATCACACCCGATGGAACCCTTTATGTCAAACAAATTCTTATACCATGATAAAAAAAATAAAAACGATTCTTGTAGTTAATAAATGGTTCTCTTTGGCAATACTAATAATTCTGATGCTGGTACCAAACAGAGGAACGGCTCAAGAGCGAAGTATCTCAACTGCAGTTCCCTTTTTGAATATCCAGACCGATGCTCGCTCTGCAGGAATTGGCGGTCTGGGAGTAGCGAGTTCCGCGGATGTTTTTTCCCAACAATGGAATCCTTCAAAGTATATTTTTTCAGAAGCAGATTCTGGCTTTTCAATTTCTTACTTGCCCTATGCTCAAAAAGTTTCTAGTAACTTATTCCTTGCTGGTCTGACCTATTTCAAAAAAGCCTCAGATAAAGGAGTATGGGGCGCCAGTCTGAAATATTTTAATTTAGGCGAAATTGATTTAAATGATTATTTGGGGGGACAGGTCGTTTCATTAGGCGTTGAAAAACCAAATGAATTGTCGCTGGATTTATCTTATAGCCTTAAACTCTCAGAACCCTTTTCAATGGGAATAACCGCCCGCTATCTTCGTTCAGATTTGGGGAATTTAAACGAAAATCGAGCTGTAAATTCGATCGCTTTTGACATTGGTGCATATTACCAATCGCAAAGTAGTGATGAAGTGATTTTTCGACATGGCGCAGTGCTCTCCAACCTAGGTCCTCGAGTAAAGTACAGCGAGTTCCAAACTCCAAATTTTATCCCAACCACCTTAAAGCTTGGTACTGGTGCTCAATTCAACCTTAGTGACAGTCAATCTTTAGAATTGGTATTAGAATTTAACAAGTTGTTGGTTCCTATAGATACTGATGCAGATATCGGATTTGTCAATGGTATTTTCCGTTCTTTTTCAGATGCTTCTTTTCAAGGAGAGTTAGCAGAAATCACTTGGGCTTTGGGAGCAGAATACAAGATCAAGAACAACTTCAGTTTACGGTCAGGATATTACCGTGAAAGCGTTGAACAAGGAAATCTCAGGTTCTTTTCCTTAGGGACCGGTTTTGAAAAAAACGGTTTGCGCTTGGATTTTTCGTACCTCATCAATACTTCAACTATTCAAAATCAGTTGCAAAATTCACTTCGTTTATCCTTGGGGGTTCCCCTAAACTTTGGAATAAAACAAGAAGCTGAAGAAGGAACTGAAGAAGCACCAACAGAAGTGGTAAGTTCTGCCAATTAAGTCTGATCTTTTAACCCTTGAGGAAAAGCAGACAAATCAATCTCCCAAAGAAAAGGGAGTAGAAAATATACCAGTAGAGTAATCAGCAGTATGGAAAATAAATTCATTGCGATACCTCGGGAAACCATATCGGGAATTTTTAAATATCCTGAACCAAAAACTACTGCATTAGGAGGCGTTGCCACGGGGAGCATGAAAGCGCAAGAGGCAGCCACCGCTGCTCCTACCATGAGTCCAAAAGGATGAACTCCCACTTCCAAAGCTAAGGGAGCCAGGACGGGCAACAACATGGCTGTAGTGGCTAGGTTTGAGGTGATTTCTGTTAAAAAATTTACTGCCGTAACCAAGAGGAGAATCAACACAAACAAAGGCAATCCTCCAAAGGCCGTCATCAACTCCCCCAACCAAATCGCCAACCCACTGGTTTCAAAAGCTTTTGCCAAGGCCATTCCTCCTCCAAAAAGGAGGATGATTCCCCAAGGTAGTTGGGTGGTGTCTTTCCAATTTAATAATGCTTTCTTCTTGTTTTTTGAAGGCAATACAAACAAGAGTAAACCAAAAGCAATTGCGATAATCGTATCGTCCAGTGCGGGGAGGAACCCCTGTAAGAGATACGACCGACTGATCCAACAAAACCCCGCCAAAGCAAAAACAATAGCGACACGTTTCTCCTCATAAGAAATAGGACCCAGCTCTTTTTTTAACCGAGCGATCTCTGCCTTCCCCCCTGGAAATTCGGTTTGCTTGAAGGTATAGGCCACACGGGTCAGATACACCCAACAAAAGATCAATAGGGTAATTGAAATAGGAAAGCCAAAAAGAAACCACTCCAAAAAGGTAATCTCATAACCATAGGTTTCTGAAATCACACCTGCCAAAACCAAATTGGGTGGGGTTCCGATGAGGGTAGCCACTCCACCAATAGAAGCGCTGTAGGCAATTCCCAACATGAGTGCTTTTCCAAAGATTTTGTTTTCGTCTTCTACCGTAGCGGGGTTGCCTTTGAGTTCTTTAATAATGGCAATCCCAATGGGGAGCATCATCACTGAAGTGGCTGTATTTGAAATCCACATCGACAAAAAAGCGGTAGCTACCATAAAGCCCAAAATAACGTATCGAACATCGGAGCCAATGAAAGAAATGATATTAATGGCGATGCGTTTGTGCAAATTCCATTTTTCGATTCCAATCGCAATTAGGAATCCTCCCAAATACAAAAAAACAAACCGGTGCCCAAAGGCAGCTGTAGTCGTGGAAAGTTCCATTCCGCCGGAGAGTGGGAAAAGCACAATGGGTAAGAGTGCCGTCGCCGCAATGGGAACCGCTTCGGTAATCCACCAGATCGCGACCCAAAAAGTTGTCGCCAAAACGGCTTGCCCTTCCTGAGATAGTCCTTCAAAAGGATCGATAAAAAGTAAAAGAAAAAAACCTAAGGGTCCTAATAGAAAACCAATCCTTTTTTGCATAGTCTTACTTAGATGAAGAAGTATGATCTGAAATAACCAACCAACTTCCGTCTTGTTTTAACCAGGTTAATGTAAAATATCCACTGCTGTCCTCTATTTCTCGGGTCAAATAAAAAGCCCCTTGGAGTTGCACCACTTTGGGACTCAACTGCATCATGCTTAGTATGTCAAACTTCAACTCTCCCATCATCACCCGATTGTGATAGCTTTTTTTATAACGATCGCGAGTGGCTTCCCAGCCATAAATAGGACCAGAGGCCCCCGAAAAAACCAACTGATCCGTTTTGATGTATCCTTCCATAAAAGCGTCAATATCCCCACGGTTCCAATCTTCTTGTTGCTTAAACAATGTTTTTGTAATGGCTAAAGAGTCCGACTTAGAAACGCTTTTTTGGGCAACAACCAAGGTGGAAAAAAATACTAAAAAGAGACCCAAAAAATGCTTCATCAATTTTTATTTTAATGTTGGATATTGAATGTTGAGTTGCTCTAAATAGCTATCGTATTTGGTTTCATCAAAATAAAATTGCTCCAATTCAGGACGGTATTGCTTCATAATATCTTTGTTCAAATAGATCGGTGGTGGATCTTTTTCTGTAATCATAGGACGGTATTGCGTTTCTTTGCTTTGGACATTTTCAAAATACGCTTTTGCGTCAGCTAGAAGTTGAGGTTGAGTCAAAAAATCAATGACCGTAGCGGCCACTGTCTTGGCTCCAGCAGTTGCTCCTTTGTGGGCTATAGGAGTTGCCATAGCAATGGCATTAGACCAGTGGTGCCCTTGTAGGCCTGGGATGTTAGAGGGAAATCGCAGGGTTACAGTAGGAATGGTCCAGGAAATGTCTCCAATGTCATCAGATCCTCCACTCACGGGATTTTTTTGTGGTTTTCCCAATTCAGACAATTCGGTGGCTAAGCCTTTTTGATTGTTTGAATTGACCTCTTCTTGAACGGCTTTAGCAAGTTGTTGATCTGCCTCTGACCATTCTGGAAGTCCTATAGTTTGGATATTCTCATACATCTTCTCTGCAATGACTTTATTAAAATGTCTAGGCCAAGCACTCCCCAAAACACGAGAACTTACTTTCGTCTTGGTCATCAATGCAGCACCTTCAGCAATATGGTTTGCATCGTCGTACATTTCCATAATTCCTTCATAAGTAATGTCTCTAAAGTAATACCAGATAGAAGCTTTGGAGGGCACCACGTTGGGTTGATCTCCGGCATCGGTAAAAATGGAATGAGACCGCTTTAACGGATGCAAATGCTCTCTTTTGTAATTCCAAGCTACGTTCATCAGTTCCGCTGCATCCAATGCACTTCGCCCTCGCCAAGGGGCTCCTGCAGAATGAGCAGATTCTCCATCAAAAGTATATTCTACGGAAATCAATCCTGTCCCTCTTGCTTGTCCATAAGACACAGACAGGTTGCTGCTCACATGAGTAAAAATGCACATGTCAATTTTATCAAAATAACCATCGCGAACGTACCAGGCCTTAGAGCCCAATTGCTCTTCTGCTATCCCGGGCCAAATAACTAAAGTACCCCCTAACTTATTTTTTTTCATTTGCTCTTGAAGGGTTAGTGCTGCCGTAATGATCACTGGAACTCCCGAATTATGGCCTTCCCCATGTCCTGGGGCTCCCTCTACCATGGGCTTGTGATAGGCAACTCCCGGATATTGAGAGGCTTTGGGGATACAATCCACATCACTACCCAAAGCAATCACAGGACCTTCCCCAGAAGACCAAGTCGCCATCCATGAAGTGGGAATTCCTGAAAGTCCCGTCTTTACTTCAAAACCGGCTTCTTCCAAAATTTTTGTCAAATAAGCCGAGGTTTCAAATTCTTGAAATCCCAACTCTGCAAAACTAAATACCTTGTCTATCATGACTTGCGTATTCTTGTGCTGCGCTTGGACTTGATTTAAGGTTTCTGTTTTTATCTTTTCGATTTGCCGCTTTGAAAATTTTTGTTGCGCCTGAGATGTCGTAACTTGAAAAACGACTGCTAATAAAAGAGATCTAGTGAGCAGTGATACTGTATAGTGCATAATCAAAATATTTTAACTCCTAAAGTACAAATAAATTGGTACGCTACGCTTCTTTAAATTTCTTTGGATTACTCCTTTTGATTAGTCTTAGTTTAACAGGATGCGAATCCGAAGACCCTTCCTCAGATTTCATTCTTCAAAAAAGTTTAGAAGCTCATGGAGGAATTGAACGTTGGAAGAAAATGAAATGCATCCGTTATCGCAAAACCACAACTTTCTATGATCCTACGGGAGTGATAGAAAAAAAGAGTGTTCAGCACATCACGCATCAATGGAGACCCAAGCAGACAGAAATGATCTGGGAAAACGAAGGAAAATCATATCGAGCCCTAAAAGATACTACCGGAATTTCACTATATAAAGAAGGAATTTTACAAAAAGATAGTTTGCTTTTGGCACAAGCCAATACTAATTTAAAAGCTGCGTTGTATGTGTATTGGCAGCCGTTCAAACTTTTAGAGGAAGAGGCACAAAAAAACTATTTGGGGGTCCAAAAATTATTGGACTCCATTTCTGTTCATGCGTTACAAATTCGCTACTCGGAGGAAAAAAATGCCGACGTTTGGACTTATTTTTTTGACACACAAAATTACAGGCTTTGCGCCGCACAAGTCCTTCATAATAAACGCATCAGTTTGATTGTAAATGAAGCCGTAGAATCGGAGACCGGTTTGTTTTTAAATCACAAACGCAAAAGCTACTTTTTAGATTCTGTTGGAAAAATAAAATACCTCCGCGCTGCCTATAGCTACGAGATTGGTAGCTTTACAACTGACTAATAAAAATAACGCTTAAAAGCCTCCATAGCCTTGTAATCGGCTAGACCCATGGCCTTGTATTTTTTTGCTGTAGCCGCATTGCGTTCTTCTGCACGCACCCAAAATTCACGGTGGTCATTTCCTTGAAACATCACCCCATCCTTTTGAGACTGGTGGTAAAAGATGGCTTTTCGCTTTCGCAATACCTGATCGGGACTCATAGGAACAGCCATTTCAATTTCGTGGATTTCCCATTCATGCCAAGCTCCTCTGTAGAGCCAGACCCAACAATCTTTCATAAAAGCCTTGGACTTGAGCTGCTTTAACGATTCAAAAATAACATCTAAACACACCCGATGCGTCCCGTGTGGATCTGCCAAATCTCCTGCGGCATAAATTTGATGAGGCTTAATCTCCTCAATCAATTGGACGGTTAAATCAATATCTTTTTCTGAAATTGGATTTTTGGCGATCAATCCCGTTTCGTAAAAAGGAAGATTCATAAAATGCACTTGTTTGTCCGGAATCCCAAAATAGCGGGTCGCGGCTAAAGATTCTCTTTTCCTGATACTTCCTTTTAAATCACAAATTTCTCTTGGTGCTGCTTGTTGTGGATTCAGTTGATTAAATACTTTTTTAAGATTGCTAAAGACCTCACTCTTGTCCGTTTTCAAAACATCTTTCGCTACCTCCAGATACCGAAGTGCATCATGATCAGAAACTGCAATATTCCCTGAGGTTTGGTAGGCAATATGGACCTCGTGACCTTGAGAAACAAGCCGATCAAAAGTACCTCCCATAGAAATGACATCGTCGTCGGGGTGGGGGCTGAAAAGAAGCACCCGTTTGCGCTCGGGAGTTGCTCGTTCGGGACGATACGCATCATCTGCATTGGGCTTCCCTCCCGGCCATCCTGTGATGCTGCGCTGTAAACGGTTGAAAACTTCAATGTTTAAATCATAGGCAGATCCATAGTGGGCTAAAAGATCCGACATCCCATTTTGGTTGTATTCCTCATCGGTGAGTTTTAATATAGATTTCCCTGTTTTTTCGCATAGCCAGGTTATGGCTTTAGCACGCAAATCTTCCGTCCATTCACAACTACTAACCAACCACGGAGCTTTGATCCGTGTCAATTCCGAAGAGGATTCTTGGTCTAGAATTAAAGTCGTATTGCTGTGAAGCTGAAGATAGGTCGTAGGAATTATTTCTGAGATGGGTCCTTCTATGGCCTTCTGAATGATTTCTGCCTTGCAGGTTCCCCAGGCCATGAGAATGATTTTTTTGGCACCGAGGATGGTCTGAATACCCATGGTTACTGCTTTTCTGGGAACATTTTCTATCCCTTGAAAACCAGCACTAGCATCAAAGCGGGTCAGATGATCCAAAGTAATGGCCCGGGTTTGAGAATTCAGATGCGAGCCAGGCTCGTTAAAACCAATATGTCCCGTTCTTCCAATTCCTAAAATCTGAAGGTCTATTCCTCCTAATTTTTTGATTTTTTTCTCATAAGAAATACAGGAGTTACGCAATTCCTCAGGATCCACCTCTCCGTTAGGAATATTAATGTTTTCTGGCTTTATATCGACCAAGTTGAAAAGATTTTCATGCATAAAGTAGTGATAGCTCTGAAGATCTTCTTTTCCAATCGGATAATATTCGTCCAAATTGAAAGTTATTACATTTTCAAAACTCAACCCCTCTTCGCGATGCAGACGCACCAACTCTCTATACACGCTTAAAGGACTAGAACCTGTGGCGAGTCCCAAAACGCAGTGTTGTTTTTGCTTTTGTTTTTCTAAAATTAAATCTGCTATAGCATGTGCTATGGCCACAGAACCCTCCATAGGAGTGTTCACTATGACGTTGTGCAGCTTTTCATAACGGGTTTCTTCAAAACTTCCAGGTGCTTTATAATCAAGATGCTTTACTTTTTTTGAATCGATCATCACTAAAAATTGTTGAATCTCAAATTTAAGCTTTCTTTTGTTTTGAAGTTTTTTTACATGCTGTTTTTTTGATTCATTAAAAAAAACTAACTTTAAAGAAACAATTTAGAAATGAGGCGAGCCCTAGCTTTATTATTGATTTTATCTTTTTCCACCTCTGTTCTGTTACCCAGTATTGCCCTATGCTTTTCAATATCGTCTGCAGATAGCATCTCTTTTTTTACTAGTGAAACCGATGGGGATTACGATGAACGCGAAGGAGAAGAGAAAATCTTAACCTCGTCAAATGCTTTATTTCGTTCAAATGATCCGAATACTTCCCTTTTGATTTATTTTGATCCAGGCACGTACAATTCGATAGACCCAAAAG
>ERZ891134.2120-NODE-2120-length-12198-cov-9.840237_pt1 | contig 12198 bp, 7 predicted proteins | sample MGYA00520888_ERZ891134 | MGnify/ENA primary metagenome ERZ891134 (study PRJEB32303, sample SAMEA104408692) | aquatic metagenome | biome: Brackish water; feature: Coastal; material: water | place: Baltic Sea | collected 2014-10-23 | depth 10 m ... | reverse complement strand
TGGCATAGGCAACCCCATGTTAACATGTAACCAAGCAACCAACCGAAAGACCATGACTAAGCGCCTCCCCACCTGCTTCCGCCTTGCCTCTGACATCAGCACCCGCCAGACAGGATGGGTCAACAGCAACACCATACATGGCACAGCACACAGCGCCTACATGATCGCAGGCGTCTACGGTGAGACCTTCCAACAGGAAGCGATCGACCGCCTGCCCACCTTCGGTTGATTTCTCTACACTAACTCATGACAGATAAGCAACTACAGAAGATCGCTAAGATCAACGGTTGGATTAAACAACGCAACGGAGCAAAGCATCAACTATGGCAGCATCCTTCAGGTAAGATTATCACATTGCCTTACAGACCAAAGCAACACACAGCAGTGCTAATAAGTAAGAAGTTAGCAGCAGTTTAGTTAGTGACACTGGGGGCAGTTAATTATGCCCCCTATGTTATACGTAGGCGGGCCGAGCGAAAACTCGATGGGTCCCGTTAGTCTACAAAAGTATCCCAGCGACCTTGAAATATTTCGAAAAAGGTGTTATGATTTTCGAAAACCGAATTCTTGCAAATAAAAAAAATCCGCCATGAAAAAATTTCCCACAAAGTTCGCACGGTATTATGTCTCTGAGGACGGTGTAGTGCATCGTGAGGATGACAATGGTAATGTGTATGCTTTAAAGCCCCACAAGAGGGGAGGTGTACCGAAGAGTCGATATGATGCTGTGAACATCTCATTGTATGATGAGAATGGAAAGTTTCAGAAGCAGATTCGATATTACGTGCATAGACTTGTTGCAGAGACTCTCATTGAGAATCCTGAGGTACACGCAGAGATTGACCATATCGATATGAATAAGAGTAATAATGCTGTCAATAATCTGCGATGGTGCAGTAGGAAGGAGAATATGCAATATTTGTTTGAGAGTTATCGCGATACGGTAGCATGTGAATAAATATCAGTAGTCTTTTAAGGGATAATGAAAGATTTTGATTACAATAAGTATACTGACAAGAGGCAAGAGATTTTAAGTAATTTCGATGCATTCTGTGATGAACTTGAAGATCGGGCACTGAATAGTTTTGGAAAGGTAGATAATGGACAAGGAGCAATTGGAGACGATTTTATTGCCAATGCTGCAACGTATCGAAAAGATGGAGCAGGAGATCGAATCACTGAAGAGACCGCAATTGATGTACCGCTCGCCGTCTTCGACGCAGTATCAGACGATATCTGAGACTTTAGATTATCTTCATAATAGTATTGAGGAGATACAATGCCAAATATTGTTGGACCAGAAACAGTAGATACTTTAAGTATCGATGGAAATTGCACATATCCTGCTGCAGCACTTGGAGGATCTCCATTTACTTCTCAGAATGTATATTTTGAGAGGCAACCAGTTAAGTTTTACAATTCATTAAATTTACCAGCACAAGTTACTGGGGTAAAGATTAATCCAGCAATTCCATTGCCATGTCAACCAGGAATACGAAGGATCGATCCAGTCATTAACGATAGTGTGTTTATTAATGGACAGTTATTCGCAGTTAGTGGTGATGAGGCAGATTTAATTACTGGGGTAACTACACCAAGGACCTTGACAGAACCCTACAGTTATCCTACAATACAGATTGGAACACAAACAATAACAGGAGCATAATTATGGCGCGAGCAAAAGTTGGTCTGAGCGGTAAGAAGATTATTGAGTCGAAACCCAAAACCACGCGGCAAGGAAGCAGCATGAACACAAAATATTCTGCTACCAGTCGTAATTCTGCTAAGAAGCGTTATCGTGGTCAAGGGAAGTAATCTCCAAGGAGCAAAAGCGCCGAAAACTAAATATCATTAAGAGATAGTAACCTCTCTAAAAGTTCTGGAAACAGACTTTAGAGAGGTTTTTTCAATGGGACTATTTCCAGTAGACAAAAGTGAAGAATTTTTCGAAGAAGGTATGACACTGATCACCGAAACGGACAGCGATCGCCTTTTAGATGCCGCTACAAAGCAGCGTAGGGCAAAGAAACGGGACGAACTATATCCTCTTCCAGAAGACCGCATGGAGCGCCCTTGTGGAGGTGCTGGTGGTTTTGATGATTTTGTAGAGCGTTGGCACAAGTGACCTACATAGATGATGGGATAAATATAAAAAAATTCTCATCTAATGCCTCAATCGTTTACTTACAAGGATTTAAATGTGACATTCAAGAAGCATCCTGTTACGGATGACTTGATTGTCTCGAAAGATTCTGCTGCGATTAAGCAAGCGATTTCTAATTTATTATTAACTGGCACAGGAGAAAGGTTCTTTCAACCAGAACTTGGATCAAAAATTCCTCGTTTGTTGTTCGAACCTTTTGACTTTGCATCAAGTGCTTTGATTAAGGACGAGATTAACAGAGTTTTAGTTAATTACGAACCAAGAATAAAAATTGACAGAATTGACGTATTTCCAAATTATGATACAAATGGTTATGATGTTGACATGACCATAATAATTCTTGGCAGAGAAGATGAGATCATTGGAATAGATGTATTCTTAGAGAGAACACGATAATGCCATATACACAGGTATCTAATTTAGATTACGATCAAATAAGAATAGCTCTTAAAGAGTACATCAGTAGTACATCGGATTTTACCGATTATGACTTCGAAGGTTCTACTTTAAGTGTTTTATTAGATGTTCTCGCATATAACACTTACTATACAGCATTTAACACCAATATGGTTGTTAATGAGCTGTTTTTGGAGTCTGCAACTCTAAGAGACAATGTTGTTGCACTTGCAAAGCAACTTGGTTACACACCAAAGTCAGTCATTGCACCAACAGCAAAGGTATCCTTCACTGCAACATTCAGTGGATCTGTTCCTGTTGACAGTCAAATTGTTTTGAAGAGGGGAACTGGATTTATTGCGAACTATGATAACACGTTATATCAGTTTTCTGTTGTTGATGATATTAAGCAGGCAATCGTTTCAGGATCTGCTACATATGACAATATTGAAATAAGGGAAGGAACTTTAGTAACTAACACTTATGTTGTTAACACATCTCTAAAAAATCAAAGATTCATTATAGAGAATCAAAACGTCGATACAACTACAATTAGAGTTAGAGTTTATCCAAGTGCTCAGACAACACTATTCGAAGAGTATAAGTATGCAAATAATATTTTAGATGTTGATCCAGAATCGAAGATTTACTTCTTAAGTGAAATTGAAGATGAAAGATATGAAATTTTCTTTGGTGATGGTGTTCTTGGAAAGAAACTTGAGAACAATCAAAAAATTGAAATATCTTATCTTATTACTAATGGATCAGATACTAATGGCGTAAAAGAATTTACTTTCAACGGTGTATTCTCAGATATCACTGGTAATACAAATTATCCGTTCACTGTTTCGATCAATGCATCTCAAACTCAGGCAGCAGCAGGAGGCGCTGAGATCGAAGGTATCGACAAGATCAAGTATAATGCTCCAAAGTACTTTGGAACGCAGAACAGGGCGGTTACAGCACAGGACTATGCTGCTATAGCAAGGAATATCTATCCTGCAATTGCAGACATCATTACATTTGGTGGTGAGGAGCAAGATCCACCTGCATATGGTCAAGTATTCTTGGCAATCAAACCATCAAATTCTGCCTACTTATCGTCGATTACTAAACAGCAAATTAAAAAAGATTTAAAGAAGTACATGGTTGCTTCTGTAACACCAGAAATTTTAGATCCTTCAATTCTTTATATTGAACTTGATAGTAAAATTTACTATGACACTACAAAGACAGAAGAATCACAAGAACAGATAAGATCAAAAGTTATTTCTGGAATTAACAGTTATATCCAAAAATCTGATACAGAAAAATTTAACGGCAAATTTAGATACAGTAAATTTGTTGGTGTTATTGATGATGCAGATCGTTCAATTAATTCAAACCTCACAATGGTAACAATGAGGAAAGATTTCTATCCTCAAATTAATTCGACCTTCTATTATGAGGTTTGTTATCAAAATGCATTTGATATTGATTGTGACAATCCAGTAATGTCATCGACTGGGTTTGTAGTATCAGAATATCCAACAAGGACGGTATATTTGGAAGATAGGGGTGGCAAAATTGTCCTATATAGATTGGATCCTCTTACGGGTAGCAAGATCGTTCTGAATGATTCTCAGGGTGATATTGATTATGAAAAAGGTGAAATCATGCTCTATGATTTGACTATTATTAAAGGCAGTTTTGCCGACAATAAAATTGAACTGAGAGTAAAACCAAGATCAAACGATATTGTTGCGAAAAGAGAAGTCTACTTGGATGTAGATGTTCCAAAGAGCAAATTTCAAGTATATCAAGAGTAACTTAGATGGTCGTTAAGAAGAGGCAGATTTCTTATCTTATTGAGGATCAGCTCCCCTCATTTATCTCCACTGAATACCCACAGTTTGCTCGTTTCTTAGAGAAATATTATGAGCAAATTGAGTCTCAGGGGCAACCTCTTGATGTGATTAATAACATTGAGAAGTATAAAGACATTGATTTCTATGAAGAGAACTTATTAAATCAAAGTTCTTCTTTTAATGGCATTATCACGCCTTCAGATACTACTATTACACTTATTGATGGTTCTTCATTCCCAGAAAAAAATGGGTATATAAAAATTGATGATGAAATTTGTTTTTACAAATCGAGAAATGGAAATGTTCTTTCTGAGGTCAGCAGGGGTGTAAGTGGCAATACCACCCTTGGTAATTTGTATGAGAGCACAGAGTTTGTAACAACACAGGCAGCATCGCACCAAAGTGGAACTCTTGTATACAATATTAGTAATTTGTTCCTGTATGCTTTTATTAAAAACTTTGAGTATGAAAACCTTGCTTCTTTTCCAGAAGCATATTTGAAGAGAGAAATTGACAAGAGAACTCTCATTAAAAATATTACCGATTTTTATAAGGTAAAAGGAACTGAAACTTCAATTAAGTTTGTTTTTAATTCTATTATTGCAAGAGACATTGAAAATGTCCCTACAACTTACAACCCAAAAGATTACACGCTTAAAGCATCGACTTCAGATTGGACCACTACTTACTCGTTAAAAGTAAAGTTAGTTTCTGGCGAAATTACTGATTTGATTGGCAATCAGATCGTTCAAAATGATGGACTTGGAAATTTTGCATCCGCTATTGTTGATAATGTTAGACCAGCAGGTGGAATTGATGGCGAGCAGATGTATGAAGTTATTTTGAATCCAGCAACTGTTAATGGTAAATTTAAATCTGCTTCAAGAACTAAATTAGAAAAAAATATCTCATCCTCTGCAGTAAAAGGAGATAGAGTAACTGTAGAATCTACTCTTGGATGGCCAAATGCTGGATCGTTCTATGTCAATAATGAAAAGTTTACATTTGTCGAAAAGAACGTAAAGCAATTTTATATTGATAGCAGATCTTCTTCGTCAAGTCATTCTGCGGGAGAAACAATCTATGATTATGTTCCAGTAAAATATGGAACAGTGGAATTGATGACATTTGGTGTTCTTTATAATTTAAGAAATCAAACTGCTTTGCCTTATTCAGAAGTTGGTGATAGTATTCAAATTTCTGGTCCAGGTTTTGAAACAAAAGATAGAGTCATATATGATTTTTCGGATGATACTGTAAGGTGGTTTGTAAATGAACTAAACACTGCACCAACGGCACTTACAAATTCAAATCTTCAAGCTCAATTGCAGAAGTACATTGCTGATGTATCTGCGATATATGAAGATGATCAGTTTTATTATATTTGCTCCTCTGGTTATCCCTCATATGATATTTTAACTGCTGGTGTCTCTGCTTCTTTAGTAGATCCAAAAAATTTAAAAATTATAAGAAAAGTTCCAATTCAAACTACCGAAGTATATGAAACATCACAAAAAGATGTTGGTGTGTTTGTTGATGGTTCTTTAGCGTTTAGTTATAAAGACGATGAGTTCGTTAAGTATGGGAAAATTGTAAAAACTTCAATAACACAGAAAGGATCGGGATATAAAAATGCTCCTTATGTTTTGATTGATAATGTTGCTGGTAAAGCAACTGCTGTTCGCTCTGGAGAAACTATTGAGTCTATTGTAGTTGATGATAATACGATTTACACTCAGGATCCAGAAATTACTATCACATCTGGAAGAAATGCCGAGATTAGAGCAGTTGTAACTAATGGAGAAGTAACAAGTCTTGTAATTACAAATCCAGGAGAGTATTATTCTACTCCACCAACTTTAGTCATTACTGATAGAAGTGGTAAAGGAAGGTTTGCTTCTTATCAAGCAGTTGTCTCTGAATCAGGTCAGATTGTTGACTATGTTCAAGTTGATAAAGGAAAACTCTACGCCCAAGCAACTACAGAAGTTTCTATTATTCCACAGGGCAGTGGAGCTGCTGCTACAGCACAAATAAGAAGATGGGTAAAAAATAGATATAAAAAATTCGAATCATCCCTTGATGGGGCAAATGGTTATATCTTTGATGACCTTTTTACTTCTAACGGAAAAAGATACGGTATTGTTGCAAATCCACTAAAACTGAGATATAAAGTAGGAGATAATTTAAATTCTTTATTACAAGAACCATCAACCAAAACACACTCAAAAATTCTTGGTTATGCTTATGATGGTAATCCAATTTACGGACCTTTTGGATATTCTGATCCAGGAGATTCCACATCTGCTATTTCCAGGATAACATCTGGTTATAATTTAAAAACTTCAAGAGCAGATGGTCCTTCAACAACAACTTATCCATTGGGAACTTTTATCGATGATTATCAGTGGACGCAATCAAAAGACACTGGAAGAACAAAATTAGATAAAAACAATGGAAGATATTGCATAACTCCAGAATATCCAGAAGGAACTTATGCATATTTTATATCAACAGATTCTTCAAACAATCCAACTTTCCCATATCTACTTGGAGAGAATTTCTATTCTCTTCCAGTAAGTTCTAACTATGATTCACTTCTTTCTCAAAATGAAGTGCCAAGAAGTAGCAGAAGATTAAATTATTCTGATTATACTGCTAACGGATATAATTCTTCAGCACTGATAAAATCAATCACGAAAGGAACTGTTTCTGGAGCTTTGGTCGAATCATCGCCAAGTATTTTTTCTGTTGGAAATCAAGTTATTATCGACCAGAATTCAACCACTTCTGGATCTGGAGCTGCCGCATCAGTCAAAGAAGTTTATGGCAAAGATGTTGATGCAATTGAAGCACTACAAACAAGAGTTGTAAAGGTAACAACTTCAGAACCTGTATACTTTTTTGATGGTGATACAGTAACTCAAGAGATTACTGGTGCAACTGGAACTGTTTACGGAAATTCATTTAATACCACTGAGTTTGTTCTAAGGTCTGTATCTGGAACATTTGATACAAACAACCAGATTAACTCAAATAGAACAATTCAAACATTAATTTTAGATAAGCAAGGAGATTTCTCTGCTGGTTCTACCATAAGTCTTTTTGATGGTGTTGATTCTATTATTGCGACTGCACAAGTTTTAGAAACAATCAATAATCAAAATTCTCTTAAAATTTCTGTTCTTACTGGAACTTTTATAGTTGATGATGAATATTCAATCGTAAGTAACAATCTAACTGACACTCCTGGAACAAAAATTCTATCAATTTTAGATTTAAGCAAGGATATTGATGTCTTTTCATTAAAAACAAATGTTGCTTTAGTGAGGACTGATGGAGAGCATCTGCTTGGCGTTAATGATAAAGTCAACATCACGATTGATCCAGATGACTCTATCACTGAAACAACTTACTATGTAAGAAAGAAGAAATATCAAACAGTAAATCTATTAACACCTGGATATTTTTCAACTGTCCAAGATACTGGTATTGGAAGAATTGATACACTTGTAGCGGGATCTAATTATGCATCTACTACATATGGCGGCGGAACCTTTACCGATGTGGAGGTTTTATTCTCCAATCAAAATAATGCAAGAAATGCTATCGGACAAACTGTAGGAAATACATCCGATGCAGTAATTGGAATTGAAGATGCTGCAAATAATGCGAAAGCAACCGTTACAGTTGGATATACAAAAACAGTTTCTGCATCTAATAGTGCAATCAATACCATTACTGTTAATGATATTTCTAACATATTTGTTGGTCTTTCAGTCAAAGGACAAAACATTGCTAATAATACAGTTGTATCATCTGTTAATGTTGATACAAAGGTAATTACTCTAACAAATTCTGGAACCAATAATATAATTACTGGGTCTGTTACTTCAGTTGTTTTTAACCCTGGAGTTATTTCTTCTGTTATTATCACAGATAAAGGACAGGGATATAGAAGAGGCGACGGTTTAACTTTTAAAGATGAAGACTTGGATAAAGTATCATCTGTAACAGAGAGAAGTTACATAGCTATTGTTGATCACGTTGGATTCTCATCAACAGACTCTTCTCTATTCTTAACTAATGTTAGAGGTCTTTCAAACGATGATTTGTTGCAAGTTGGATCAGAAGTTGTAAAAATTATCTCTGTTGATTCGACACTTAATAAAGTAATTGTTGAGAGGGCACAAAATAATACTAATGCAATTGATCACTATAATAGCACTCAAGTTGGATTTGTAAATCCAAAATATAGATTTACAGTTGGATCTCAACTTGGTTCTGGTAATGCTGGAGATCCTTATGTAGAATCTTACGACGAAAAAACTCAAACTCTTGTTGTCTCATACGCATACGGTGTATCAAATCCAAATATTATAAACTTGAGTACTTCATTTGAAGACGTAAGCACGCCAACAAAGAGAGTGAACATTACCAATCTAATTGATGTTAATAATAGATTCCAATATTCAAAAGACAATACTAACTTTGATATTCTAAACGGATTAGAACTTCAAAGAAATTACAGTTATAAGTTTGATACCAGTCATTCTTCAATGACTGACACATTTTTTGATCTTTCTTATAGTATCAATAAGAATATTTTTGCTCTTGATACATTCAGATCAAATGTTGCTCCAGGAACAACTGGATCATATTTTAAGGTAAAACCAGGAGCAAACTATGGTTTCTTCTTTGGATCAACATTTAGCAATAATAACGTTATTAGTGGACAATCTTTAGTTACTGAAAAAGAAGAATCTGAGTTTATAAGATATTACTTCTTTGACAGGAATGGCGATGTTGAAACTTTCAACAACTATTTTTCTCTAATAAATGATCCACTTCAAGGTGAAAAAACTGTTGTCTTTACTACAGCAACTGGATTTTTGTATGAGTATACAGTAACTCCACAGTATGATGGATCAGGAACAATAGAATATACCACCACAAATAATTCTGCTATTGGTAAAATAAAATCAATTAAGATTGATAATGTTGGTTCTGACTATAATTCCATTCCATCTGTTATTGGTGTTATTCCAAATAAATCATTAGAATCAATGATTGATGTTAATTATGACTCTATTAATAATAGAATTGGATCAGTCACCCTATCTTCTTCTGGAGATAATTATGTAAATCCACGAGCTGTTGTAATTGGTAATGGAACAGAAGCAAAAATAGATTTAGTTGTAAGAGATGGAAAAATTGTTTCTGCTGTTCTAAAAAATAAAGGTAAGGGATATACAGAAAACCCAACTGTAAAAGTTGTAGAAACTTCTGCAAAATTATACCTAACATCATTAGATATTGGTATCCCAGAAAGTATCAAAGTAGAAAATAGCGGATTTTTATATACTAATGATAATACTTTGTCAAGACAATTTTTCTCAAATACCATTTTAATACTTTCTGATTTTGTTGACAATGCTTTTGCTTTTGGCGAAGAAGTGGTCCTTGAAAATAATGGCACTGTATATGCAACTGCAAAAGTATCTAAGAATGGTTGGAAAAATGGAAGTAATATTCTAAAAGTTAGGAATGTTACTGGTCAGTTCTTGAAAGGTCTTACTTTAAGAGGAAAGGCAAGAGGAAATACCGCAACAGTGGTTGATGTCTTGACATCAGTATTTAATCCAAACATAAAAACTTACTATGATAATATTGGATTCTATACGTCAGATAGAGGTAAACTGAGTGCTAATTCACAAAGAATTACAGATTCTTATTTCTATCAAGATTATTCTTATGTTGTTAAGTCAAAGACTCCAATAAATGTTTGGAGAAATTTGATTAAAGAGACAACACATCCAGCTGGATTTAAACTATTTGGTGAAGTTATAGTAGAATCATCTGGTCAATCTACTGTCGCAAGTTCTTCTTCCAAGAATTTTACGATTATTAACTTAGAACCAAAGAGTGTTTCAAATCTATCTACAAGAAGAACTATTAAAGAAACTTTTGTAAACTTTAATAATCTATCAGAAGAAAGAGGAATTGGATCTGTTTCTGTTGATAACCAAAGTAATGCAGAGACTTATGCTACTGAGGTGATTCTTTCTGCTTCTTTTGATGGAGAATATGATGAGAATACTGGAAAAGTTGTAGGAACAAAAACTTTCACTCTATTAGATAAAAAGACAAACTCAGCACTTACTCCTTATAATGAAGAACAACTACTCATAACGATTGATGGAGTAGTTCAGGAACCAGGGGTTGCTTATACGATTGCGGGAAGTTCAATTACATTTGCAAGTGCTCCACTTGGAGAAAGAATTTCAGAAGGTCAAAATGTACCATCTCAATCTTTCTATGGAAGATCATTTAAGTATAAATCTGACACTTTAAATGCAGAATATTTAAAGAAAGTAAGAAACTTCTTCCAGAGAAGTGGTAGATGGTTAGACTCGGCAAATCAGATTAGATTCAATAAAGACTTTATTGTTGAAGAATCAATTGGATATGTTGTCGATAAGTATCCAAATCTTCCATGGAACTTATACAGGTCTAAGTGTGCAAGAGATATTCGTTATATCTTAGATGCATATGAACATGATTTAAGATTTGGCGGCAATCAAAAGTCAATTGGGTCAGCAGAACTTTATTATAGCGGAAACACTTTACAGCATATTGACAATGAATTAACAGAAACACTGGCAGCATTTAAGTATGCTGCAAAACTTTCTGCTGCAGCAATGAGAAATTGGGATTATACTATTACCAATGCAGTAATTTCTACTGGAGATAATATAATTACTGTTCCATCAACATTTGGAATTGTTGTTGGAATGAATGTAAGCAGTGGTTCTCAATTCCCCGAAGGAACAGTTGTAACTGAAATTGTTAATGATACTCAAGTTAGAGTTTCCAATAATGCAAGAGATATTGTCACATCATCATTAAATGTTCCTTCTGGACAAACTGAAATCATCACTGTTGATTCTACATATGCAGGTGTTATTAGTGGCGGTACTATTGAGGTTGATGCAATCTCTGGAGGAATGGTAACTTTAACATCAACTTATGCTGTTAATAGTATTCCTCAAGTTACATTCTCTCTAAGCAAGATTAACAACGGTACTTTCTATGATGCATCAAACCTAATTGAAAGAAACAAATTATACATTCAAGAAGAAACTCTTGGATGGATTAAAGCACAATATCCATCATTGGTAATTCCCGATGAAACAAAGTGCAAGCGGGATACTGGTTACCTTGTTGATGCTATTGTATATTCATTGCGTTATAGTGGAACTGAAAAGATTATTAAATTTGCAAAAGCATATTACGATGGTAATATCTTAAAATACATCGATGATGAACTTACAGAATCTGTAGAAGCATTCCAGTATGCAATTGATTTGATGATTTTGGCAATGAGAAACATCTTGCCAGCAGGAACTTATACATCAGAAACACCATTTACAGATTCTAATATTCTTGACGATCCAAATGAATATTTTCCTAAGTGTTATGAAGTGGAATCTACATTAAATTCATATTCTGGAATAATCGAAAGACTGCTACTTGAAGGAATTAATTTAATTCAAGCAGAACCAGAGAACAATCAAAGAAGAGGAAACTGGACTACATTAAGAACATATTCTAATTATAATTTGATACCAGATCCATTACTTCTTTCTTCTGAATGTGCAGATGTTGAATCTTCTATTCAATCCTTGTATTCTGGAATAGAATCTACATTAACATCTGGAATCGGATCTGTCCCTAAAACAAATCCAGATTATATTGATGGCGAAAATACTGATTTTGAATTATTCTATG
>ERZ891134.2116-NODE-2116-length-12214-cov-28.568057_pt1 | contig 12214 bp, 23 predicted proteins | sample MGYA00520888_ERZ891134 | MGnify/ENA primary metagenome ERZ891134 (study PRJEB32303, sample SAMEA104408692) | aquatic metagenome | biome: Brackish water; feature: Coastal; material: water | place: Baltic Sea | collected 2014-10-23 | depth 10 m ... | reverse complement strand
ATGATCTGGTACTACGGACGTGTGTCGACAGACCACCAGGAGAACAGTGCCGCCAACCAGCGGCAGGTGTTTGAGGAGCTGGCTGCCGAGGCTGGTGAGCCATACCAGATCGTCGTCGACGAGGACGTGTCGGCGAAGACCTCGCTGTGCGAACGGCCTCAGGGTCGGTACGTGTGGGACCAGCTGAAGTCCGGCGACATGCTCGTCGTCCTGAAGCTGGACCGTGGCTGGCGTAGCGTGGAAGATGCCTCCCGCAGCCTGCGTGTGCTGCGTGAGATCGGCGTGCGGCTGAAGATCTTGGACTTTCCAGTCGACGTGTCCACCGACGAGGGTGAGTTTATGTTCCTGACATTCGCAGGCTTTGCTCAGTATGAGAACAGACTGAGGGGCCGGCGGGTAAAGGACATCAACCACTACCGCCGGCGGAACGATCTGCCATACAACGTGGCCAGGCCGTTCGGCTGGAAGCGATCCGGCCATCGGTGGGTGGAGCTACCCGAGGAGAGAGCCATCGCAGATGAGGCTGCGGAGCTGCGGGCCGAGGGTCTCAGCTACAATGCCATCGCCAGCAATTTCTGCTTGCGTCCGGGCTACCACAAGCCGGCGATTCGCCCGACGAAGAAGCCGACCGGGCGAAAGCTGTGGTACTGTGACAAGGATATCAAGGGTCTGCTTTTGGCTCGGGCAGCCGGATATCCAAGAGATCCGCAATCTCATGTGCGAGCGAGCGCGCCCGCAAAGAAGCCCGCTTAAGCGGAACTCCATGCTCCTCCGACAGGGAGCGAAGGGTCATGCCCTCTTCAAACCTGTCGGCAGCAAACGTCTGCTGCTCAGGGGCTAGCATCTCTATCGCCATGCGGAGGTGGTCCATCTCGTCTTCCGTGCCGACGAGTTCTTCTGCCACCTCCATCGGTATGCGGTCGCCGTCTGGCTCTCGGTTGCCGCGCCTGATCCACTTGTACATGGCATTGAGGACGGCCCGTGCGAAGTACGCCTTTGGGTATGCGAGCCGGGACTTGTCGTAGGTGCGAGCCGCCTTGCAGAGGGCGAGGTAGCCTTCACCTTCCAGGTCGTCACGCAGGTTGTCTCGCTGCCACTTGGGCCTGTGCTGCAGAAAGTATCCAGCCAGGATACCGACGAGAGGCCGATACTTAACCGCCAGGTCTTGGCGATGCTTGGAGAGTTTCGATTTGGCGCGCATGCTGTTGGAGCTGCTGCTCATGGCAATCTACCTTGCGCTTCAGCTCCTGTACTATCTCCGGGAAAATCTTTACCGACTCCGCTATGACTGCAACCTTGGCGTGAATACTGAACGCCCATGGGATGGCAGCGACACTCATGCCCAGGATGCCTACCAGTATTTCGTCGCTGAGCATCACAGTACTCCCTCCATTACAAACTCGCTCAGGACGTGCGCTGCTATGTATGGGATCCGGCCCGACACAGTTTGCTCAGCAAGCACATCCAGCATCACCAAAGACTCATCCGGGGGGTACTGATATATGTATGTGTGGTCGTCGATCTGTACTGTCAGGCGGATAATATCGACCTCGCCGCCGCCGCCACTTGCCTTGTGTCCTGGCCCCATAACCATTCGGTAATCCAGCGGCTGATGATAGCGACTACTATAGGCAACACAACCAACAAGAAGATACTGCCTGCATCCTCATGCCTCTCCTTGTAGATGCGGCGTATCTCCCTAATGTTATTGTCCGGCAGGGTCGCCATTACGATCAATGCGATCTCTGCGGAATGGTCCGTAAGGGCGGAGGCTCCGGACTCTCGGCCGGCTCTTTCGGCCGTGAGACGCAGTCGCACTCTGTCCATCCTTGGCCGTCTCCTGTCCTGATCTTTCCTGCACCCTTGCAATACTTGCAGTTTGGGTCGGGCTTGCCGTTGACCGGGCCTGGCTGGGTCTCTTCCCCCGATAGCTCGTAGGCTATAGCCACCGCCACCTCTGGCGTGTAGCTGTGTACCGCGTCGTCGGTCAGCCAAAAGAAAAGCCATGTCATCTGCTCAGTAGTCCTATTGCGCCGTAGTCTGGCAGCTTCTGCGGGGGGTAGCCGTCGATGGATCCGTACACCCAGCAGTCACCCGAAGAAACACAGACATTGAAGTCATCGTCCTTGGTTACGATCATGCCGGCTGGCTGTGGCGGGTAGTCCGAAGGCCAGTCTGGTACGGGCGTGTTCCACTTTCCCCAACTGTTCTGTATAAACCACACCCTGAAAGGCCAATGCGACTTAGTGTCGTCATACCCGACAATAGCAAGGTCATGATTCCAAGAGCCTTTGCGGCGATGGATATTCCCAGTGGGTGCGCTGGCCCATGCTGCCTGCTGGCCTGAGTGTGCTGCGTAGCCGTTGAACATCGCATCCATCAGGTCGTCCTGCGTGCGGACGTTTGTGATGCGGCCAACCTTGTTGTTGTTGCAGAGCTTTTGCACGTCGTCGGGCACGCCTCTGCCGCCCCACTTAATGCCATAGCTGGCGTCGTACTTCGACAGGTCGCACGGCGGGTATTTGTCTCGGGCCAAGAAGCCCACGTCTCGCTCAAACTTCGCCGCCCTCGCCGGCGACATGCCTTGCCCGCTGTGGCCTCGGGCTCCGTATGTCGGCTCCGTTGCTCCGCGTCGGAACCAGGAGTAGTGGACACCCCGCACCATAATGGCCGAGGCCCTGGTCACATCCCTCGCACCTCGGCTGCCGTGTGACACACAGTCGCCAGTGGTTTGCCGCTCCTCAAACATCCTTGGGTCGCATGCCAGGGCGTAGCCCCAAAGCAATGCCCGCTGCCCTTTGCCTGAGTCTTTGATGTTGGGCTCGTCAAAGTACTGCCAGGGCTGGCTGTCCAGGAACTCCGCCTTGTCCCTGGGGGATTCGATGTATCCAGTCAGGCCGTTTTCGTAGGCATTGAGGAGCGACAGCGAGTCGTCAAAGTCAGCGGGCATCGGCGGCTACCTCCCGGCATGCGGCAACGATCTTGGCCCGCAGGTCGCTGGTGATAGCGACATCGTCCAGGGAAAAGTACTTGCCCAGCACCTGTTCTATAGCCAGGTCCAGGCCAGGGTACTTGCCGACGAGAGGAGTCCCGCCGGCCGCCAGCCGCAGCGCGGTGCTGTGACACCGACGCCACATCCCGGTGGTCAAGATGCGGCTGTCCGTGGAGTCTCTCTCAGTGATGTCAGCGAGGGCATCGTAGATGCCTGCCACCATCGCACGGTCCTCGGAGGTGCTGGACCGGAGAGCGACTGCCACTGGACCATCGACTGCGACTGGCGGTTCGGAGGTCTTGGCTGGCAGGAAAGTGTACCCCACCAGCAGGACTGCGGCTAGCAGAATTGCGTTCTTCATTTCCTTAACCCCAGCAGGGCCTCCAGCAGGGCCTTGCATGCGGCGGTAACTTCCTCGCTGTTGTACGTTTTTTGCAGCCGCACAACGATCTCCAGGTCCGCCAGCAGCTGGCTCTTGGGCTGAGCGTCGGGGATCAGCTTCTGGATCGTCGGCCAATAGGCGTACAGCACGGCTGCCGCTAAGCCTGCAAGGGCGAGCATCTGTTGCTGGCTCATGTCGTCTCTTCCGGTAGGTACACAGTCACACCGCCGAGGCTGGCGGCTTTGTATTTGATCAGCTTGTGGGGATCGATCAGGCCGTAGCCATACTCGTCGTCCCTCCCCTCTGGGCCTGCGTCACGGGAGGTGGCCTGCAGGGCATTGATAACTTCGGCGGGCGTTAACTTCCTGCCCAGTGTACCCTGATACAGCGCCAGCACACCAACAACAAAGGGCGCTGCCATGCTGGTGCCGCTCACTGTGGCGTAGCCACCGGCCAGCCAGGTCGACTTAACGTCTTGGCCTGGTGCGGCGCAGACGATTTCCTCGCCGCGTGAACTGAACGGGCAGATGTCTCCGTGTCTGTCCACCGCACCAACGGCAACCGTCTCTGGCCACGCAGCCGGGTAGTTCACGGCACCGCCATCGTTGCCGGCGGCGGCGACTACGGTAACGCCTTTGTCGCTGGCCTCCCGGATAGCCTCATGTAAGATATCCGAGGGCTTGCGTGACCCGAGAGACAAGCAGGCAAAGTCGCATTCAATAGCCGCAGCGTAATTTAAAGCCCTGGCTACCGACATCGCACTGCAGGCGCCATTGTGATCCAGGACTTTTAGGCTGTGTACTTCCGCCTTGCGAGCTACTCCCTTGCACGGTGGTGCGTCCGCACAGATGATCCCCGTCACATGTGTCCCGTGACCTACGGTGTCGTCCGTTGTTGTGTCGGCGCTGAAGTTTCTTCGGTCGACGACTGCTCTTAGCGCCCAATGTTGTGCGGCTCCTGAGTCTAGGACAGCGATCCGGCATCCCTCGCCCTGGGTGTCACGCCACAGGGCAGGGATGCCGTAGAGTTTTAGGCCCCAGTCCACCTCCTCTTGCGACTGCGCCGTAGTCGGAAACGAAACCGTGTACGGCGGGAGGTGGTAGTCCCTGTCAATCCTCGGTTTCACTGGGTGAGATTGCCTGCAGGATAGCGATTATGATTGGGACAAGAGCCGTCACAATAGTCTGCCAGTCGATACCCATGGCGTGGAGTTCTGCCCCGCAGGACATCGCCGTGTAGCCCGAATCCTCCTCGTACCAGTCGGAGGCCAGCAGATAATCAAAGTAGGCGTCACCGTCCTCGGCTTCGAACAGGGGAATGACCACCTGGGCGATGTCGTCGACAAGCTTCCACTTGGCCAGCAGGTTGGACTCTGACTCGTACCGCTGGACGATCTCAATGCACTTAGTAAGTGCTTCACGGTTCTCTATCAGCCATCGGATTACACGCAGGTTCATCTTTGCTCCTCGGCGTCTAGGCAGGCGATTGCGACAATAGCGTGGCCGGCAATGTCGCATAGGGTTTCTCTGATCTTGCTACGAATCATTGTCCGCAGCAGGCCACGGAGTCGGCGGATTTTCTCTCCCACCCTTACCATCTGGTAGGTAACTGGGTGGATCCCGTCTTCGTTAACGGCGAGAGCGTTTGCGAGCGGGTCATCATCTGGACAACCGTAGTAGTTGCGCTTGCGCGTCAGCAGCTTGTGGATCTCGCTGCATATCGGAGCGTATGGATCACCAGTCCGCGCGGAATCGCATGGTGATCCTTCCGAGTTCGCTCCAGAATGTAGAATGGTGGTGGGGATCTTCAGCGTCGTCATCGAATGTCTCCAAATATGCCGTGCGAGCGTGCGCCCACTCCTCAAGGAATGTGTCGATCAGCTCCTGCTTGGTAAGGTCATCTGCCAAGGCGATGCTGCCGCCCTCCGCCTCGTCCGACCATCTCCAATACCCCTGCATGTCCTGCATGTGCGAGCGGGACCGCAGGTACACCCGCACGGGGAAAGGGCAGGGGAACTTTTCACTGGCCCACCTCCGAAGCCTGCGAGTTAATGATCTCTGCCAGTCGGGCTGCATCGCAAAGCCTCACGGTGAGAAGCCATTCGGTATTGTTCTTCCGGTGCAAGACAGTTGGTATTTGTTCTCCGGCATCACGGATGGACTGCTCCATCCAAGCCTGGAGCTGGACCCGTTCGGTTCTTTTTACTTCGACGTGCAGACCAGCAATGTTGTGCACCACATCGGGTGAGTCAACCCCGCCCTGGTACTGTACGCCACGCTTGGCCACGCAGCCGAGGTGTTCGGCCATAGCCTTGGCCGCTTCCCGCTCTCCTCGCTTGCCCTTCTCTCGGCTGTTCATCTGACCACCTTGGTCACCAGCGATCCTGCTTTCACTTCCACGGCTGCGGCTGCTGGGAACTGTTCCAGTATTAGCTTGGCAGCAACATCAGCAGTCTTCTTCGACAGGCCGCTACCTGTCTTCGCAATGTGCGCTGCCATCCGGCCTGTAGCTCGGTTGTCTGACTCCGAAAGATCATACAGAACAGTATACGCTCTTCCGCCTGATCTTTGTGTAAATCCTGCCAGTACTCTCATGGGTTTCTATCCTTAAAGTAAAGGACGTTTATCTTTCGTTCGTCCAGGTAGTAGTCCGGTATCGGCTCCGGGTCTTTCGCCAAAGCTTTGCGGCCCTTTAACGCGGCCAACGCGGCGTAGTCGTATCTCTCTGGATCAGACTGCAGCTTTGCCTGGAGGACGTGACCGAGGTGTAGGTCTGGTACGTTCGCCGCCACCTTGCCTGAGTGGTAGACGTGGTGACACCTGTCGCACATCTTCAAATAATTGAACGGCGCGTGCCCCTTGGATCTGTTTGGGCCGCCGACAATGTGGTGGACCTCCATGTCCCTGCGGTAGTCGGTGCTCGGCCACCAGCAGATAGCGCAGGATCGGAACTGCTCCGACCACTCCAGTAGCTCCAGCACCTGCTGTTCAGTCATCGTACATGTACTCTTCAGCCTTGCTGACATCGAACAACAGGCTCTCGGCTTGGTAAACGTCCTCCTGTGTGCGGTACCGCTGGGACTTAGGATCTGGTTTCTTGCCGATAAAGTAGCCGTCCAGCCAGATGATCCTGTTCGTCGGCAGCGCAACCAGGTTGCCGCTCTCCAACTCCAAGACGTGGGCGCACTTGTTTTGGTCAGGCTGCAAGACGAACCCGGTGTGGACCGCGTCGTCAGGTAGCCAATCGACCGTAAACAGGTATGTTCCGATCTCTTCACTGCCGCGCATGAGACAGCGAGCCTGGTGGTCCCGCAAATAGTCGAAGACGTGGACTACAGGTCGGTTGCTGAAACAATCCCATAGCTGAACCTGGTTCAGCAGCCTTCCGGGCTCTCCATCCTGTGTCGTCAGCGCGTGGATAGGTACGTTTCGGTAGTGGGCTCCGTGCTTTGTCATTACATGGAACCCGAGTGCGCGGCCCTTTACGCTTTGGATGCCAAATGCGTAGGCCTCGTCGTATCCCAGCCTGTCGGAAATGAAGTGCGCTCTTACGAAACACTTCAGTAGTGGTATGTCAGCGTTCACCATTCGCCCGAATGGAATCGGCCTCCGTGATATGCGTGGTCTTTTGCCTCCTGCGGCGAGCCACCGTATGACCCGCTGCTGCAGGGGGAGCATGCCTGGCAGTAGACGGCTTCGCCCTCGTACTCTTTTCTCAGCAGAGAAAGCGTTGCGTTAATCCGGCAGCCGCACTCTCGGCACCATGTGGAAAAGCGGCCGTTAGGCTGTGCCCTCCTAAAGGCAAACCGAATAAGCTCGCGGCTCGGGGCGTCATCCATTGGTAGGTATCCTCCAGCTTGCGCTTCCATCTGCCCTGACTTCGATCATCGCTCTCAGCGCTTCGACTGCCTTGCGCAGGGCTGCGACTTCTTCTTGCAGCTCTTTAAGTTTCTCCCCAGACATTTGTCAGCCTCCTCTTTAGGTCCTCGTTTTCTGCGGTCAGCTCTTCGATCCGGGCCAGCAGCTGGTCGATCACTTGCTGGCCGGAAGGCGTCTGTTCCTCCATCGATAAGATCCAGTACATGGTGATGCATAAGGAGTTTCCTCAGCTGCTCCGGTGGACGAAGGAACGAGCTGGGACACTCCAGGATGTGAACATTGGTGTTGCGGGTTTTGTCCCGTTTGAAGCTCGTCGTCCATGAGTCGTTCTGGTCGGTCGATATGACCCAGACCCACTTGCCGCTGGACTTTGAACGGATCACGTAGATCAGCGGAGAGGTCATGTCTCTGTGCGAGCTAGCCATGTTGGCCAGGAACACCGTGGGGTAGGGGTAATCCTCCGGACAGGTAAAATGCAGGCCACGGTTTTTGATTTCGATGCGGAATACACCGGCGGCATCTGGGTGCTGCAGATGGTCGACTGCGGGGTTAAAGCCCTCGGCGACAATCCGCTGGCCATGCGCTACCGACAGCTGCTCGGATCGAAGCTCGTCCACCCAGGCCTCCTCAGCCCTGTGCCCCTCGGCGAGCGACTGCTGAAAGGGACGCGGCATCAGGGTTTCTCCTGGGGGAACAGGTAGTTCCACACGCGGCGGAACCAGTTGGGTTTTTTCTCCACTGGCTCCCACTTCACCGGGAAGACGGAGTCGATGAAGAATAGGTCTCTCAGCTCATCCACCGTCTCACGCAGGAGCAGGTCATCTCGCCGCTCCTTGTCCGCTGGGCTGTCCATTTGTTTGTCCATTTGGGAACACTCCTACAGACGCATTGGCTCCTGGCTGCCGTCTGCCAGGATGTGGGTTAGCCCTGGCCCGCCTGATAGCCTCAGGGCAAGCTCCGTCAGCAGCCGGCTGGCGGTGGCGGAACCGATCTTGTCGGCCTCCCATCGATTCCAAATCGCCTTCCTGATTGACTCAGCCGACTCCTCAGTCGCCTCCTCAATCACGGCCATGGCGTCTTCGTAGATCCGGCGCTGCTCTCTGGTGACGAGATCACCAGGTCCACCTCTGCGTTGCCTTGGTTGTGCATCCATGCCTCAGGGCTCCAAATTTGCGATTTAAGAGGGGGTTTTATTTTGGGGTGTCTCCACAGCCTTGCGACCCTTATCGGCCGCTACGAGGGCTGCTATGCCCTCCTGGAGTACCTTCTCCTTGGGGCGGCGATATTCGGCTACCTCGTAGTCCTGAAGCCAAGACTTAGCCACCGGCTTCTCGTCGGGCGGCTTTCGGTGTGGGGATTCGCGGACAAGCCAGTGGGTTAACCACCGCTCCAGGTCGCCGGAGCTCTCTAATTCCGCTAGTTTTTCCGGCAAAGCACCGAGGTGCAGGTGCGCTTTGCCGAGGGCGTGATCCAGGTCGATCAGCGGCAGACTGGATTTCCACCTAGCGCGCAGCTGCGGAGTAATTCCGGCGAAGCCGGAAGAAGAAAACGAAAGAGAAGAAGAAAGAGAAGAAGAATTAGAATTAGAAATTGAATTAGAAGGCGCCTTCCCGCTGACTTCAGCTCTGATTTCAGAGTTGATTCCAGAGTTGAGTTCAGAACTCTTCTTGCTGCGGGCCTCCCGTGCCTTGGCAGCAGAGGCAACCATCTTGTCGTACTTCGTCTTTACTGAGGTCCGCACCTCCTCCATCTTCTTGTGGCAGAGCCTCTCCTCTGAGGTTCCCTCGTCAAAGACGGAGAATCTCTTCCTTATGACCAGCCAGTCCTCTGCAGGGATCCCGCCGGCAATGCGAGAGCATGCCTCGGCGTCGTTGGGCAGGCCACCCTCGCTCCAGCAGTGGCACAAGAGACGGGTGTAAGCGCCGACCTGAGCCTGGGTCATTGACGCTGTGCTGACGAAGAAATCGTCAACAAAGAAGGGCATGTAATCTAATGCCATCTCATCCTCCGTGATGATAAAAGTGGCGGCCGGGGGTAGGTTGACGACGGGAGCCCCCCGGCCGCCGGGGGGAATCAAAAAGGGACATCGTCCCCGCGTGACTCTTCCTGCTTGCCACTGGACAGCAGGGTCAGGTTTTTGACGCTAAGCTCCACGGCCGACCGCTTCTCGCCGTCCTTTTCCCAGGAGGCCAGGCGGATCGAACCTGCGACGGCAACCAACTTGCCCTTCTGCAAATAAGGAAGGACACCCTTGGGGTTCCAGTGGCTACACTGGACGAAGGTTGTTTCACCCTCCTTGCGGCCGTTAACCGCCACGGTGTAGCGAGCCACCTCGGTGCCCTGCACATCCTTACTCCTGGCGTCGGCGGTTAAATGCCCGCTAAAGACGCACATGTTCATTCCCTCAGCCATTCACTGTCTCCTCTGCAAAAGCGTCATCGAACATCTTCTGAAAGCGTGCGACGGTTCCCGAGGGCATGGCCCCCTCGCTCTCACGCAGCTTCACCCGGGACAACACCTTCAGAGCTGAGGTCTCGTCCCGCACGTCCATCGCAGCCACCAGGGCTTCCTCGGCCTTCTCAGCCAGGCTGCTACTCGTCTGCTGCTTGGTGGGCTTGGCGACCGCATCGTTGCCGTCGTCGTCCTCGCCGGACGCAGCCCCAGTAAGAGCGATGGTCAGAGTCCGCTGGGCGTAGGTCATGGCAGACTTCATCGCCTGCATGTCCTTTTTCCCCATCATTAGCGGCAGGAAGCCTGCCACCCACTGGCCAGACTTGTGCCGCAACACGGCCCTCGCCACCCATTCGCCATCAACCAGCAGCGGCTGGACTGTGATGGCCAGCCCGTGCTCGGCACAGGGAAGTGTCACGCTGGCTCGTACATCCACCATGGTGGAGTACATCGATTTGTAGTGCGGGTTCTTCCCGCTCTGCTTAATGGCCGTCATCTTCGACTGGGCCAAAGCCAAGGCGGCATTTAATTCCGACGTGTCCTCACTCTCCAGCCGCCAGATATCCGCAGGCCCACACACCCTGCTCGTCTCTTCGACGAGGCCGTCAAAGTCTGCTCTATTCACCCTGAACCTCCTTAGTAAACATCCACCCCGGCACTGGAAGCTCTTTGATCTCGCTGTAGTCCGCCGGGAGATACTCACCGGTCTCTCGGCGGAGCGCAATCTGGTCCAGTGTTCGTTTGATCTGCTCGCCGGCGGCGTCCACCAGTTCGGCCGGCGGCCGGAAGACCTGCGCCTCATACGGCGGAATGGTCTGGACGCAGACGAAGGGCATGCGGTGGTGCCCGTAGCCAAGCTCCATCGCTGACTCCACATACCAGTGGGCCTGCCAGAAGTAGCCGAAGTTGAGGAAGGACTTGGCGAGTTCCGGCCAGGTGCTGGACGTGGTCTTCACGTCGTAGACCAGGTTCGGCGTGTTGCCGTCCCAGCGGGCTCGCCGCCTGTGCCCGTGGGCGTCTGTCCAAAACACGGACTTCTGAGTTTCGACGGTGGCGTCGATGAGGTCGGTGATCGCTGTGTTCGCCTGAACGCCCCGCAGCATCAGCCGCAGCTTCTCCAGGTCAGCCCTGCTGATCTCCCGCTTGCCCGTGGACGACATCTCGGCCTTCCACTGGTCGAACGCCTTTCCTCGCCGCTGGCCGCTGGCCGACAGGACGCTCTCCGGAGCCAGGCAGAAGAGGTCGTCGATCTTCCCGCCGGAGATGACGATGTCCCACATCTCATCAAACAGCGTGCCAAACGACGTGCCCGCGTTCCCCGAGAACAGGGACACCCCCGACTCCAGCAGAGCTTGGCCCATGCCGCCGTGCCGATAGATCTGGTGGGCGTAGGAGCGGCTGATGTAGTCCGTCCGCCGGTGGTACTCATCGTTCGACAGGTCCGCCGCCGAGAAAACGGTCGGGTTCTCTAACGTGTCCAGAATGGACATCGGTTCACCTCCTGTGAAAAGCCCCATCCCTGGGGCGGCAGCCTTCCGTGCAAAACCACGTACGGCAGGAGGAGTTCCGTGGAGGCTATTGCTTTCGCCAGAGTGGCGAGCCAGAGTGGCAGTAGACCGGCACCCAATACAGTTGAGCTAGGGGTGCTTTCCAGTACCATAGAGGGGCCGGTCGGCCCCTGTGAGGTACTTTTGCCATGATGCTCGTCGACTTTGCCGATATCTACTGCACCGCCGTTCACGGATCCGATGGATACCGTGAGCAGCTCCGCGTCCTTGCGAATCGCCTTCCATGGCGTGTGCATGATTTGTCTCCCTCAGCCATCTCAGAGTACCTCAGCGGTGCCCTGAGAAAACTGTCTCCCACTACCGTCGCCAACCATCGCCGCATGTTGCTGACGCTCCTCAGAGCCGCTCAGCGTGATGGGTTGGCGGAACATTCTAACGACGAAGTTCGGCGTGTCAAGCACTTTTTTCCACCTGTACGGGCGTGGACCTTGGATGAGCTGTCCAACCTGGTGCGGCACGCCAAGGCGATGCCAGGCAGCACCAAGAAATATCCTTGCCCCTACAGCACATTGATGCCAGCCTGGGTGCTGACCGGCTACTCCTCTGGGCTGCGGCGTGGCGACCTGCTGCGCATCCGGTGGGACGAGCTGCGGGGCGACAGGCTTCAGATCCTAATGAGCAAAACCAACAGCGTCCATGTCAGCATCTTGGACCAGCCGGCCTTGGAGAGCCTCGGACGGCTGCCTCGCTACGACAGGATCATCTTCGGTACGATCATCAGCGTAGATCAAATAAAAAAGGTGATGCGGCGGCTGATCCAAAGGGCCGGCTTGGAGGGGAGTGGGAAGTACCTGCGGCGATCCTCAGCCACCTACGCGGAACTCAGCGGCATCTCAGCTTCGTTCCAGCTAGGCCACAAAACGCCCGGCATGGCCTGGCGGCATTACGTCGACCAGGTCATCCTGGCTGAGCGGCGTAAGCCGGTGCCGTCTATTCCCCAGGC
>ERZ891134.2112-NODE-2112-length-12226-cov-7.886944_pt1 | contig 12226 bp, 14 predicted proteins | sample MGYA00520888_ERZ891134 | MGnify/ENA primary metagenome ERZ891134 (study PRJEB32303, sample SAMEA104408692) | aquatic metagenome | biome: Brackish water; feature: Coastal; material: water | place: Baltic Sea | collected 2014-10-23 | depth 10 m ... | reverse complement strand
TCACGGTTGCCGTCGATGGCCCTCGAGGCGTCGCCGCTATTGGACGTGCTCGACTGTGTGGCCTTGCCGCCACGGGCCACGTTGCTGCCGCCGGCAAAGACCTCAACCTCCGCGAGCGTGAGGGTGCGGCTGCGACCGGGCAGCTCGATCCGCACGTAGCGGCCCCGCGAGCCGGGCTCCTCGGCGAGTGGCTCGCTGGCCGGCTCCAGCAGGGGCACGATGCGGTCGGCAAGCGCCACGCGAACCCCGGCATCGCTCACCAGCGGCAGGGCTCCAATCAGGTCGACAAGCCGCCGGGGATCCTCCGCGGTGAGCTGCCAGACCTGCTCAACGGAGTTGCCGCCGGAGGCTGCATCGATGGTCATCAGAGCGACGTAGCCGATTCGCCGCATGATCGGCCGGGTGGCCGACGTGGCAAGCCGCTGCATGTCGCCACGGAGCGCAGCCAGCTGCTCGGTGGGTCGGCTGAGCATCAGCCGGATCAGGTCAAACACGGTCGGCGTGTCGACGGAGCCGTCGCGGGCATCGAGCTCTCTCAGGGCTTCGGCCACCACGGCCACCACGCTGCGGCCGTCGGCCTCTGCGATGCGTTCCACCGCGTCGCTGCGGAGCCGCTCGTCGAGCCCTGCCCGCAGCAGCATCTCCCGACAGACCGGCAGGCTTCGCGGCTCGGCCGCCAGCTCATCGTTGCTCATCGAGCCGTAGAGATACCGCCAGCCGGCGTCGCTGGTGAACGCCAGCGGCTCACCGCGGCTGCGGGCGGCCTCAAACGCCGGCACGAGCACCCTGGCAGCCTCGCGGTTCACGTAGGCCATGAAGCGGTCTCCAGGAAACTCTTCAACGATCGCCAGGGCCTCAACCGCCTCGGGGGTGCGAAGCTCGCAGGCCGTTCGCAGCGCCTCAAGCCGTACTCGCGGGCTCTCGTCAGCCGCCGCCCGCATCACCATCGCGTGCGGGTGCGGCACGCGGTCGATGATCGCCGCCAGCACCCGCATCCCCGCGGCGCGAGCCCTGGCGTCGGGCGAGGTGAGCACGGCTTCGAGCAGGTCGGCATCCACCTGGTCGAAGTGCCGCAGCGTCCAGAGGGCCTCGAGGCGATGATGCTCTGAGGCGGTGTCAGCGGTGTCGAGCGAGGCCAGCCAGGCGTCTACCGCCGGCACCACCTCGTCTTCATCGCGGCCGGCCAGTTCGAGCTTGGCCCGGTATCGCACCCGGTCGGTCGGGTGGGCGAGCAGGCCGACGAGCTCCTCGACCGAACGCTCGGTCATCGACTCGACCTTCGCCAGCGGGCGGTCGTCCATCACCACGCGATACACGCGGCCGTGCTGCCGGTCACGGCTGGGATCGCGGAGGTTGTGCTGCATGTGGCCGATGATCGGGTTTTGCCAATCCGTGAAGTAGATCGCCCCGTCGGGGCCCACCTCGAGATCAGCGGGCCTGAAGTTCACATCGCTTGACGAGACGATCGGCTCGGCTTCCACGGCCACAGGGAAGGCGTCGGCGTCTGGGTTGGAAGAAGGCTCAAACCTGTAGCGAAGGATTCCCTGGAAGCCGATCACATTGCCGACGAGCAGGTTGCCCTGCATCTCCTCGGGGAAGTGGGGGCTGGAGAGAAACTCGATGCCTGGGCAGGGCCGCGTCCGCTGCTGATACACGCTTGGAGCACCGCCATGCTTGTCCATTCCATCGAGCCGGGTGGAGAAGACACTGCCCCAGTAGGGCACCGAGCCGGTGCCGTCGACGACGATGTCGTCGCCCCAGTGGTTGAAGGCATGGCCGTGGGGGTTGGCAAACGCGTAGCTCGTGTAGAGGCCGACCTTGCCAGTCCTCGGCTCGTAGCGGAAGACCGCTCCGTTGGCCACGCGAGCCGGCGGCCCCCAGGGCGTCTCCGGCTGCGAGTGGTGGAAGGTGCCCTCCTGAAAATAGAGAGCGCCTGCCGGATCGAACGTGAAGCTGTTGGCGGTGTGGTGGGTGTCGGCGGTGTCGAGGCCGCGGATGATCCGCTCCTTGATGTCGCAGCGGTCGTCGCCGTCGGTGTCTTCGAGATAGAGCACGTCAGGCCCCTGGGCCACGATCACGCCTTTCCCCCAGAACTCAAAGCCGGTTGGGTTGTGGAGGTCATCGGCAAAAGTCTTCACGCGATCGGTGCGGCCGTCGCCGTCGGTGTCTTCGAGGATCAGCAGCTTGTCGTTCATCGCCTCGTCGGGACGCCAGTGCGGATAGGTCGGCCAGACGGCCACCCACAGCCGGCCCGCGGTGTCGAAGGCCATCTGCACCGGGTTGATCAGCTCGGGAAACATCGCTTCGTCGGCCACCAGCTCCACCCGCATGCCCGCGTGGACGGTCATCTTGCCGATCGCCTCGTCGCCGGAGAGGAAGGCATGCTTGCCGCCTGCGAGCTGACCGGGCTTGTTGGTCTGCACGTCGATCAGGTCCGGCAGGCCGACCTCGTCGACCGAGGGCAGCGGGGCCTCGGCGTCGCCTAGCGTGGCCGCGGTTGCCCAGATGCGACGGTCGCGGTTGGCCGTCTTCACGTCGAGGTATTCCAGCTCCCGCTGGGCAACTTCGTAGTTGGTCTGGCCGCCGACAAACCTCAGCCAGGCCCGGCCGCCGTAGGTGGAGTAGCCGTCGGTCACACGGTAGCGGTTGAACCAGTGGAAGTTCTTGTCGGCGACGGCCAGCTGCAGCCGCGTCAGCGCCTGCTCGCTCCGCTGGGGATGCCGGCCGAAGAGGGCCTCGTCGATGATGCCGGCGATCACGCGGTCGCCGGTGGCGGTGGGATGGATGCCATCGACGGTCAGCGGCTCGGGCTCGCGGTCGTAGGCCTCGAGCGTGGGCCGCACGAGATCGACGCAGGGCACGCCCTTCCCGCGGCAGACCTCCTGCATGGCGGCGGCGTAGAGACGGATGTGCTCGTTGTGGGCCGTGCCGTCGGGATAGTGACGCTTGGTGTGGTCTTTGGCGCCGAGATGCTCGTGGCCGATCGGTGTGAAGAGCACCAGCCGCGGGGACGAGACGCCGTTGTAGGTCTGACTGAGCGTGTGATCGATGAAGGCGGTGAGGTCGGCCTTGAAGGCCTCCAGGCCCTCGGGGCCGGCATGAGCCTCATTGCTGCCGAAGAAGGCGAAGATCACATCGGCTGCCGTGCCAACGAGCTCGAAGCGGTTCTCGCGAACAATCGATGGATCAGCGATCTCGCCTGGCCGGGGGATCGGGGCGGCGCCGGTGAGCCATTGATCGGGGGAGCCGAAGTCGGCGCTCCGCAGCCGCTTGGCCGGGTCGACCTCATCGCCGTCGACGGCCAGGTTGCGGATCGTGAGGCGGCTCTCGGGAAAGCGGCTCTGCAGCATCACCTCCAGCCAGCCGGTGTGCTGCATCGCGTCGGCAACGCCACCGCCGATGATGCAGATATGGTCGCCTTCTTCGATCACCAGCTGGGCAGCCGGGCTCACGGCCGGAGGCAGCAGGAGGAGGACTGTCAGCAAGGAGGCGATCCACCAATCGTTCGCCCCGCCAATCGTCATCTGCGTCCGACGCCTGCCCATCAGTTGCATCTCCTTCGGCTCTCAGCGGACCCGCCGCAGCGGCCCCCGATCTCCACTCCCTGTGAGACCTGAGAGTATAGCCGCCGCCGGTCTGTGGGCGTCTGCCCGCTCACCATGCGGCAGGTCTCACCGTGCGCGGCTTCGATCACGAGCGACATGCATCGTCAGGATTGTTTGCCGCGGGCTTCCTTCACGCGAAACGCAACGATTGTTTTGATCAGATCGTAGGGAATCGGCTCGGTCAGCGGAAACTGCACCGACCCCTTCGCCGTCTTGAAGCCCGCGAGTTCTGAGCGAAAGTGCTCCATCGCCGAGGGAGTCGGATAGAAGCCGACATGCTTCTCGAAGGCAGCGAAGTGAACAAGATTCTTTCCCAGCACGAAGGTTGGTATCCGGTAGACGATGCGTTCCTCGGCTTCCGGTGCGGCCTTCTGCACGATGCGGCGAATCCTGGTGAGGACCTTCTGCACGGCCGTGGGAAAGGCTGCGATGTAGGCGTCGAGTGTGGGCTCGCCCGCCACCGGGGCCTTGGGTTTCTTGCGTGAACGATCAGGCATTGTTTTCGCGTTGGAGCGGCGGGTGGGATGCGGTGGCGTGTGAGGCAGACCAGGCGACGGTCACCACGATCACCAGGCCGATCAGGAGCCCCGCGGCGAGGCCTTGCGTGACACCGAGGCCAAAGCCGATCTCGGTGGCATCCAGTTGGATATCCGGCGGAACCTGAAACACGGTTCGGTAGTAGTCGGGGCTGACCGCGCCGAGAAGAACGCCGCATCCGGCACCGACCGCGGCGAACACGATGCCGCTTGTGATCGTGATGGCAAAACCTCTGACGACGGTCATGGCGGTGGCTTTCAGCTGCGGAGAATCTTGGCCATGGTCTTGCCCTTGGCGAGTTCGTCCACGAGTTTGTCAAGGAGGCGGATCTTCTTCATCAGCGGGTCTTCGACGTTTTCAACCCGCACGCCGCAGACGACCCCGGTGATCAGGTGGCAGTTGGGGTTCATCGCCGGAGCCTGTGCGAAGAACGTGTCGAAGTCGACCTGCTGCTCGAGGACCTCCGCCAGCCCGGCCCGGTCGTAGCCCGTCAGCCAGCAGATAATTTCATCTACCTCTTCTTTCGTCCGCCCTTTCCGTTCCGCCTTGTGTATGTAGTGCGGATACACCGAGGCGAACGGCGTGGTGAAGATGCGATGGCCAGCCATGCGTGTCCTCTGGTCGGTGCGGCAGCCGCTGGAAACGATGAGCACGACCGCGAGTGGAATCCAAACAACGCTCAACATGAAAAACTCGCAACGTGAGGGAAAGCCGGCTTCGCGTGCTTTCGGTCCGGACGATCCGGAGCGTTTTGGCGAATGGCCGAAACGCCCACACTCACGGCTCATAGGCTACCGCAGGGGGTAGAGGTCCGCTGCACGTCGAGTTGGCGGACGACCGACAGCCGCATGCCGATCACCCCGCGGGCCTTCCCTGCCACAGTGCCGCCGTTGGCCTCCCGCCGCCAGGAATCCTCGGACTCTCGGCCGGTGGCCATCGATCGCAAACAGGCTCCAGACAACGAGTGTTGCCAGCAGCAGCACACGTCGCTTGGCGCGTGGGCGCACTACGGCCTGGGCACCGCCAACGAAGACCTGCCCGCACGAGGCGTGGAGAACCGCGCCTTGTATTGGAGTTGAACCGTCTTGCCCGGCGGGAGGTCCGTGGAGGCGTCAACGGGCTGCCCATCAATCGCGAGCGTAGAGTCACCGGGCTCGGTAGACCGCGGCCTGCGGATAGGCGGGGCGGCCGAAACCATGTGTTTCCCAGGAACGGGGCGGGGTGCTCACAGGTGAGCCATCAGGGCGCAGGCTATGGCCGGAAACGCTGGAGATCGAGTTCTTTGATCGCCCTGTAGTGTTTGTTGTTGCCGGTGAGCAGGGGGCGATTGCATTCCACAGCTGTTGCAGCAATCAGGGCATCAGCCACGCCCATGGCAATGGCGAGCCCGTATTCCTCCATGTAAATCGTGGCGCGATGCCCGATGTTTTCCGTCAGGGGCAGCATGGCGAACTGCATGTCGCTGAGGAACGCTTTGATGCCACGGACTTCGGCGTTGTCTCGGGCACCTTGCAGGAGCTCCATGTAGGTCACGGTGGAGAGGCTTCGCTCCCCCGCGGTATCGACCGCCTTGGCAGCCTTTGCATTTCCGCGAAGGACCCAGATGAGCACGTCGGTATCAAAGATCATGGAAGCGACCCCGTCGCAGCTGGCGGACGTGGGAGGGAACGTCCTCGAGTTCACGTCGGTCGGCCCACATGCCAAAGGCAGGGTGATCTTTCGCACTCACCAACGCGTCGTCTGCGCGGGCTTCGAGAGGCAGCATGACTGCTGCGGGTTTGCCGCGGTACAGCACGGTGACCCGCTCATTGCGGCTCAGCGCACGAATGACCTCCGCGGATTTGTTGCGAAGATCCACAAACGAGGCTTCCATTGCTTTGGCTCCAAAGTGTGCATGCGAAGTGTACACATTGAGGAGAGCCTCTGCACGCCATCGGCGGCTCGAGTGGCTCGCCCAAGTGTGTGAGAATCTTCCGGATCGGCCCTGGCTCCGTGATGAAGGCAAAGAGCCGAATATCGCCGCCGCAGTTCGGGCACTCGAGCGGACACTCCTCCCCCGCCCGCGCCATCAGTTTCGCCCACGCAATCCGTGAGGTGTCGTGCGAGCAGGGCTTTGCGGTCGCGGCACAGGATGCTTCCGTGGCATACCCGTCGCCTCCATGCCCGCCGGTCGCGGCCTCTTGCCGCTTGCCGACGTTGCCGCTTGCCGACGTTGCCGCTTGCCGACGTTGCCGCTTGCCGACGTTGCCGATCGCGAGCAATGTGACCGCGGGCCTGAGCTTGTGATTGGCCGCAAAGACGCCGTGAGAGCGATGCCGGTGCTTCCGCGGTGGCGGGACGAGATCCGCGAGCCTGTCGAGGAACTCAAACGGCGTGAGTTCGACGACGCCGTTGGCCCCCGGCCGCGTTGACTTCCGGCCGCGGCCGGGCCCGACCCAGTTGGCCGCCCTATGCCGCGGCAGCACGTAGCGGACGCGGGCGATCCGTCCGCCAGCGCCGTGGATCTGGGGCTCACCTATCTCTTCATCTCCCACGACCTCTCGATCGTCGAATACATCTCCGACGACGTGGCCGTGATGTACCTGGGCCGCCTGGTGGAGCACGCTCACGCGGCCGACCTCTACGCCGCGCCCCTGCATCCCTTCACCCACGCGCTGTTTTCAGCGGTGCCGAGCGTCGAGGCGGCCCGCCGCCGCGGCCGGATCGCCGCCGGCCTCAGGCGAGTGGATTTTCCAGCCTGACATTCGGAAAGCGGCTGAAGTCCGCGTCGGCTGAGACCACCGCCAAGCCGTGCTCCAAGGCGAGCGCCGCCAAGTGGGCGTCGGGCACATGCTCCGCCCGAAGCCCTGTCGCACCCAGCAGGTTCCCCAGGATTTCGCCGTGGCGCGGCGTTGGGCTCGGCACCCAGACCGCCTCGCAGCCCAGCCACTCGTGTACCTGCCGCCACGCCGTGGCCACGCTCACGGGCCGTTCGAAGATCCGCTGATTGCTGGTAAGCCGTACAAAAGCGAGCAGACTCGGCCATGGCAGACCGAGAGGAACCGACTCGCTCAGCCGCTCGTCCAGCCAGGCCCGCGCCCGCTCGTGTTGCGAGAACGATGTCGTGAATGCATAGACGAGGATATTCGCGTCCACGAGCCTCATCGAAACGCCTCGCCCTCGGCAGCCGCAAGCGCGGAGGCGACGTCGTCAACATTCGGCAGGCGACATCGCCCCAGATCGACCGGCTGGGTGCGATACGGGGCGGGCGGGCGGGGCTCATGCATGCCCGCGAGCCCCCGCCGCAACGCTTCGTTCACCACTTCCTTGAGCGGCTTGTCGAGCGCCCGCCGCAGCTGCTCGATCCGAGCGGCGACATCATCGTCGAGGGATAAAGTCGTTCTCATGCATCAAAGCATAGACAGCTTGATGCGTCGATGTCTATTTGGCTGTTATGCCTACATTTTATGGGCAGTCAGCCGCAGGCGGCGACCAGCCAGTGGCACGGCGGCCCACCACCAACTCCACGATCGTGCCATCGGAGAGCGTCGCGACCCCGGTTCCTTGCATGCGACCGCCACCGATAGTCATCCCGAAAGACGACGGTGTCTTGTTTAAGGATGGGTCGGCCAAGCGTCAGCCAGCTTCTCCCGGATTGTCGCGATGCCCCGGTCTTCCATGGAGACCGTTTAAGTCGAGGCCGAGGCGGCGGTAGGTGAACCGCTTGAGGTCGAAGCCGAGCAGGTGCGGCACGGTGGCGTGGAAGTCGCGGATGGTGCTCGCGGCCATCATGCCGCTCTGCCTAAACCTTGCCCCGGGTGGCCTTTGAACCGTACCCTATACGGATGCCTACTGTTCTGAGTGTTGGTGGCTTTCGCTTTCACTTCTACTCGGATGAGGGCAGTGAGCCTCCCCATATCCACATTCGGTGCGGACATGGGGAGTGCAAGTTCTGGCTCGATCCTGTGGGGCTTGCCAGGAATCGTGGCGTTCCCCCTCATCTTGTGAGGGAGATGGAGCGGTTGGTGCACGAACATATCGGCACGTTGTCAGAGGCATACGATGAGCACCATCCACCAAGAGAGCGAAACCGTGGCGACACGCGCGTGGACTGAGGGTCGGATGGTCTATGTGGAGTTGACCGATCAACGCGTAGTTGGATTCCCGGCAGATCGCTTCCGTCGGCTGAAGGCGGCGACGGCGTTGGAATTGGCTGAGGTGGTGCTGGAGGTCGGCGGGACGGCTCTTCGTTGGGAAACGCTCGATGAAGACATCTCGGTGGAGGGTGTGGTTGCCGGACGATTCCAGTTGCCCCCAGGGTAGGGGCGCGGCGAGCCTTTGGTTTATCCGGCTCTTCCGCAGAATCTGTGGGTGAACTCGGCGTCTTGTAACGCTGTTCCGCGGCATGCCGCGAGTTCCAGGAGCCCGACGTGAGCCCTGAGTGGGGAGGCCGTGCCCTACGCCGTGATCGGCGGCAACGCCGTGATGGCGTGGGTGGAGCAGGTCGACGAGGCGGCGGTGCGGTTCACGCAGGATGTCGACCTTGTGCTCCGCCGCGAGGATCTCGGCCGAGCCACCGAGGCGCTGGCCAAAGCGGGATTTCTCCACCGGCACGCAGCAGGCATCGACATGTTTCTCGACGGCCCCGGTGCCAAGGCCCGCGATGCGGTGCATGTGATCTTCTCCGGTGAGAAGGTGCGGGCGGAGTATGCGACGGCTGTGCCGGACACATCGGAGAGTGTGTCCTTCAACTCCTTCCGCGTGCTCTCGCTGGAGGCATTGGTGCGGATGAAACTCACGTCGTATCGCGACAAAGACCGCATGCACCTTCGCGACATGCTCGACGTCGGCCTGATCGATCACACCTGGCCCACCCGCTACCCGCAGGAACTGGCCGAACGGCTACAGCACCTGATCGACACCCCCGACGGTTGATGGGAGAGCGAGCGGAGCTGCTCGGGCCCGCTCAGGCCATCAACTCCGGGATCACACGGGCGTGCTCGACGCCGGTGAGCCGGAAGTCGAGGCCGAGGTGGCGAATGGTGAACCGCTGGTGGTCGAAGCCGAGCAGGTTCAGCACGGTGGCGTGGAAGTCGCGGGTGGTGGTCGCGGCCATTGTGCCGCTCTGCCCAAACCTTGCCCGGACGGCCACCTCGCAGCCCGTGGAAAAGCTTTCAGCGGTATGCGGCTGTGTCGTCCGGCCCTCGGAGCGTGAGCGTGGTCACGTGTTCTCGTGCGAGGGGCTTCAGAAGCGGCGCTCGCGCGTTTGTGATGTCATTGGCAGGTGTTAAGCCAGTGCCAGACAGGCATGAACTCGATGCCTGCGGGCATCGATCGCCCGCGAGGGAGGGGCGGCTCGGAAAGTAAGAGACGCCGGGCCTCGGGAAACTCGTCAGCGGCGTCGATGAGTGGCTGGACCTCCCGGTCAAACGTCGCTGCGTTCGTGAGATTCGCTGAGACCTGGTAGAGCGTTTGTGAGCCATCAAAGCGGGTGGCCAGGAAGTCGACCTCGCCACCGCGAGCCGTTTTCACGTAGGCGAGATCCCGTGAGTCGCGATGCAGTTCGCAGGCGACAATGTTCTCGATCAAATGCCCGCGGTCCAAGCCAGCTGCAGGACTGAACGCATGCGAGAGACCGTGGTCCACGAGGTAGCACTTGCGGGGATTCACCTGCCGGCGACGCTCCGATGGCGTTGCCAATGGGATCGTAAAGAGCAGGAACGCATCCTCGAAATACTCGAGGTACCGCAGCAACGTCTCTTTCGACACGCCGATCCCCCGCGACCTGAAGTCGGCGTAGAGCTTGCTGACGCTGACGAGCGTTGCGGCGTTGCGTAGCAGTTGGCGAGCGAACGCCCTGAGGGCCACGAGATTGCTCACCGAATGCCGCTCGGCAACATCACGAAACAGAACCGTTTCAACGTAGCCCTGGAGGAGTTCGACTCGCTCCCGCTCGGTCGGCATCGCAGTGGCCTCCGGAAACCCCCCCACGGCAACATAGTCGTCGAAAAGGGACTGGAGGTGCGACTTGGTCGCCGCGCTGAGGTGCGTTGCCGGCAGGGACACGCCACGGGCAGCAGAGAACTCCCGAAAGCTGAAGGGCGTGATCACAGTCTCCATCGCGCGGCCTCGCATGCTGGTGGCCACTTCGCGACTGAGCATGCGTGCTGACGATCCGCTGAGAAACACCTCCACGTTTTCAGCATCGAGGATGCGGCGAACGAAGGCTTCCCAGCCGGTGACCACCTGAATCTCGTCCAAGCACCAGGTCACCGTCTCCGCCCGTCGCAGCGTGGGATGTGCGCGGTAATAGAGATCAAGGAGTGTGCCGAGATCTGTCGCTTCGATCCCGGCCAACCGCTCGTCTTCGAAGTTGAAGTAGACCAGCCGTTCGCGATCCACACCGGCCGCGAGTCGACCCGCCAAACATTGGTAGAGAAAAGACGTTTTGCCGGCACGCCGCATACCGATCACCGCGCGGGCCTTCCCGGCCACCGTGCCGCCGTTGGCTTCCCGCCGTGTCAGTTGAGGAAAACGCAGGTCCGCAGCGTCAGCCAACTTCTCCCGGATTGCCTCGGTGATGCGATCTTCCATGAAGACCGTTTTAACTGGATTCCGGTCTTTTGCGAAGACTGCTTTCCGGCATCGTTTCGGCGTGCTGAAGGAACATCAGGCTGCAGAGCGGGGCTGAGACGGGGCAGGTTGGTCGTCTGGGTGTGTGACGGCGGTCACTGCCCGCCTCCTCAGGTCATCAGTTCCGGGATCACGCGGGCGTGCTCGACGCCGGTGAGCTTGAAGTCGAGGCCGAGGTGACGGTAGGTGAACCGCTCGTGGTCGAAGCCGAGCAGGTGCAGCACGGTGGCATGGAAGTCGCGGATGTGCACCGGGTCTTTGACGATGTTGTAGGAGAAGTCGTCGGTCTCGCCGTAGATCTGCCCGGGCTTGGCACCGCCGCCACACATCCACATCGTGAAGCACCGCGGATGGTGGTCGCGGCCGTAGTTCTCCTTGGAGAGGCCGCCCTGTGAATAGACGGTGCGGCCAAACTCACCGCCCCAGATGATCAGTGTGTCATCGAGCATGCCGCGGCTCTTGAGGTCCTGCACCAGCGCCCAGCAGGGCTGGTCGACATCACGGCACTGATCGGGCAGCCGGCCGGCGACGTTGCCGTGGGTGTCCCAGTTGTTGTGGTAGACCTGCACAAACCGCACGCCCCGCTCCACCATCCGGCGGGCCATCAGCATCGTGTTGGCAAAGCTGCCCGGCTTGGTGACCGCGTCGCCGTAGAGATCGAGCGTGGCCTGGCTTTCGCTGGCGAGATCGGTCAGCTCCGGCACACTCGCCTGCATGCGGAAGGCCATCTCATACTGCGCGATGCGGGTGCGGGTTTCGGGGTCGCCGATCCGCTCAAACGTCCGCTCGTTCAAGGCCTGCAGGCCATCGAGCGTGGTGCGACGCACATCCCGCGACACGCCCGGCGGATCCTTGAGATAGAGGATCGGGTCGCCCGAGGAGCGGAAGCTCACGCCCGAGTGTTCTCCGGAGAGGAAGCCGCTCGACCAGAGCCGGGCGCCGATCGCCTGCACCTGCTCGGTGTTGGTCGGCCGGGCAACAAGCACCACAAACGTCGGCAGGTCGTCGTTGAGGCTGCCGAGGCCGTAGCTCAGCCAGCTGCCCAGGCAGGGCCGGCCGGTGATCTGGTTGCCGGTCTGCATGTAGGTGATCGCCGGCTCGTGGTTGATCGCCTCGGTGTGCATCGAGCGGATGAAGCACATCTCGTCGACCATCTCTGCTGTCTTTGGCAGCAGTTCGCAGACCCACATGCCGCTCGTGCCATGTTGCGTGAAGGCATACTTTGAAGGCGCGATCGGGAAGCGGGCCTGGCCGGAGGTCATCGTGGTCAGCCGCTGGCCCTGGCGGATGCTCTCGGGCAGGTCCTTGTCGTACCACTCGTTCATCACCGGCTTGTAGTCGAAAAGGTCCTGCTGCGGCGGCCCGCCCACCATGTGCAGGTAGATCACCTGCTTGGCCTTGGGAGCGAAGTGGGGCCCGAGGGCGCCGGCCACGCGGGCCACGCCGTCGGGCCCGGTCTCCAGGGCGGCTGC
>ERZ891134.2106-NODE-2106-length-12263-cov-7.223788_pt1 | contig 12263 bp, 10 predicted proteins | sample MGYA00520888_ERZ891134 | MGnify/ENA primary metagenome ERZ891134 (study PRJEB32303, sample SAMEA104408692) | aquatic metagenome | biome: Brackish water; feature: Coastal; material: water | place: Baltic Sea | collected 2014-10-23 | depth 10 m ... | reverse complement strand
CCCCTCCTTGGGGCTCGTCCCCTACGTCGATGTCGCCATGAAGGCGCGTGTGTCGGATGGCGTCAGCATCGGAGAGTCCGACCGGGCAACCACCTCCAACGTGTTTGAGACCAATGGACTTGGAGCGTTGTCAATCGGTGGTGGGCAATTGAATCTGGTGCGTATCACTGTGGAAGCAACCGGTCGGGCGGATCGCTTGCTGGGGGAACTCAAGCTGCGTAGTTCTCCCCCGATGGGTGAATCTGAGATTTTGGGATTAATTGGTGGCAACTCACTAACCGGTTTGGCTGGAGGCGGGAGCGCGGCCCTAGCCACGGTTGTTGGACAGTCGTTGCTGTCGCCAGTCATTGGAACACTCACGGATGCCTTGGGGCAAAGAATGCAGATCGCTCTCTTCCCCACCTACGTCACCCCTGATGTGAAATCAGAAGAGGAACGCACCTCTGGCCGGGTCCCACCCACCTTCACCGTGGTGACTGAGATTGGTTTGGATGTCAGCGATCGTTTTGATCTGTCCGTGATCGCGGCGCCGAACAACACGGATGTTCCTCCTCAAGCGACGGTGAGCTATCAACTCACCCCCAATACGAATGTGACCGGTTCCATTGATACGAATGGCACTTGGCAAAGCCAATTTCAGCTGTTCTTCCGGTTCTAACGAGTGTATTGATGTCATAACTGGGATGTGAAGGGACAAACTCCTTTCAATCCAACCTTATTCAAACTTTTAGATGCCATCGACTCTACTGACGTTCTCAAATCCATACAGATAAAGCCGTCAAGATGTCTATGGATGCTTTGAAACGCCTACGAGGCAAAAAGAAGTGATTTTGGCTACAAGCAGAATGTAATTAAAACGACCTATCTGCCGTCAAAAGGTAGTGAATAGTTCTTTTTTAAATCTCCTCATTTTCTATGATAAGGGTTGTACCTCCTTTGTTCCCTTCCGCCTGCTCTTCTGTGTTTCACTTTGGAATGAGCTTTAACTATCCCCTGAATGACGAGGGCAAGGCTGCCTGGTTTGACTTCATTATTGATGATTTTGAGGATTACATAGAAAACTACTGGTCATTTACAAAAGGGATTGATTGCGAAGAGGACTATCCTATTTCTTTCCAAATAGATTATGTTGATAACCAGTTTTTGGATGATTTTATTATAGAAGATAGTTTTCGTTGTGAGCTTGGTGATGAATGCTATTTTGACCAAAGCCTTTCTGACACCTTCTTAATTAAGAACAAATCCTATTCCCTCGATTGCGCAGCAAACATTTCTTCTAGTCAGCGAATTGTAGACAGCACTCCATCCCTGATAGAAATCAAGATGATGTCTCTTTGGTCACAACGCTATCTATCTAAACATTCTTATGAAATAGTTGTTTTCAATAGCTTTGCGCGTGAGGCTAATATTCCATTAGATGACATTATAAAAGGCTCTCTTGCTACCAGTAACGCTTGAAGTCAATCTGTTTGCGTCAGTCATTCAAACTATCAACGAGAACGACTGCGATCAATAATCGTTCTACTCAAGCGATGCGGTGGGGTTATTCCAACTTGTCAGTTTCGCAGCGACTGGATAAGACGGGGCAGAGGAGGCGGAGCACGAAGTGCGGAGCGTTTCAACAGGTAGGCGTTGAATGTTTTGCTCAAATCCATCTGCCACTATTTCTCACACATCTGTGCGTCGACGACCGTTGCCTACACAGAAAAAAGACGCCTCGTGTGATGACGAAGCGCCTCGGTGCGCCATCCCGAGCGCCAAGCCTGGTCTATCCCTTCTCAACGCCACTAGATGTGGTGGTTCTTACCAAATGCCTGTGTCCGCCAAGACACCTCAATCGCTGATGCCTAACCTTTTTTCGGCGTAACCATTCCAACTCCCTGTTCAAGCCTTCACTTTGTTCAGGTGGCTACCCATTCAAGCCTTATTCCAACTTTTTTCTCTCGCTACTGATCCGCTCAAAAGCCAGTCATAGATTGAATTTGACAAATGACTACAACTAAAAGCTTCTTCCGGTTCTAACGATGTCCTCTGATCAGGTGATCGGTATCGATCTGGGTGGTACGGCGATCAAGTTGGCACGTTTCAATCGTGCTGGAGACGTGCTGGCAGAACTGCAGATTCCGACGCCCCAGCCTCCAGTTCCTGGGGCGGTAACGATGGCCTTGTGCGAAGCGATCGAGCAGCTGGATCCAGATCATCTCGCCGCTCTTGTCGGTGTTGGTTTGCCGGGTCCGATGGACGCGAAGGCACGGGTCGCGCGCGTTTGCATCAACCTTTCTGGCTGGGACGACGTCCCCCTAGCGGATTGGTTGGAACCTCGATTGCAACGTCAAGTCACCCTCGCGAATGACGGAAATTGTGCCGTGGTTGGAGAAGCCTGGCTGGGGGCCGCTAAAGGGTTCGAGGATGTGGTGTTGCTCACCCTTGGTACGGGCGTTGGGGGAGGCGTGCTGTTGGGTGGTGCGTTATTCACGGGCCATAACGGTGCTGCGGCTGAGCCCGGTTTGATTGGTCTTCAGCCGGATGGCCCGCCTTGCAACAGTGGCAATCGGGGATCCTTGGAGCAGTTCGCCAGCATTGCCGCGTTGCGCCGTCTTTGTGATGTCGATCCCAAGGAGTTGAGCACGCGAGCTGACGCGGGTGATCTTGAGGCAAAGGCCATCTGGCAGCAGTACGGAACAACCCTTGGCGTTGGGATCGCGTCGTTGGTTTATGTGTTCACCCCTCAGCGCGTGCTTCTGGGTGGTGGTTTGGCGGCTGCGGCAACTCACTTTCTTCCTGCGGTTCGGCATGAGGTGGAGGCCCGTGTTCAGGCAGTCTCAAGGGAAGGGCTCTCGATTGAGCCCTGTGCTCTTGGCAATGGTGCTGGGCGTCTTGGAGCGGCTCGTTTGGCTTTGCAGCGACTCAGTAGCTGAACCCAGGATGTGAGATGTCTCAATCGAGCTCAATCTCCGCAGACGATGATGGGGAACGTGACGCATGAACGCCGCGATGAACACCGTTCCAGAGCCCTCAGCTGAACTGCTAGCTCGGGCGGGAGCGGTGCGCTTGGCCGCTGTTGAGCTTGGCCAATCCGACAACGGGCAGAGATCGCGCGCCCTTCATTGCATGGCGGATGCTTTGCAGGAGCGCTCGTCATTGATCGTGGCGGCCAATGGCCAGGATTTGGAGCGCTCTGCGGCAGAAGGGCTCGCTTCAGCACTGATGGCTCGTTTGAAGCTTGATGCCACCAAACTTCAGGCAGCGATTGATGGCGTTCGAAAAGTCGCTTCCCTGCCTGATCCCCTTGGCCTGCGCCAACTCCACCGGGAGCTCGACACTGATTTGGTGTTGGAGCGCATCACGGTTCCCCTTGGTGTTTTAGGCGTCATTTTTGAGGCGCGTCCCGACGCCGTGGTTCAAATTGCGTCTTTGGCCATTCGTTCTGGTAACGGTGCGCTGCTCAAAGGGGGGAGTGAGGCCCGTTGCACCAATGAGGCAGTGATGGATGCCCTCAAAGCAGGCTTGGCTCGAGAAGAGAGCGATGTTTCTCCCGATGCCCTGGCGCTGCTAACAACCCGACAGGAAAGTTTGGGGCTGCTGCGTCTCGATGGGCTTGTGGACCTGATTATTCCTCGGGGAAGCAATGAGTTGGTGCGCTTTATTCAAGACAACACCCGCATCCCTGTGTTGGGCCATGCCGATGGGGTTTGTCATTTGTATGTCGATGCGACTGCTGATGTGAATAAGGCCACCCGCGTAGCTGTGGATAGCAAGACCCAATATCCAGCGGCGTGCAATGCCATCGAAACGCTGTTGGTGCACCACAGCATCGCCGCTGCTTTCTTGGCGGAGGCCGTCCCCGCATTTCAAGCGGCAGGGGTCACGCTCCGGGGAGATGCGGCGAGCCAATCCTTGGGGGTGATTCACCCAGCAGCGGAGGAGGACTGGGCGACGGAGTATCTCGATCTCACCCTGTCGGTGCGGGTCGTCGACGACTTGGCCGCGGCCACTGAACACATCCGCCGGTATGGCTCTCGCCACACCGAGGTCATCTTGACCGAAGACCCTGCCGTGGCTGATCGGTTCCTGGCTGCTGTGGATAGTGCTGGGGTGTATCACAACTGTTCCAGCCGATTTGCCGATGGTTTTCGTTACGGGTTTGGAGCAGAAGTTGGCATCAGCACGCAAACATTGCCGCCGCGGGGCCCTGTCGGTCTGGAGGGTTTAGTGACCTACCGCTATCGACTCCGCGGGAATGGTCACATTGCGGCGGATTATGCCGCTGGACGTCGGTCGTTTACCCATCAGGATCTGCCGCTCTGATGGATGCCATCCAGATTCGTGATTTAGAGCTGTGGGCGCATGTGGGTGTGCTTGAGCAGGAACGTCGAGATGGCCAATGGTTTCGCTTGGACATCCAATTTCAACTGGATCTCAGTGCAGCGGCTGTGGCAGATGACTTGAGCACAAGCCTGGATTACAGCCTGGCAATTCAGGTCTTGCAAAGGCTGGCTCGGGAGATTTGCTGTCTCACCATTGAGCATTTCAGTGAACAGGTGCTCGATCGGTTGCAGGAGCTCTATGGCCCCGTCCCGATTGGGTTGCGTCTAACGAAGTGTTCGGCGCCAGTGCCTGGATTTCGTGGCCTTGTTGCCGTCGAGCGATCGCGTGGTGGTGGCGCACCACCAAGGCCATGATTCCCCTCGTTTTGGTCCATGGTCTTTGGGACCGGCCGAGGGTGTTTCATCGATTGATTCAGGCCCTGGATCAACCGCAACGAGACTTGCTGGCGCCCCATCTGCCCCACGGTCTTGGTGATGTACCCCTGCGTGAGTTGGCGCATCGCTTGGACGAGCAGATCCTCAATCGCTTTGGTGCTGACACCACCGTCGATTTATTGGGTTTTTCGATGGGTGGAATTATCGGGCGGATTTGGCTTCAGGAGTTGGGGGGAGCCGCTCGAACCCGCCGCTTTTTCAGTGTGGGAAGTCCCCATCAAGGCACGATTACCGCCCAAGCCATTCCGCGAGTGCTGTTAGCAGGCGCCGCTGATATGAAAATTGGAAGCCATCTGCTGTATCAGCTAGATCGCCGTTCGGATCAGTTGTCGTTGGTGCAGTGCCACAGTTTTTTTTGCCGTTGGGATTTGATGGTGTGTCCCGGATGGAAGGCTGTTCTCCCGCAGGGATCGATTCAAGCCATTCCTGTTTGGACGCATCAACAACTGATGACGCATCCGAATGCCTTGAGGATTCTTGGCCAAGCGCTACGACAATCCTGATGAACTGTCTTAGGCACTCACCAGGCCGGAGTGGCGGATTAACGCTTCAGTGCTGGCAGGACGCCCACGGAAGGCTTCGAAGACCTCAGACGGTGAACGACTTCCTCCAAGGCTGAGCACCGTGTCTCGGAAGAGCGCGCCAGTGGATTGAACCTTTTGTTCATCGTCGAGACCGGCATCTTCAAAGGCCGCGAATGCATCGGCGCTTAAGACCTCAGCCCACTTGTAGGAGTAATACCCAGCTGCGTAACCTCCGGCAAAAATATGGCCAAAGGCGCAAAGAAATTGATCTTCTGGAATGGGCGGCATCACCGTGGTGGTAGTTGCAACGTCCCTGCGCAACTCATCAGGAGTGATGCCAAGTTCGGGTGTCCAGCGGCTGTGGAGGCGAAGATCGCTGAGGGCGAAGTGCACTTGGCGAAGGGTTGCCAGCCCGGCATTGAATGTCCGGCTTTTGCGTAGTTTTTGGAACTCTTCTTCGGGTAAAGGTTCGTTGGTTTGCCAATGCCGTGCCATACCCATCAAGGTGGTGCGATCAAGGCACCAGTTCTCCATGAACTGGCTTGGGAGCTCAACGGCATCCCATTCCACATTGCTGATGCCGGCGGCTTCAGGTTCATCAACCGTGGTGAGCATGTGCTGCAAACCATGGCCAAATTCATGGAAGAGCGTTTCCACTTCCTCGAAGCTCATCAAGCTTGGCGTGTCTCCCACAGGTGGTGTTTGATTGCAAATCAAATAGGCCACAGGCAGCACACAACTGCCATCGGGGTTCGTTTTTCTGCCAAGGCATTCATCCATCCAGGCCCCACCACGTTTGCTGGCTGGTCGGCTAAAAGGATCGAGATAAAACGATGCGAGTGGGCTGCCGTCTTGCCGTTGAACGCGGAAGTAACGAACGTCTTGATGCCAGATCGGAGCTTCCCCATCGGCGGCTTCGATCACCACACCAAATAGGCGATTACAGAGTCCAAATAGGCCGTCAAGAACCTGCGGCAATGGAAACCAAGGACGGAGTGTCTCTTGATCCAAATCGAAACGTTCTTGGCGTAATTTTTCGCTCCAAAATGGGAGATCCCAAGGGGCGAGATTTTCAGCTTCGGCCGCACCGTGGCGTTGCGCTAAGGCCTTGAGATCGTCGAGCTCTCGTTCGGCAGCAGGAAAAGCGGCAACCCGCAGTTCCTCGAGCAACTCTTCCACCTCATCAACATCCTTCGCCATCTTGCTAGCGAGGCTCACTTCCGCCCAATGGGCATAGCCCAAGCGAGCGGCTTGTTGCCCTTTTAGGGAGAGAATTTCTTCGATCTGTGAGCGGTTGTCGTGCTCGCCGCTGCTGGCACGACCTACGTGTGCTCGATAGGCCTTTTCGCGTAACGATCGATTGTTGGCATGGGTCAGAAAGGGGAGGTAGCGGGGCATATCGAGGCCAAGCAACCAGGGACCTTCATCAGCAGTGGCACCGCTGTCGCCGGCATCTCGTGCTGCTGATGCAAGGGCTTCTAGGGCCCGTTGAGGCAGTCCTGCCACTTCTTCAGGGTGCGTCAGTTTCAGGGTCCATTGCTGGGTGGCATCCAACACATGATTCCCAAATTCTGTGGAGAGGGCTGCCAATCGCTCGCTGGCTTCGTTGAATTTGGCTTTGTCGTCGCCGCAGAGTCCAACACCACGCTGTTGCATCGACAGCAATTCAGATCGAAGAATTCGCGATTGGGTGTGAGTGAGTGGATGGACTGACGATTCTTGAAGGCGAGTTAGGGCTGAATGAAGAACTTGGCTTTGTCCAAGCCGATTACCAAGCCGCACGACCTCGGGTTGTTGCTCTGCGTGGGCTGCGCGGAGTTCGGATGAATTGCAAACGCCATTGAGATGGGAGACAACACCCCAACTCCACCGAAGTCGCTCTCCGAACTCTTGCAATGGACCCATAACGGTGGTCCAATCCACGTTGGTTTGGCTGCCGAGGATGCCTTCTAAACGACGTTCATAGGCGGTGAAGGCTTCATCCACTTGCTTCAGCATCACCGGAATGTCTTGCTTCACCCGGTCAGAGGTGATGGCGCCAAACTCAGGGAGGCCTTGTCCTTGGAGAAGAGGTGAGGAGGTTTGAGGCATATCAATTAGCCGATGAGGAGAGGCAGGGCGATGGCATCCGTTGATGCTTCGTAGAGGTCCATGGCGATTCGGGGCCAAATACCAATCACGAGGGTGGGCACAAGCAGGCTCAATCCGATGACCAATTCGCGGGGACGCATGTCTTCAACACTGGCGAGAGCTGGAATCCGCGGGCCAAAGAAGATGCGTCGGCACATGGAGAGCAAATACATCGGAGTGAGGACCAAGCCGATTGCAGCAAGAAGGACTGTGATCGAGCGGAAAGTGGAGGTAAATGCTTCCTGGCTTGTGATGCCTAAAAACACTGTGATTTCGCTGATGAATCCGCTCATGCCGGGTAGGGCTAGAGATGCTAAGGAGCTAGCGAGGAAAAAAGCAAAGGTGATGGGTAGGGCTTTCGCCAGCCCTCCCATGTTTGGAATGGAAAGAGTTTTAGTGCGTTCGTAAAACACCCCTGTGACGAAGAACATGGCGGCTGCAATCAGCCCGTGACTCACCATTTGGAGCATCGCTCCACTGATCCCGAGCGCATCAACGGCACCAATTCCAACCAAAACAAAGCCCATATGGCTGACGGAACTACAGGCAATGCGTCGCTTTACGTTGTCTTGGGCAAACGCGTTGAGTGCGCCATAAACGATGTTGACGATCCCCAAAATCACCAGGGCCGGAGCCAGGGTTTGGTGCGCTTCGGGCAACATCTGAACGTTGAAACGCAGTAGCGCATACCCCCCCATTTTCAGGAGTACACCAGCCAACAGCATCGACACCGGGGCATTTGCTTCGCCATGGGCGTCTGGTAGCCAGGTATGTAAGGGAAACATCGGTAACTTCACACCGAATCCCACCAAGAAGCCGAGATAACAAAGCAAGCCAAAGCTGCCTCCAGCAGAACGGGAAATGAGCTCACTCAGATTCAGCGTGAACACATCTCCCGATAGAGCTAGCGCGAGGCCACTGATCAAAATCAGTAGCGAAGCGACGGCGGTATAAAGAATGAATTTTGTCGCTGCATATTGACGGTTTTGACCCCCCCAAATCGCAATAAGCAGATAGACGGGGACAAGTTCCAGCTCCCAAGCCAAGAAGAACAGAAGAAAATCTTGAGAGAGAAAAACAAGACCTTGTGCTGATGCTTGAACGAGCAGTAACGCGAAATACAACCGTGACTTGCGCTCAATGGTCCAGCTCGCCCAAACAGATAGCAGGGTGACTAAGCCACTTAAGACAACCAGGGGCGCTGAAAGACCATCCACACCAAGGGACCATTCGAGTCCGATCGATGGCACCCAGCTGACGCGCTCCACCAGCTGAAGGCCGGACTGCGTTGGGTCAAATCGGGTGGCCAGAACTCCCATCATCAGGAGTAGGTCTGCAAGCAGAACGCCAAAAGCGACATTCCGAGGCCATGGGGACGGTTTGTCGTCTTCCGCGGGTAGCAAGGGCAGGAGAAGAGCTGATGCAGCTGGCAAAAGCACAATCAAAGACAGCCATGGGAAGGCAGCCCCTGTGTCGGCCATTGCAGCTATCTCATCACCCATGCCGTGTCCGCAATCTTTAACAAATCTAACAGGGCAGGAATCGTTTTCTGGGTAGTTCTACTCATCATCCGCTGGTTGCCAGTGGCTGCCGGTGGTCTGCACATTCAGCACCGGTGCCCTGCTGGCGACGCCTGCCGCCTCCCAAGCTCTCACCATCGCTCGACTGACTGCCATGCCCTTGTCTTCGGCGCATAGGGCCAAGACACTCGGACCGGCTCCGCTGATGGCACATCCCCAAGCGCCAGCATCCATGGCGGCTTGTTTCACCTGGTCGCCGCCCTTGATTAAGCGCCATCGATAGGGCTCGTGAAGGCGATCGTGCATTCCATCGGAAATCAGATCTCCATTGCCGGTGCGAAGTCCTTGCAGCAAGAGGGTGAGGGCACCGAGATTGACGACCGCATCACTAATGGGGATGGTCTTTGGCATGGCACGTCTTGCTTCGCTTGTGCTCAAGCGGATGGAGGGGATTGCCACCACAGCCTTCACGGTGCTGGTCCATTCGCATCGCACGACACGCCAGCGTTGAGAGGCTGCTTTCGCCGTCATGCAAAGGCCTCCGAGGAGGGACGGCACCACATTGTCTGGATGCCCTTCGATATCGATTGCGAGTTCTAAAAGCTTTTCCTTGCTGAGGGGTTCTCCCACAAGTGCATTGGCACCCATCAATCCCGCCACGATCGCCGTCGCACTACTGCCTAGGCCTCGAGCCGGTGGCACGGCAAGCCGCACGCGCGCTTCGAGGGCCACTGGTTCTAGGCCCGCCGCTTTCCAAACCCTCTGAGCGGCTCGATACACCAAGTTTTCGGGCCCGCCGCGGAGATGACTGCCCTCACTTCCTTCGATGATGAGCTCAAACCGTTCCCCGCCACCTTCAATTCTCCGCATGGCAAAGCGGTTGTTCAGATCAAGAGCAGCTCCAAGGCAGTCGAAGCCGGGACCCAAATTTGCGGTCGTTGCTGGTACGTCGACAATCACTCTCTGGCCGATGCGCGGCTGCGCCATCGCTGATCCTCCACTCAGGACAGTGTCCCACTTGACTCAGCCAAGATTCTTGCCCGACAGGCTGCGCTGAAGAGACCTGCTTCAGGGTCGATGACGGCGGTGACCCTTAAACCTCCCAAAAACTCTTCAAAACGACCCTTTTGACGCATGGCCTTCAGAAAGGTTGCTGACTGCAATCCTGCAAGTTGTTTGGCCGCCGTTCCTCCCCCAACCCAAAGTCCTCCAGTACATAGGTCCTGGAGTGCCAGGTCCCCCGCTGCCGATCCATAGGCAGACAGCCAAATCATTTGGGCCCGTTGCATTAACAGGTCTCCTTTTGCGGCCGCCATGCTCACCTTGGCCGGTAAGTCATTGGATTTGTTGGTTCTCCACTCCTCTGCGACTGGCCTTAGTGGGTGTTCATTGGTGTCGGAGTTTTGAAGCAACCAGGTTGCGATGTGTCCCAGTCCGGTTCCGCTCACGATCCGTTCCACCGACAAACGATCCACTCCGAGATCGTCTTTCAACCAGCAGGCCAATTGCCATTCCTCTTCGGTTCGCGCGGCGAATTCCCGATGCCCCCCTTCGCTTGCGAGGGCTATGAGCCCTCCTTCAGTGCGGATCCCGCGAGCCATGCCTAGACCCGTACCAGCCCCAAGAATGGCGATCGGACCCTCCTGTGGCCCAGCGGCCTGAAGTACAACTTGTTGGGTTTCATCGAAGTGAGGTAGCCCGTAGATCAAGACGCCGAAATCGTTGACGAGTTCGAGTTGGCGAATCGATGCTGCAGCGGCCAGTTGGTCTTCTTGTAATTGCCAAGGAAGATTCGTAATGCGTGCACTGCGGTTGTTCACCGGCCCGGCTACTGCGATACATCCGTGTTGAGGCGCTTCGATGTCGTTTGGTCGCTGGTTTAAAAAAAACTCCAGCATCGGCTCCAGTGACGTCCATTCGCTGGACATAAATCGCTGCTGGTAAAGCTGCTTGAGCCGACCGTCCTGGATTCCGTAAAGGGCCAGGAGGGTTTTGGTTCCTCCCATATCACCGGCCAACAGGGTGGAGCAGGCCATGCAAGACGTCTGGTGGAATTCATTCCAGCCTGAATACATCTCACAAGACAGGCAACCAATCGCTTTGCGCCAAGCGATTAGCCAAAGAAATCCAGGGGCAATGGCCCCCATGTTGTGACTGGCTGAGCGTCATCGTCCCCATGACCGCTGATCAACATCCCTAAACCCAAGCCGTGTTCGATCCTGATCCGAACAGTTCCGCCGCGTTGGTTGGCCTTAAGGAAGACGGGCCCCACATCGGTTGTGGTCTCAACAACCTCGAGCGATGTCCACTGTTGACTCGCCTCCAGGGATCGAAGACTTGATAAGGCCTGATCGGCGGAGGGCGCCATCACGCCAATCGTGAACCAACTGAATTGGGTGAGTGCCAACCGAAGCTCTTCACGAAGTTGATCCTTAGTGCCTTGATCAAGGGTTGGTGCCTCCCGCAGGCGACTCAAATCATTGAGGCACTGAATGCTTGGGGAGTTCATAAATTGAGTCCGAGTCCTGGTTGACGTTCGGCATTGGCGCGCTGTGCGGCTTTGAGTAATGCATCCACGGATGTGACGCCGAGATCTCCATCACGGCGGCTGCGCAGGCTGACGGCATTTTGTTCAGCTTCTTTGGCACCAATTACTGCCAAAACGGGAATCTTCATCTGTTCCCCTGTGCGGATGATTTTGCCAAGGCGATCTCCGCTTTGATCGATCGTGGCGCGGATTCCAGCTGTTTTGAGCTGGTTGAGAACCTGCTCGGCATAGGGCTGAACGTCATCGGTGACCGGTAAAAGTCGGATCTGCTCGGGGGCAAGCCAGAAGGGGAAATCACCGGCATAGTTTTCGGTCATGATTCCGAAAAACCGTTCGAGCGATCCAAAGATCGCCCTGTGAATCATGATTGGCTGTTGCTTTGAGCCATCTGCTGCCACGTAATCCAAGCCGAAACGCTCAGGCAGGTTGAAGTCCAATTGGATGGTGGAGCACTGCCACATGCGTCCGATGGCATCCTCGATTTTTAAATCAATTTTGGGGCCGTAAAAAGCACCGCCACCGTCATCGATTTTGTAGTTCCAACCTTTGCGCTCGAGCGCTTCTGTGAGTCCCTTCGTAGCAAGATCCCAAACGGCTTCGCTACCAATGGACTTTTCTGGCCGGGTGGACAGGTTGATTTCGTAGTTATTGAAATCAAATGTGGAAAGGATGCGCTCAGTGAGATCAAGAATTCGCAGAATCTCATCGCTGATTTGGTTTGGCAAGCAGAACACGTGAGCATCGTCTTGCGTGAACCCTCGAACCCGCATCAGGCCAT
>ERZ891134.2105-NODE-2105-length-12271-cov-6.477652_pt1 | contig 12271 bp, 9 predicted proteins | sample MGYA00520888_ERZ891134 | MGnify/ENA primary metagenome ERZ891134 (study PRJEB32303, sample SAMEA104408692) | aquatic metagenome | biome: Brackish water; feature: Coastal; material: water | place: Baltic Sea | collected 2014-10-23 | depth 10 m ... | reverse complement strand
CGTCGCGGGGGCGGTAGCCCACCCAGGCGGCGCGGACGAGGCCGTCGGGGCCGATGAGGTAGGTGGTGGGAAAGGCGTTGAAGCCGAGGGTTTCAGCGACGGCCATGCGGGCAAAGCCGTCGGGGTCGGCCCAGGTGTCGAGTTCGATCTTCTGCTTCTCCAGAAACGCCTGCGTGGACGTGCGGATTTCCTCAAGGTCGTCAGGCCCGCCAGGACCGCACGACACGGCGAGCAGCTGAAACTGCGGTTCGTCGGCCAGCCGAGCAGCCAGCCGAGCAATGCCTGGCAGTTCGCGACGGCAGGGAGGGCACCACGTGCCCCAGAAGTTCAGCAGGGTGATCTTGCCCGTCAAGGCTGGCGGAGCCGCGGAGGGGTCGCTCAGCGAGACCAGCGGCATCTGGCCCACCGGTCGCCCCACCGACGCATGATCCTGCGGCGAGTCGCAGCCGGGCAACACGATCGCTGCGGCCGCCAGAAGCAGCGATGCCGAGAGGACCGCTCGCCGGGATGGCCCCCGCAGCCCGACGGAGGAATGCAGAAGCTGACACCGATGGAGGCAGCCGGAACGAAGAGGGTGATCGTGTATCATCGCAGTTGCCGAGAGTGAGGATGGAGAACAGGGCAGAGCCTGCGGGCTGGAGCGGGGAAGGACAGTCTCAAGTGTACGAAGTCGAGATGAAGTTTCCCGTTGCCGACGCCTCGGCGATGGAGCAGAAACTGATCGGGCTGGCGGCCCGCTTTCGCGAGCCGGCAGAGCAGACAGACCGCTACTTTCTGCATCCCTGCCGCGACTTCGCCCGCACCGATGAGGCCTTGCGGCTGCGACGCGTCGGTGACGAGGTTGAGCTGACCTGGAAAGGGCCTCGCATCGACTCGGCAGCCAAGACGCGGCAGGAGATCCTGCTGCCGCTCCCGACGGGCCGACGCACCGTTGACGAGTGGACAGAACTGCTCGCAGCCCTCGGCTTCCGAGTGCTGGCCGAGGTGGTCAAGCGGCGGCATGCCGCCCGCATACTCTGGCAGGGGGCCGAGGTCGACGCTGCGATCGATCACGTCGAGGGCCTTGGCAACTTTCTGGAGCTCGAGATTCTCGCGCGGCAGGGAGAGATCCCGGTGGCAACCGCCTGCATCGAGTCGCTGGCGGGTGAACTCCAGTGTGGTGCGGCGGAGCGGCGGAGCTATCTCGAACTGCAGATCGAGGCCCGTCTGGGGTGAGACACGCGGCCGCACGCCAGCAGATCGAGCCAGAGGTTCCTCCGGAGGAGCATGCACCGCAGCGAGTGCAGCGAAACCTGCTGGCGATCGCCGCCTACCAGGTGACGGTGCGGGTCGGCTGGATCTTCAAGACCGAGACGATCATCATGCCGGCCATCCTGGATGCGGTGGCCGACGCAGGCTTTCTGCGGGGCATGCTGCCGGTGATCGGTCGCTTCGGCCAGAGTCTGCCGCCGCTGGCCTTTGCCAGCCCGCTGTCGCGAATGCCACTGAAGCGGCGGCCGCTGGTGGTGACCACGCTGGGGCTGGCTGGCTGCTTTGGCCTGCTGGCGGCAGCCTGGTCTGTGTTGGCAGGCAGGCATCCGCTGCTCTTGGCGGTGATCTATCTCACGCTCTACGCGGGCTTTGCGGTGAGCAATGGGCTCAACCTGCTCGTCTTGGCGACGCTGCAGGGGAAACTTGTGCCCGTTGCCAGCCGCGGCCGGCTGATGCTGCTCAACACCACCGTCGGGAGCGTGCTGGCGATCGCCGCGGCGGTTGTCTTGCTCGGGCCGTGGCTCGAGGCGGGGGAGTCGGCCTTTGACAGCATCTTTCTGGCGACGGCCGTGTTTTTTGCGTTGGCGGCGTTGCTGCCGATGCTGATCGATGAGCCGGCGACGCTGCCGGAGCCTGCAGGCGACTCGGGCCGGCGAGACCGGGGAGTGGCTGCCTCGATCCGCAGCTGGAAAGCGATGCTTGCAGCAGACCCTGGGCTTGCCAGGCTCTGCTTGGTGGCGATGTTTTTTTCGGTGGCGCTGTTCCTCTTTCCGCACTACCAGGCCTTCGCCCGCGATCGCCTGGGCACCCAGCTGCCGAGTCTGCTTGGCTGGGTGGTCGTGCAGAACGTGGCGACGGGGCTGGCGAGCGTGGTGGCTGGGCCCGCCACCGACCGCCGCGGCACGCGGATTGTGCTGGTGGGGCTGCTGGCCTGCACCGCGATCACCCCGCTGCTGGTTGTTGGGCTGTCGCTCCTGCCGCATGCCACCGCGGGCAGGCTGTTTTGGCTTGTCTACGTGCCCCTGGGTATCAATCCGATCCTGATGCGGACGTTTAGCAACTCCGCACTGGAGCTGGCCCCCGATCTAGCCTCGCAGCCGCGGTATGTGAGCCTTGTCGGGGTGGCGCTCGCTGCCCCGTTTGTGGTCTCACCGGTGGTCGGCTACCTGGTGGATGTGATCGGTTTTCGGCCCGTCTTCCTCGGCGGTGCTGCGGTGATTGGCCTGGGGGTTGTGCTGGCCCTGGGCCTGCCCGAGCCCCGCAACCGGTGAGAGTTCGCTTGCGGTGACCGGTGTGCCGCACCTAGGCTACTACACTATTCATGGGTCTTTGCGGACTGTTATTGCCGCAGAGAACGGTTGCCAACATTTTCCCTTCAGGAGTCGCGAACCATGCGATTTCGTTCGTTAGTGTCTCTCGTTGCGGTTGCTGCTGTCGCCACGGCATCGATCGCCTTTGCTGCCGCCAAGAAGCCGGCCGACTGCAGCTGCCCGATCTCGGGTCAGCCAGCCAAGGCCGACAAGTCGGCCGAACTGGATGGCGGCAAGGTCTATTTCTGCTGCGGCAACTGCCTGGCGGCCTTCAAGAAGGCCCCCGAGGAGCATGCTGCCAAGGCCCACCTGCAGATGGTGGCCACCGGCGAACTGGTGCAGACCGGCTGCCCGTTCAACGGTCGCGACGTCAATCCGTCGACGGTGATCACGATCGGTGATGCCGAGGTCGGTTTCTGCTGCAACAACTGCAAGGGCAAGGCCGAGAAGGCGGAAGGCGATGACCAGATCGCGCTCGTCTTCGGTGATGTCTCCAAGGGCTTCAAGACGCCCGCTGAGCTCGAAGCGGCCAAGTGAGGCCGCTCGGCCCAAAGGCGAGGGTGAAAAACTGACCTAGGGCCGGCTGGCAGTCATCGACATACTCCGTGGGAGAAGCAGGTGTTTCTCCCACGGGGTTTTTTTGTGCGCCGCCCACCGTCAGCACGACATGGCCAGCCGGACCTTCAGGGCAGCCGCCGTCTGAGGGTGTTTCTCTCAGCCGGTGAGCCCTCCGGTGACCACCATGCGGCCGCCCTCCTCGAGGCGATCCGCAGGATTCGTCCAGACGCTTCGTTTGTCGGGCTGGGAGGGCCTCAGCTCGCGGCCGCGGGCTGTTCGCTGGTGGCGGATCTCACCAGCCTGGCGGTGATGTGGATTCTCAGGGTGGTCCTCAACATCCACCGCTTCGTCGACCTGGCTCGGCGGGCCGAACGATCGTTTCTCGATGACCGGCCCGATGTCGTGGTGATGGTCGACTTTCCGGGCTTTCACTGGTGGCTTGCCTGGCGGGCCAGAAGGCACGGCATCCCGGTGGTCTTCTACTGCCCGCCGCAGATCTGGGCCTGGGCGAGCTGGAGGAGCCGGAAAATGCGGCGGCTCGTCGACCGGGTGCTCGCCGCGCTTCCCTTTGAGCAGGACTGGTTTGTGGCGCGGGGTATCGACTCGACGCTCGTGGGGCATCCGTTTTTCGATGAACTCACTGCGCGGCACGATCACGACCGCCAGGCGAGCGAGGCCACCGCAGCCGATCCGTTGCACGACGACGCAGCGATGGTGCTGATTCTGCCAGGCTCTCGCGGCCAGGAGATTGAGGCCAACCTGGGAACCCTCCTGGAGGCGGCCGGGAAGGTCGTCAGGCAGTGCCCGCAGGCACGGCCGGTGATCGCCGCCCTCCACGCCCGGCATGCCCAACGGATTCAGCAGGCGCTCGACGACCGCAGGCTCTCGATCCCCATTGAGGTGGGCAAGACGCGGGAGCTGATCGGTCGTGCCACTGCGGCGGTTGCTGTCAGCGGGTCGGTGTCGCTGGAGCTGCTCGCGGCTCGGGTGCCGACGGTGATCGTCTATCGCGTGGGCGGCTTTGCCTACGTGGTGCAGAGCTGGTTTCGTCACGCCCGCTTCATCACGCTCGTCAACCTGCTGGCGGTCGACGAGCCGATCCGCCCTGCTCGCGGCCAGTGGCTGCCGCCGAGAGCGGTCGAGCCTGCGGATCCCGAGGCGGTCTATCCGGAGTATCTCTGTGTGCAGGATCCAGCGGATCAGCTGGCGGGGCATGTGATTGAATGGCTGCAGCATGAGCCCACGCGGCAGGCGGTGGTGAAGCGGCTGGAAGAGGTCGCGGCGACCGTGTCGCACGGTGGTTCGGCTGAGCGGGCGGCGGCGGCGGTGGTGGAGATTGCCGAGACGCCGGCAACGCTGCCCCACCCACAGCTCCAGGCCGACTCGATCTGCGCGGCATAATGCCGTCGGTGGTGCCGCGGATCATCGTTGGAAAGAGGGCGGCTCCGACAACGCCGCATGGCTTCCCGTGAGAAAGGTCCACGCATGTTTCTGTCTGAACCCCAGCCGACGCCCGTCGACCTTGCCTTTCGGCTGGCAGGCATTTCCGTGCGGGTATCGGCCTGGTTCTGGGCGGTGGCGGCACTCTTGGGCTGGAGCGTCTGCCAGGCGGTGGCGGGTGGAGATCAGCGGCAGCTGCTGGTGTATCTCGCTCTCTGGGTGGGCGTTGTTTTTGTCTCCATCCTGATCCACGAGATGGGGCATGCCCTCGCCTATCGCCGCTTTGGCCTCGAGAGCCGCGTGGTGCTCGTGCAGTTTGGTGGCATCACGATTCCGCAGCGGTGGGGTGGTCGGAGCATCCACCGTCCGGCTGAGCGGATGGCGATCTCGGCAGCAGGGCCGCTTGCGCAGCTGGCATTCACCGTGGTGATCGTGGCGGTGCTCAAGGCTGGTGGCTACCGTGTGCTCTTTCCTTTTGAAGCGATCGGTGAGTCGCTCGGCCTCTTCGAAGGGAAACCGTTGCCGTCGAAGATGCTCGCCATCACGGTCTGGTTTCTCTTGCAGGTCAACATCTTCTGGCCGCTGCTCAACCTGCTGCCCGTGCCGCCGCTCGACGGCGGGCAGATCATGCGGGAGGGGCTGCTGATGGCCGGCGTGGCCGATGCCAGCCGCACGGCGACGATCGTCGGCATGGTGACCGGTGGTGCCGTTGCCTGGTGGGCCTTCAACAACGGCCAGGAGTACATGGCGATCCTCTTTGTCGTGCTCGCCATCTCCTGCTACCAGAACTTGCGGGGGCCGTGGCGGTGAGGCCTCACCATCGCCCGCACGTCCCGCTCCCCTCTGGTCGCCTCGCTCAGCCTGCTGAGGTCAGAGCACTGGCAGGGACGGCTTTGGCGGGGCCGCGGCATGCCTGGCGGCAAGCCCCGAGACGACCCGTTCGCAGATCGCTTCGAGGTAGGGACGGCTCTGCTCGTCGGTGAAGTTTTCCCCGGTGCGGCCGGCGTCGCCATGCTCACGAATGGCGATCTGGATGGGCACGTCGCCGAGGTAGGGAATATCGAGGTCGGCCGCCGTCCGCTTGGCACCGCCGGAGCCGAAGATGTCATACCGTTTGTTGTTGTCGGGGCAGAGGAAGAAGCTCATGTTTTCCACCATGCCCAGCACTGGGATGTTGACCTTGCGAAACATCGTGATCGCCTTGGTCGCATCGAGCAGGGCCACATCCTGGGGCGTGCAGACCACAACAGCGCCCGAGAGCGGGAGCACCTGCGAGAGCGTGAGGGCGATGTCGCCGGTGCCCGGCGGCATGTCGATCACGAGGTAGTCGAGCGGCCCCCAGGCGGTGTCGCGGAGCATCTGGGTGATCGCCCCGTGCAGCATCGGGCCACGCCAGACGACCGCCTCGCTCGCCGGCACCAGCAGCCCCATCGACATCACCGGCATGCGTGCCTCGCCGGCGGTGAAAAACTGCGGCTGGATGCGGCCTTCGTGCACCTCGGGCCTGCCAGACACGCCAAGAAGATGGGGAATGCTCGGGCCGTAGACGTCGGCGTCGAGCAGGCCAACCTTCGAGCCGGCGCGGGCCAGGCCGATCGCCAGGCTGGCTGCAATCGTGCTCTTGCCAACGCCCCCCTTGCCGCTTCCCACAGCGATCACACTCTTGGCCTCGAGTCCGATCTGGCCGAGCTTCATGGGAGGCCGCTCGTGCGGCTCGATCTCCACCGTGACGTTCGACACGCTGGGAAACCGGCTCCGCAGCCGTTCTTCAAGGCGTCCGCGCGTTGCCTTCCAGAGAATGGCGGAGTGGGTGGTCAGGCCGACTACCAGGCGGATCCCCGCGGGGCTCGCCTCCACGGCATGGAGCTGGTCCATGTCCGCCAGCGGCCTGCCGCTCTCTGGGTCGGTGAAGTCCGCAATCGCTGCCCGGACATCTTCTGGGGTGCAGGGGGTGTCAGTCATGGTGTGCTTGATCAAGAGAGGCAACGACAGCTGGAGTTTCCGCAGACACCGACTGGTCGTCGTCGAAGGCGAGCATGCGAGGCGAGAACGTGGCCATCACCGACACCACAAGGCAGCCCAGCATGGCGAGACCGGCGGAGAGCCCGCCATCAGCCTGAACGCCCCGGTCGGCGGGCCGGAAGTACATCGCTGCGATCAGTCGGAGATAGTAGGCCGCCGCGATCGCGGCGTTGATCACGAGGGTGATCGCGAGGGCCAGCAGCCAGACCCGTCGGCCTGCCATGGTGACCGGCATGCCCCAGTCGACCTCCAGCAGTGAGGTCACCAGCGACAGCTTCCCCCAGAAACCCGGCAGCGGAGGAACGCCGGCCAGGCTCAGCAGAAACACTCCCAGGGCAAAGGCGACGACTGGGTTGGTCGAGGCAAGGCCATCGAGGTCCGAGACGGTGGAAACCTCTTCCCGGGGAGGCCGGGGCGTCGTGGGAGTCCAGATCGGCCAGCGATGCCCGAGGTAGGTGATGGCCGCGAACACGCCAGAGGTCGCCAGCAGATAGGTCGCCAGGTAGTAAAGCGTGGCATCGGCTCCATCGAGACGCGCGGTCACCGTCTCCGACATGCTGCCAGTTCCTGCGGCGGCAGCCGTGATGCCCACCAGCAGATACCCAGCGTGGGCGATCGACGAGCAGGCCAGCAGCCGGCGAAGGTTGTTTTGCACCAGGGCCATCAGGTTGCCGACCGTCATGGTGAGGGCGGCGAGGACGGCCGCGACCTGCCAGAAGAGCTCGGCGTAGGCCAGGGCTGCGGGCTGGTTGGCACCAGCAACCAGGCCGATCAGCCGGACGAGCACCACCACGCCGGCCAGTTTGGGGAGCGTGGAGAGCACGCCCGCCAGTGGCGTGCTGGTGCCTTCGTAGACGTCGGGGGCGTAAAACTGCATCGGCACTGCGGCCATGCGGAAGGCAGCACCGACCATCAGCATGCCCACCGCCAGTGGCAGCATCGCGAGCGTCATCCGCTCGGTGGTGACGTCGCCGCTTTGCAGCTTTTCACCAATGACCGCCAGGCTGACATCGCCCCCGATGCCATAGAGACAGACCATGCCGTAGAGGAACACGGCCGAGGCGACCAGCGACAGGAAGAAATACTTGAGTGCGGCTTCCTGACCGTGGGCAGACGTTCGTGTCAGGCCCAACAGAACGTAGGTCGGGATCGACACCATCTCCAGGCCGACAAACAGCAGCACGAGATTGTCGGCAACGGCGACGAGCGAAAGCCCTGCTAAGAGGATCAGGAACGTTCCCGCTTCCTCGCACGTCCCGAGCCGACGATGCGACGCGGGCCGCACGTCTCCTCCCTGCACGAGCACAAGCGCCATCCCAGCCGCCAGCGTCATCCAGCGGCCAAAGGCGGTGAGGCTGTCGCCGCCTTCAGGCGTTGCCAGCCAGAGCGGAATGGCAACGCCGAGAAAGGCCAGCAGCCAGCCGCTGCGGAAACTGGTGAAGGCGCCAATCAGGTAGATCGTGATGGCGGCAGCCACAAGGAGGATCTCGGGAACGAGACCCTGCACGGTGGCGGCGGTCACGGCTGCGAGGGGTGGGCTCATGGGGCGAGGTGGTTGGAGGTGGAGAGGCTGTGTGATGGGCCGACGTGGAGTGTGAGATCCACATCGGGTGCCGGGCTGCTGCCGTGCTCGGCAGGGGAGTCGTGCTCGGCAGTCGCCTCTGCACGCGAGGCTGACACGCGACTGGCAAAAGCCTGAGAAGACGCCTGGGTGGATGCCGTGACGGCAGCAGCACTCGCCTTGAGGAAGGGCGAGGGATACACGCCGATCCAGACGATAAACACGCCGAGCGGCGCGAGGGCGGCAACCTCATACCAGGCGAGGTCATGGGCATGCTCTCCATGCTCACCTGCGGTCGCACCCCGCGTCGTGCCGAAGAGCACCCGCTCCGCCGCCTGCAGCATGTACCAGGCACCAAGCACCACACCGGCCACGGCGAGCAGGGCGAGCGTCAGGTAGGTTGAGCCCCAGTCGGCTGGGGCGCCGCTCCAGGCCCGCTGGAATGTGCCAGCGAGCACCATGAACTCACCCACAAACCCGTTGAGCCCGGGCAGGCCGATCGCAGAGAAGGTGAAGAGCATGAAGAAGGCGGCAAGCCAGGGAGTTTGCGACGCTATCCCACCAAGCTCGGCGATTTTTCGCGTGTGATACCGCTCGTAGATCATGCCCACCGTGGCAAACAGTCCAGCCGATGCGAGGCCGTGGTTGATCAGCTGCAGATTGGCGCCTTCGACAGCAACAGGCTCGAGGGCAAACAAGCCCATCACGCAGTAGCCCATGTGGCTGACCGACGAATAGGCCACCATCCGCTTGAGGTCTTTCTGGACCAGCGCGACCAGCGCCCCGTAGACGATGCCGATCGCCCCGAGGGCCACGAGCCAGGGCGCTGCGATGGCCGCAGCCTCCGGCAGCATCGGCAGCGAGAACCGCAGAAAGCCGTAGATGCCAATCTTCAAGAGCACGCCGGCCAGGTCGACGCTCCCGCCGGTCGGGGCTTCCACGTGGGCCAGCGGCAGCCAGGTGTGGACCGGCACGATCGGCACCTTGATGGCGAAGCCCACAAACAGCGCGACAAACACCCACAGCTGCAGGTAGCCCCATTCGGGGGTCATCGGCAGCGGATGGCTGGCCAGCCCGGCAGTCAGGGTGGCGATGTCGAAGGAGAGCACTCCGGTGTGGGAGGCATGCCAGAGCACGATCGCCAGCAGGCCGAGAAAGGCCAGCACACTGCCGGCGAACGTGTAGATGAAAAACTTGATCGCAGCCCGCCGCCGGTCGTCGTGACCCCAGATGCCGATCAGGAAGAACAGCGGCACCAGGGTGAACTCGAAGAACACATAGAAGAGGATGATGTCGCGAGCGGCAAACACGCCGAGCATCGCCGCTTCCAGCAGCAACAAGAGGCCGTAGAAGCCAACCGCTTTCTCCTGCACAGCATCCCAGCTGACGAAAACGGCCGTGACCGTCAGCAGCGCCGAGAGCCCAAAGAGCCAGATCGAGAGCCCGTCGAGCCCAACTGAGAATCGAATGTCGAGCGGGCCGGTGACAAACCAGCCGAGCTCGCCGCTGGCGAAGAAGTCGCCGCTGGCCGGCGGGGCGTTGCTGAGGAAGCGAAGCACCAGGGTGCCGGCGAGCGCCAGCGTGATCAGGCTGCTCACGGCAGCACTCTGCCGCACCGCGTGCAGCCCGCGATGACCGAGCAGCCAGGCGGCCACCGCTCCCACCAGGGGAGCAGCGATCGTGATCAGCAGATGGGTGGCGGGCGAAAAGCCCTGTGAAAAATCGAGCATCGGCTCGGCCTACTGTTTCAGGGACCAGACAAGAGAAGCCACGATCACGAGCACACCCATCACACCCGCCAGGGCGTACCGCTGGATGAGGCCAGACTGCAGACGGCGGACGAGGCCGGCAAGCGACGGCGGCAGACGGCCGATGGCATCGACCAAGCCATCGATGACCGATCCATCAAATGCCGCAGCGATCGACGAGACCGCCTCAATCGGCCGCACGACCGTGATCACGTAGAGTTCATCGAGATAGAAACGGTTGGCAAAGAGCGTGCCGAGTGGGCCCAGGTAGCGCTCCATCTGAGGCTCATCGCTGCGACGGCCATAGTGTCCGTAGGCAGCAAGAGCGATGCCGACCACGGCCGCAAGCGTTCCCTGCATCGCGATGTCCCAGTGGAAGGCATGGGGCACGGCGGTGCTGGCGACAGCCGGCGCCCAGAGCGACGGCGTCGCTGGAAGGAACGATCCCAGGGCATCGGTGAAGAAGATCCACGCTCCGGAAACCACCGAGGCTGCTGCCAGAATCATCAGAGGGTAGGTCATCACCGGCGGCGACTCGTGGGCATGGTGGCCCGCTTCGTCCGGCACCCGCAGCGGCCCGGTGAAGGTCATGAAGACTGCGCGGAAGGTGTAGAAGGCTGTCAGGCCGGCGGTGAGCAAGGCCATCCACCAGATCGCCTTCCAGGTGGTGGGGGTGTTGAGAGAGCCGGAAGCCGTCTGCGTGGATTCGCCATGGTCGCCGTGGGCGGCCTCAGCGTGGGCATGCTCAGGGTCGGCCCGCAGAGAGACCAGGCCGATCGTCCCTTGGGAGGTTGCCGCGGCGGCAGGAAACGTGCGGTGGTGATCGTGGGGCATGCCGGCGGCAGCGAGAGCCAGGCCGCCATCAAGGGGCTGGCCGTCGGCGTGGGCCTCCTCGGCATGATCGCCGTGGCCGCCGGGGTAGGCCCGGGTGTGCAGCGACGCGAGAATCTCATCCTTGCTGAAGAAGCCCGCAAAGGGAGGCACGCCGGCCAGGGCGAGGCTGCCGATGAAGAATGTTGCCGCGGTGACAGGCATCAGCTGCCGGAGGCCGCCAAACCGTCGCATGTCGATCACGCCGCCCATCGAGTGCATGACCGAGCCGGCCCCCATGAAGAGCAGGGCCTTGAAGAAGGCGTGGGTCACGAGATGGAAAATCGCCGCGGTGAAGCCGAGCAGGGTGCCGGTGCCAAGGCTGATGAACATGTAGCCGAGCTGGCTGATCGTTGAGTAGGCGAGCACCTTCTTGAGGTCGTTTTGCACGGTGGCGATCAGGCCGGCGATCAGGGCGGTGATGCCGCCCACCAGCGAGACCACGACCAGGGCATCGGGGCAGGCGACAAACAGCGGGGCCGAACGGGCAACCAGGTAGATGCCCGCGGTGACCATCGTGGCGGCATGGATCAGGGCGCTTGCGGGTGTGGGGCCTTCCATCGCGTCGGGAAGCCAGACATGCAGAGGAGCCTGAGCACTCTTGCCACAGGCGGCCAGCAGCAGCAGCAGACAGATCGCCGTGCCGACCGTGCCGCCGACGATGCCTTCGACATTGGTCAGGCGGGTCTGCCCGAGGATGCCGCTGATGATGGTGCCGTCGCCGGCGACGATGTCGTGGAAGTCGAGGGTGCCGTAGGTCATCCACAGCAGGAACACGGCCACGGCCAGGCCAAAGTCGCCGACGCGATTGACCAGAAACGCCTTCTTCGCTGCTGCCGCTGCCTCCGGCTTGTGAAACCAAAAGCCGATCAGCAGGTAGCTGCAGGCACCGACCGCCTCCCAGAAGACATAGACGATCAGGTAGTTGCTCGCGGAAACGAGCATCGTCATGGAAAACACAAAGGCGGAAACGAGCGCGAAGAAGCGGGGATAGCCCGGGTCGCCGTGCATGTAGCCGATGGAAAAAAGAGCCACCAGGAGGCCGACGCAGGTGACGACGGAGAGCATCGTGGCTGTGAGCGGATCGAGCCGGAGCACGACGTCGATGGCGAAAGGCCGGCTCGCCGCAGAACTGGCAGCGCCGCTGGTGTCGACTCCCGAGACGGCATCCACGCCCTGAATCGCATTGTCAACCTGCACCCACTGCCAGAGTGTGTGGACGCTCTCCACTGGGCGGGAAGGGATGCCGTGGCCGCCGTCAGGCCCTTGGACCTGCGCGACGGTGATCCCCAGGAGCAGCAGGCTGCACAGAGCCGAGGTGGCAATCGTGGCCACCGCGGGCCAGTGCGCTCGCGAGCCGAGCATCTTCCCCTGCACGATCGTGACCAGGCAGCCGAGCAGCGGCAGCGCCGGAACGAGTGCGAGCAGCACGGTGACAGGATCGAAAGAAGTCTCAGCCATTCTGGAAAAGCCCGGGAGGGTATCTAGACGTGTTCGCGTTCGAGCAGGGC
>ERZ891134.2096-NODE-2096-length-12291-cov-5.524027_pt1 | contig 12291 bp, 8 predicted proteins | sample MGYA00520888_ERZ891134 | MGnify/ENA primary metagenome ERZ891134 (study PRJEB32303, sample SAMEA104408692) | aquatic metagenome | biome: Brackish water; feature: Coastal; material: water | place: Baltic Sea | collected 2014-10-23 | depth 10 m ... | reverse complement strand
GTGCATGTGTTTCACGGCACGAACGAAACCGGCAAGACCACCCTGCTGGAGTTTGTGCGGGGCATGCTCTTCGGCTTCGGCTCGCTGGCCCGCCGAGGCGTGATCGATGCCAACGTCGAGAGCATCGGCCGGCTTGTGGTGCGGCCTGTCACGGATGGGCGACTGTGGACCGTGGTCCGCCGACGTGGGGCAGGCGTTCCGCTGACGGGCAAGAACGCCCACGACGACCTTGTGGTCGAAGACGACGCCGGCCGTCAGCATGTCCGGTCGTCGCTGGAGGAATGGACCGGCGGACTCGACGAGGCGTCGTATGTGGCTGTGATGGCCTTTGGCCTCGACGAGCTTCACGAGCTCTCCTCGCTGCAGGCAGCTGGCTGCGGAGGCCGTCTCTACGAACTCGCCGGAGGCCTCGATCGTGGCCATGTCTTTCGCGTGATGGAAAACCTGCGTGCGGCCATCGCACGGGCCGACAGCAGCGACCCAACCACCTCGCCGATTGCCGCGCTCGAACGACGCATGGAGGGAATCCGTGACCGCTTTGAGGCTGCCGGCAGGCCCGCGGTCACTCGAGGCCGGCAGGTGGCCGACGCACGTCGCCTGCGTGGCGAGATTGCGGCGGTGGAGCCACAGCTGGCGGCAGCGGCCCTGCAGGAAGAGCGGCTGCTTGCCGCGATGGATCTTGAGCCCCTGGTCCGCGAGCGCGAGGCGGCTGGCGAGGCCCTGCGGCGATTCGACCCTGACGATCTCGTGCATCCCGACTTCCGTCGCTGGCGACGCCTCGACAAACGGCGGCGGCGGGTGCAGCGGGTGCTCGAAGCCCGTCACGACACCCGGCGGCGACTGGCCGTCGAGGGCCGTCAGCTGCCCAAGGCATCGTCGGTCTGGCAGAAGCGGCGGCTGATTCGGCCCCTGCTCGATGACGAGCCTCGGCTTGAGCGACTGACCACCGAAGCCGCTCGCGCAGAAACCGCAGCCCTGCTGGCAGCACGCCGCTTTGGTGAAGAGCTCGGCAGCCTTGGCCTCTCGCGGCTCGTCGACGACGACACGGCAGCCTCACACCGCGGCTCGCTGCTGCCTCCGGGCTTCAGCACGGCCTTTCGGGCGATGCGGAAGAAAGCGGCTGTCTGCTCCGCAGCCTCGCGGGAGGTTCGCGAGGCCGCGGCTGAGGTGGAGGCGATCGAGCAGGAGATTGCCACGCTGGATGCCGGCGGTTCCGTCGATCGGGCGGCGGCAAGCCACCAGCTCGCCGAGCGGCTCGAGCAGGCTGCCGCGGTCGAATCGCTGATCCGCAAACGACTCAACACCGGCACGCAGCTTGACGATGTGCAGCGATCGATCACACGCCTCGAAGACGACGTTCGCCACCGCCTGGAGGACCAGGTGCTTCCCTCGGGCATCCTCGCAACCCTCGGCACGGCCTTTAGCGTGGGGATCGGCCTGCTGTTTTCGGGGCTCCTGCTGCCCGCAGAAGTGACCGGCTCGATGGCCTATGCGTTGGCGGCGGTGGGCCTTGCCGGAGCGGGCGTTGCCGGCGCAACCACCTGGTCGCTCGACCGTTCCGCGGCCGGCCGCGTGGCCGCAGCCCGCAGCCAGCTGGCCACTGCCCACCGCCAGCGGCAGTCGATTCTTGAGGCGGTCACCGACCTCGATTCCCGACTTGAAACCGACACCAGCCAGCCGCTGGAGGCGCGGCTGGTTGCGGCCCGCAGTGAGGTGGCTCAGCTCGAAGGCGAGGCCGCCCGGCTGGCAAGCCAGAGCGATCCTCGCGAGCGGCTGGCCGCCGCCCAGGCAAGGCTCTCGCAGGCTCAGCACGCCAGCCATCGCAGCCGCGATCGCTGGCGGCAGGCCCTTGAAGCCCGTGGCTTTCCAGGGCAGCTCACGCCACGAACCTTTCGCGATCTGGCCAGACACCGGCGGCATCTGGAGATGCTCGACGACGAACGGCGGCATGCCGTTGAAGACGCCCGCGGCACGCGAGAAGACCTGACGACCGTTTCCCTGCCCATCGAGCAGGCCGTCACGACGCTCGATCTCGCGAGCGACGGGCTCGCGCCCGTCGAACTCTTGGGCATGCTTCGCGAGCGGCTTTCGGCGGATCAGTCCATCGTGCGACGCCGCAAGCGGGTGCGACGAGCGTTTGTGCGGGCTCGGCATGGCCACCGTCTGGCGGTCCGCCGCGTGAAGGCGATCGATGCGAGGATCGCCGAACTGCTTCGCCGCTGGGATGTGGAAAGCGAGGAGGCCTTCCTTGAGCGGGTCGATCGCCGCCAGGCCTACGAGGCTGCTGTGGAACGTGTCGACGCCAGCGGCACCGCGGTGGAGGAGGCCCGTCGCCTGCTCCCGCAGGAGAGCCTCGCCTCGATCGATGCCTGGATCGCCGAGGCTGCCGACCACTCGCTGGAGCAGCGGGCGCAGGCCGCCTCGCAGCACCGCGACCGGCTGGCAGGCAGCCTCCGCGACCTCCGCGAACGGCTCGCCGGCGTTGCCGCCGTGGCCGAGGCGTCTCGCAACGACCGCAGCCTTGAACCCCTGCAGACCGAGGCCGCCGAAATCGAGGAGGAGCTGGCCTTCCACCGACGCCGACGGGTGGCTCTGCAGACCGCCCTCGAACTGCTCACCGAAACCCGCCGGCGGTTTCTCGCCGAGCACCAGCCGCCCGTGCTCCTGGAGGCATCGACGTGGCTGGAACGGCTCACCGGCGGTCGCTACCGCCAGATTACGGCGATCGCCGACGACGCCGTGCTCATGATCGAAGATGCTGAGGGCGTCGAGTGGCTGCCAGAGCGGCTCAGCCGAGGCACCCGCGAGCAGGTCTTCCTCGCCCTGCGGCTGGCGCTGGTTGCCGACCTCGAGCGGGCCGGCATCCGGCTGCCGCTGATCATGGACGACGCCCTCGTCAACTTCGACGATGAACGGGCCCGCTTCGCCGCCGAAACGCTCGTGGGGTTTGCCAATGAGCGCGGCCGCCAGATGCTTGTGCTCTCCTGCCACGCCCACGTGGTGCAGCTCTTCACCGACGCCGGGGCGCACATCCGCGGCCTCGACGGCCGCTGGCTTGCCGCCGGTCGTCCAGCGGTGGCTGCGGTTGTCGACGAGACGCCGGCCGCCCCTGAGCCTGTGGAGCCGGAGCCGGGCGAAGACGAAGCCGACGAGCCGATCGCCGACGAACAGGCCGTCGAAGATCATCTGGCTGAAGAGCTTGTTGAAGAGCCGGTTGTTGAGGCGGCGGTGCCGGCTCCGCCCCCAGCCCCGCCGGCACAGCCCAGCTGGTCTGCTCCAGTCTTTGCCGACAGCACCGAAGCCGCAGGCCCCGGCGACGGCATTCCAGAGCTGCCCGATGAGCTCGTTCGTCGCAGGCAGGCCGCACCCGTCAAGCTCCAGCCAACCCTTCCCCCGCAGCAGCCTGTCGTCCGCCGGCAGGTCACGCCAGTCTTCGTTGCCCGCCACAGCTGGTCGGCAGAGGAGTTTGACGGCGAACTCGACGACCGTGTCGCCGTGCGTCGTGAAACGCTTTAGCCCACGCCGACAGCCGACTGCTGGACGTCCTGCAGATACCGGGCCCGCAGCTGCGTCAACAGCATGCCGAGGTAGGCGTTGGCCCCGAGCGACAGAAAGAGGGCCACGAGCGAGCCGATAAACAGGCCCCAGGGCCGGGCAGTTGTCTGCTGCGGATTCTCAAGCGACGTCGCCTCCGTGGCCACGGCCTGGATGACTGCCGGAGGCCGAGGCCGGCTGGCCGCTTCTGCCACCGTCCGCTCGACCGCACTCGGCCAGCGATCCGCCAGATAGATCCGCACCCGCCGGACATCCCGAGCATCGGCCGGCACGTCGCTGGTGAGGGCGTGCTGGGATCCGGCCAGCGCGAGATCCGGCTCAACCCGCAGCAGGTAGTCGTAGCCGCCCTCCTCAGCGGGCACGCAGGCCGCCTCGATGCCGGTCGCCAGCACCGTGGCCATGATCATCAGCGTTTCCAGCAGCATGGATCGACACTCTCTTTCTGATAACCCGCCACCATCACCGCGGCGGCTCCCACGATTTCACGTCGAGTCGCGGTGGGATGCAACCTCGCCGTCAGAGGTTTTCCCGCCGGGCAGCGGCCCATCTCCGGCCATCGCCGGCCCGGAGTCTGCCGCTGGCTGTCCTGACATACTGTCGAGTTCGGTCTGCAGCATCGTCAACGCTGCCTGCAAAAAGGCCACCACGATCGGCCCCACGAAGACCCCGATCGGCCCCAGTGTCCCCACGCCGCCGAGCACGCTCAGCAGCGCCAGCAGCGGGTGCAGCTTCGACTGCCCCTGGAGCACCAGCGGCTTGATCACATTGTCGATCGTGGAAACCACCAGCCCGCCCCACAGGGCCAGGCCCACGGCGGCCCAGGCCTGTTGGGCAAAGAAGAGCAGGTAGAGCGAGGCGGCTCCCCAGATCATCGCCGCCCCCACAAACGGCACCATCGCCCCAAAAAACGTGAGCATCGTGAGCAGAAACACGCCATCGAGGCCGGCCACCGCATAGCCGATGCCGGCCAGGGCCGCCTGCACCACGGCGGCCAGCAGCGTCGAGCTGACCACCGCCCGACTGATCTCCTCAAACTCCGCCAGCAGCTGCCACTGATACCGACGGTCCAGCGGGATCAGCCGGGTGACGGCAGCGGTCATGTGCGGCCCATCGAGCAGAAAGTAGAAGAAACTGACGGCCATCACCACCAGGCCGATCACCGCCTTGACGATCACCACGGGCGTGCCGGTGGCGATCGGGGCCATCACCTCCTCCGCCACCTGCCGCAGCTCGCCATTCACCGCGTCGGCCGTGAGGGAGAGGCCGGTGGCTTCGTTGACCGAGCCAACGAGCCGCTCCAGCACCATCGGATCGAGCCGGGGATCGGTCGGCCCTTGAAACATCTCCACCGCATCCCCGATGGCCCGTGCTGCAATCAGGCCCACAGGCGCAAACACCAGCAACAACACAAAGAGTGTCGTCAGCCCCGCCGCCAACCAGTCTGGGCCGGAGAGCCGCTCCCGCAGCCAGCGGTGCAACGGGCCGAAAATCACCACGAGCATCGCCGCCAGGAGCAGCGGCAAAAAGAAACTCGCCATCACCCGTATCGACAGCAGCCCAAAGACCACCACTAGACCGATGATCACGCCCAGTGACATGAAGCGAGCCATCATCTCTCCGATTTCTTCTTCCTCGTCCACCGTCCTGTTTCGCGAACCGTCGCCCTGCCGGCTGCATGATGGCGAACACCCGACAGCCGAGCAGGGCTCCCTCGAGTGTACGGGCTGTCGCTGGAGCCGCAGCGACCGTCGGCAGATCGCCATGGCCGCCACCGGGCCGGAAAGAGTATCCTCTCGGCCAACAAATCCCCTCCGACCGGTCGCCCCGTTTGGCCCGCTCGCCGGCCCCATGCTGCCTGCCTCATGCCTTCTTCCCCCACGGTTTCGCTCGTCATCCCGGCCCGCAACGAGGCCGGCAACATCGCCCCGCTGATCGATGAAATCCGCACCTCACTCGACGCCGCCGGCGAGACGTGGGAAGTGACGGTGGTCGACGATGGCTCGACGGACAGTTCCTGGAATGAGATCACCGCGGCTTCCGAGGCCGATCCTCGTGTCCGCGGCATCCGGCTCGACGTCGGCCAGGGGAAATCGGCCGCGCTCGCCGCGGGCTTCGCCGCAAGCACCGCGCCGCGGATCGTGATGCTCGATGGCGACGGCCAAGACGACCCGGCCGAGATTCCCGAGATGCTGGCGATGCTCGATGCCGGCACCGACCTCGTCAACGGCTGGAAGTCGCCCCGCCGCGACCCAATCCACAAAACGCTCCCGTCGCGTGTGTTTAACACGCTCGTGGGCTTGATGACGGGCCTCTGGCTTCATGACCACAACTGTGGGCTGAAGGCCTTCCGCCGCAGCGTGCTCGATGCGCTGCCGCTGGCCGGTGACATGCACCGCTTCATCACGGTGCTCGCGGCCTCGCGTGGCTATCGCGTCACCGAGAAAACCGTCCACCATCGCCCGCGGGGCCACGGGCGAACGAAGTATGGGGCGTCGCGGTTTGTCACGGGCCTGATCGATCTTGTGCAGGTTGCCGGCCGCATCCGCTCGATCACCGCCGCCGCCAAAGAGGCTGAGGATCCTGCCACCGTGCTCAGACGGCGGGTGGGCCTGCTGCTGACGGTCGTCGTGTGCGGGATGGCCGCAGGCCGCATCGGCTCCGTGGCCAGCATCGACCGGGTGGCGCTTGAGAAGCGGATTGTCTCCGACACCATCAAACGCCGCCAAGCGGAGGGGAAGGAGGTCGACGAGCAGGCCGTCCGCCAGGAGATTCGTCGCGACAAGGGTCTGATGCGGCCGTTTCTCTCGGCCAACGACCGCAGCCGCTGGCTGACCGTCCGCAGCCTCGTGGAACGGGGAAGCTTCACGATTGAAGACCTCGTGGCTGAGCCTGGCTGGGACACGATCGATGCGGTGGTGCACGAGGGGAGCGATGGAGTGCCGCACCTCTATTCCAGCAAGCCGCCGCTGCTGCCGGTGCTGCTGGCTGGGCCCTACTGGGCGGCCACCAAACTCACCGGCTGGACTCTGGCCGACCATCCCTTTGAACTCGGCCGCGGCCTGATGCTGCTCTACGGCATCCTTCCGCTGGCGGTGACGATCCTCTTCACCCACGGCCTCGTGGAGCGGGTCGGTCGCACCGACTGGGGACGCTTCTACGGGATGATCCTGATCTGCTTTGGCACCTTTCTCACAACCTTCTCGGTCGTGCTCACCAACCACCTGCCAGCCGCTGCCTGCGTGGCGGCGAGCGCCTGGGGCTGCTGGCGAATCTGCATCGATGGCGAACGAGGCCGCTGGCTGATCGCTGGCACCGCCCTGGCCGCGGCCCTGGCCGCCACCTTCGACCTCCCAGCGCTCGCCTGGACCGTGTTTGTGGCTGGATCGCTGGTCCGGTGTGCTCCGCGGTGCAGCCTGCTGGCTGGAGCGCCAGCGATGCTCCTGGTGGCCGCGGCGTCGTTGGGAGCCAACTACGCAGCGCACGGCACGATTGAGCCGGCCTATGCGCATCGGCGTGGAGAAGAGAGCTGGTATGACTATCGCTTTGAGCTTCCCAACGGCCGGGTGATCGAGAGCTACTGGCGGTCGCCGGCAGGGGTCGACAAGGGAGAGCCCTCGCTGCCTCGCTACGCGTGGCACTCGCTCCTGGGCCACCACGGCATCTTCTCGCTGACGCCAGCCTGGCTGCTCGTGCCATGCGGCCTGGCCGTTGTCGCTTTCCGTCAGCGGCGGGGCCAGCGGCTTGCCGCCGTCGCAGTGGCCGCGATCTCGCTGACCGTGATCGCTTTTTACCTCACGCGGTCTCCCGGCGATCGCAACTACGGGGGCGTCTGCAGCGGCTTTCGCTGGGTGTTTTGGCTCGCGCCACTGTGGGTGGCGGCCGTCGTGCCCGCAGCCGACGCCGTCAGCCGCAGCCGCAGCGGGCGGGCCCTGGCCGCAACGCTGCTGGGATTCTCTGCCCTTTCGGTCGCCTACCCCACGTGGAACCCGTGGATTCATCCCTGGATCTTCGAGTGGATGAGCTACGCCGGCTGGGTTTCGCTCTGAGCCGTGGCCCACCATGGCCATGCTTCCACCCGCCGGCAGACCTGGGAGCCTGGCGTGTGGGGCTCTCCGGGATCCACAAACTCGATCGAGATCGCTGCCAACGCGATTTCCTCCTGTCGCGGATCCGCAGCGAAAACGCTCCCCGTCAGCGGCTGCCTGCTCCCATAGAGCCGATCCCCCACGATCGGCATCCCTCGGCAGGCCGCCTGAATCCGCAGCTGATGCATGCGGCCGGTGAGCGGCTCAAGCTCCAGGGTCACCGCAGCCTGGTGTCGCCCCACCGCCGCCACCCGCGTGCGGGCCTCTTTCGCATGAGGATCCCCGGCTGAGGCGATGCAGCCTCGCGGCTCATCGGCCAGCTTGGCGACAAGGTCGACCCACTCCTCGCCCGGCTTGGGCAGGAGGCCCGATCCAGGCGGCTCAACGAACGCCAGATACCGTTTGCGAATCTGCCGTCGCTCAAACTGCCGCGACAGCTTTCGCGCGGCCCGGCGGGTCGTGGCAAACAGCATCACGCCCGACACGCAGCGATCGAGCCGATGAGGAACGCCCAGATACGCTCCCTCGCCACGGGCGCTGAGCATCGCCCGCACCCGCAGCTCCATCGAATCAACACCGGCCACAGCCTGAGTGGCGAGGCCAGCAGGCTTGTGCACGGCAACAACACCACACGCTTCGTGTAGCACGAGCACGCCAGGATCCAGCGACGAAAGAGGTTGTTCTGACACGCTCACCTCACCATACAAAATGGCCCGCAGCAACACTGCTGCGGGCCATTTCGCGATGCAATTCTCCAGCCGCAAGCACAGCTTACGACTCGATTCGCCTCAGCGCGGCGAGCGCGGCGAGCGCACGGTCGGTGCCGCCAAGCTGCTGAGCCACCTTCTTCGCTGCGAGGATATCCTCAATGGTCACGTTGCCGTTGCGTGCAGCGACGACCGACGCCTTCTTGGCCACAGCCGGCTTGCGACTGCCGTCTGCCGATTTCCGCCGCCGCGTCGGCCGAAAGCCCATGTTCTTGAGGACGATGCTCACCTGTGGCGAGGAGACAATGATACCACGCTTCCGGAGCGCTGCGATGATGGCAACAGGCCGGGGCTTCTCGCCCTTCAGCTTCATCTCGCTCGCAATGGTGCGGATCTCTTCAGACTTATTCACTCCGGCTTTCTTGGCTTCAGCCATAGTTGTTATTCAACTCCGTAAACGGGGGCGGGAAACTGTAGCAGTTGTATCAACAAGGTTACCTACGAAGATACGATAGCATCATTTCTGCGTGTAAACCACAAATGACAAAAACACAACCAAGCCGCACCGCTCCAGCGAGGGGACTTGCACCCTTTATAGCGCCGCACCTGCGGGTCATCGTATTTGACAAACAGCACGCACGACGTTGCAACGACCCGTTGGCGCCGGCAGCGACAACACACACACCGAGGCACCTTGCAGCGTGCGTCCCGACACATCGCAGGCAGACCGGCCGCACGGCAGAGCCGCCCACCAGCTCGCCCGCTGCCGAATCAAAAACGGTCACCGCCCAGCAGGCACCATGCCCAGCAGGCACCATGCCCAGCAGGCACTGGCAGCCAGCAGCAATGAGAAAGAGGGTTTCGGCAGCAGAGAGCCACCGCAGGAAAGAAAAAAATGCCCCGTCTAGGAATCGAACCTAGAACCCTCTGATTAAGAGTCAGATGCTCTAACCAATTGAGCTAACGGGGCGATGCCAAGACTCTAACGCCCAAGCGTCGCCGCGGCAAGGGCGTGCTGCCGCATGCCTGCAAGGCCATGCCCGCACCCCATCTCACGGGTCTGCGTTGAGGCATTCGCCGCCAACGGCTACATTTCCGCTCTTGATGGTGCCACACGTTTCAGGGAGGAGCAGAACCTCATGGGAAGATTTGACGGCATGCGGGGCGTCGTGCTGGGCGTCGCGAACGATCACTCGATTGCCTGGTCGATCGCTAAGGAGGTGCTCGACGAAGGGGGCCAGATCGGCTTCAGCCACCTGCCCGACCGTCCCGACGACGCGCGGCAGCGGAATCGCCGTCGCGTCGCCATGCTGACCGACGAGCAGCCCAACGCCCGCTTCCTGATGCCGATGGATGCCGGCAACGATGAGCAGATCGCTGCGGTGATGCAAAAAGCGGGCGAAGAGTTTGGCACGATCGACTTCCTCGTGCATTCGATCGCGTTCTGCCCGATGGACGACCTCAAGGGTGAAACCGTCGAAACCAGCCGCGAGGGCTTCCGCATCGCCATGGAGACGAGCGTCTACAGCCTTCTGGCGGTCACCCGACACGCCCGCGGCATCCTTGCCGACAACGCCTCCGTGCTCACGCTGACCTACTTTGGCGGCGAGAAAGCGGTGCCGGGCTACAACATCATGGGCGTGTGCAAAGCGGCCCTCGATGCCAGCGTGCGGTATATGGCCTACGAACTCGGGCCGAAGGGCGTGCGTGTCAACGCTGTCAGTGCGGGCCCTCTGCGAACGCTCGCAGGCCGCGGCGCCGGCGTAGAGGAAATGCTCACCTTCTACGAGCGGGTGGCCCCGCTGGGCCGCAATGTGACCCACGAGGAAGTTGGCAAGAGCGGCGCCTGGCTGCTCTCAAAGGAATCGACGGGCATCACCGGCGAAATCCTGCATGTCGATGCCGGCTACAACATCATGGGCTCGCCCGGCCGGCTGCTCGACTCCATCCGTGACGCGGTCTCCCCGTGACCGCCGACCGCACGATCGGTGTGGCTGTGGCGGTGGTCAGCCGCTGCAGCCCCACCGGGCAGCGGGAGTTTCTCGTGGGGCGACGGGCGGCGGATGCCGTTGATGGGCCCGGCTTAGACGAGTTTCCGGGGGGCAAGATCGAGCCTGGCGAAACCCCCGCTGAGGCTGCCGCGCGGGAGTGTCTTGAAGAGGCCGGCCTCCGCGTGCGCGTCGGGGAGGTGCTCGACCGTGCCGAGGGCACATGCAAGGCTGGGCCGATCGAGGTCTGGTTCCTCGCCGCGTCGCCCACGGAAGACCAGAGCCCCGCCCCGCCCTTTGCCTGGCTGACCGTCGACAAACTGGCTGGCCTCAGCTTCCCCGACACCAACCGTGCCGTGCTCGCGAAACTGCGTGAGGATCACGGGGGATCGTAGCCGCCAGGATGCCAGGGATGGCAGCGTGCGATCCGCCGGATGGCTTTCCAGCTGCCGCGGACTGCGCCAGAGCGACGGATCGCCTCGATGGCGTACTGGCTGCAGGTCGGGTGAAAGCGACACCGCTGACCGAGCAGCGGGCTGATCCCCAGCTGATACCCCCGCACCACAGCGATCAGGACCGCCGCTGTCGCCTGGTTCAGCCGTCTCCCCACCGCCTTCGGCCAGGTGTTCACTTCGATTCCCCCCGCCGTCGACCGTGCGACGAGCGTGGCCGCCGCGATCGGAAAGCCGCCTGCTCGGCCAGCCCGCGGAGCATGCCCTGCAGCTGGGCCACCTCCGGCGGCACTCGGCCGCGGACGACGACGACAAAGTCGTAGCCCACAGGCAGGTCGTGCTGGCTGAGCCTGAAGGCCTCACGGAGCCGACGCTTCCAGCGATGCCGCTCAACCGCCGAACCAACCCGACGCGACACCGAGAGCCCCAGCCGCACCGCCGGCACACCAGCCCGGGCTGGCTCTTCCACCGGCCGCGCCGCCGCATGCACCACGATGCTGCCGTTGCCGGCGGTGGTTCTCGCGGCGAAGACCCGCGAGAATGCTCGCTGCCCGGAAAGCCGCATCGCAGCGGAAAAACGCAACAGAAGAGGCATCGCTCGGTGTCCGTGCGGCTGCAGGCCTACCACCGCAGGCCCGCGCGTGGATCCGGCTGCGTGGAGGCGGCGATTGCCGAGGCCAGCGACGCATCGATGTCAGATGGCAGCATGATCAACACCTCGGCAATCAGATCACCAGACACGCCGTTGGCATTCCTGACCCCCATCCCCTGGGCCCGCAGCTTGCGGCCGCTCGACGTCATCGGCGGAATCTTCAGCGCGATCGTGCCCCACGGTGTGGGCACATCCACCTTCGCCCCCTGCACCGCCTCCGCCAAGGTCACGGGCAGTTTGCACTCGAGCGTGTCGCGATCTCGACGAAACAGGGGATGCGGCTCCACGTGCACCTGCAGCAGCAGGTCTCCCGCCGGACCACCGCCCCGCCCTGGCGTTCCCTGACCGCGGAGACGCATCCGGGAGCCATCGGGAAGGCCCTGGGGAATCTTCACCGAGATTGTTTCACTGCGTCCGTCGCGGTCCACCCGCACGTCGGTCGGGCCACCCTCGATGGCCAAGCGAAAGGGCACCGAAATGGAGGCTGCGATATCCTCTCCCGCCGCTGCGGCAGGACGCCGTCGACCACGGCCGCGGCGGCCGCCGCCGCCACCACCGAAGATTTCCGCGAAGCCACCCGAACCAAACAGACTCTCCAGGTCGATCTCCTGCCCTCCTCCGTGGGGCTGCCCACCGCCAGGAAATGGCCCGCCTGCCCAGCCCGATCCGCCCCCAGGCGCAAACCCTTCAAACGAACTGCCGTAGCGGTCATACATCTCCCGCTTGGAGGCGTCGTTGAGCGTGTCGAAGGCGGTCTGCACCTTCTTAAACTTGTCTTTGGCCGACTCGTCGTCGGGATGGAGATCCGGGTGATACTTCCGCGCCAACTCCCGGTAAGCCTTGCGAATGTCT
>ERZ891134.2095-NODE-2095-length-12292-cov-4.344120_pt1 | contig 12292 bp, 13 predicted proteins | sample MGYA00520888_ERZ891134 | MGnify/ENA primary metagenome ERZ891134 (study PRJEB32303, sample SAMEA104408692) | aquatic metagenome | biome: Brackish water; feature: Coastal; material: water | place: Baltic Sea | collected 2014-10-23 | depth 10 m ... | reverse complement strand
CAGCCCTTGCATTTAATATTACAAAAACTTGTAAGTTCTATATCAATCCATTCTAAAGTATCAGTTGTCCACATTTAATACCCTTACGTCAATATGTTCTGCAACTACTTCTTTATAACGTTCACTATACATACTCTTTGGTGCGCATAATCCGCATCCGCAAGTTTGTTTAGGACAAATTATAGTAGTCATTTTTTTGTTCTCTAATTTGTATCTTAAATCTTCGAGTATAATATCACCTTGACTTAGTTTGCCGATTGCACCCCTTGTACCGTCAAATTTTGCTTGGCACGTCTGATGATGAAACACGCTATCAGTTTGCTGTTCGATGTGTAAGAAGAACCAGTTTACACTACAACTCCAGCCTTTGAAATCTCGCTTGTTGACAAACTGACTAGTTATAGATTCAGTTTTGTTACTTAAACACATATTACGCATACCGCAACAAGGACGTCCGATACTCATTCCTAATTTATCAGATTCGTTTTTCTTTTCGCCTGCTGCACTTAATACTTTTGATACTTCTTTTTCTTTGTTTAATTTTTTAGTGTTGTTGTTCCAATAGTTTTTCATGTAGTCTAATTGTTCAGGTGAATACTTGTGTGCAAAGGATGGCTTACTATCTGCTTCTTCGCCGATAACTCTAGGAACATATTTTACATCGTGTTCTTCTAGAAATTCGCATAGGTCTTTGCACTCGTCAAAATATTGTGCATGAAACATAACATTAACATTAATCCTAAAGTTACCGTTATCTTCAGCTTTTTTAAACTGTAATATTCTGTCTTTAACTTGATCTTTTAATTTTTGATTACTTTCAGCATGATAACTTACTGTAACATGTGATAAATTATCAATGACAGCTTGTGCCATTTTTTGACTCATTGCACCATTAGTAGTAAGTGTTAATGCATTTTGCCATCTGTCTTTGTACTTTTCTTCGTATGCTTCTTTTAAATATTTTACAAAGGGAATAAAGTTAGGATTTACAGTAGGCTCACCGCCTGTGAAACTAATATTGGCACGATCTTCTTTTCTATATTGCATATATAAGTCAACATAACTATATACAAAATTTACACTGTTTTTTAGTTCTTCTAGACTTGCATGAGGACTAAAGTTATCGTGCCTAGTTACAGGACAATATGTGCAGTCGTAATTACACCGTCTGCCTAAATCCCAAGTAATTTGAAATACTTTACCCGATAGCAAATTTATTGTATCAAAGTCCATTAAATATATCTTTCATCTCAGGGAATGTTTCAGCAAATGTTATGCCACGTTGTTTATCACATAAATCTAAAAATTCTTTCATTTCAGGCAGGCGTTGACTCCAATCTTCGCTTTCCATAAAACTAAGTATACCATTTAGTCTTTTAATACCATATTCGGCACTGCGCCATTGATCATAGTCAACTTTGCCTTTGTGCCAACTAGGAATACCTAACTCCCAGTTTTCTTCCCACCAAGGATACCATGCTTCGTACTTTGCTCTACACTTGGCTTTAAAGTCTGCAGGCAGGCTTTTAACATTTAAGTGTGCAGGCCAGTATACAAAGTGCTGACTAATGCCGCCGGCGCCAAATGGCCACATATTAACTTTGTTAAACTTTTGTTCTAGTTTCCATTGTATAAAATCTGGTAAGTAGTAAACGTTTAATGCTTGTACCGCACATGCAATAGTAACTTCAACATTATCGCTAGTTTGGGTGTCTAGTAAATGAAATACTTCTTCTTGGCGTGTCCATTTACTAGGATAACGAATGTAATCATTCATTTCTTTGATGCTGTCAATACTGTAGTGAAAGCGTACTAATTTGAATTCTTTCCAAAGATCAAATAAGTCTTCTCTCCATTCAACTCCGTTTGAGTTATAACGTAGTTCTAAGTCTTTGGCATAACCCATCTTAATAGCATGTTCTAGTATTTCGTAGTGTTCTTCAATGATAAGACTTTCACCGCCTGCAAAATAAATTTGTTGCATTGTAGGCATTTGCTCATAGAACTGTTTCCAAAATGTAGGATTTTGTTTATGCCAATTATAACTACTGCCATTGGTACTACCTTTATTGTCCCACTGCATAATTTCTTTGAGGCTTTCATTTTTTACAGCAGGAAACATTGCCTTCCAATCTTTAATCCAACCTGAACTATCATGCGGGCTACACATTACACATGCAAGTTGACATTTTGTTCCAAAACGTAAATCGATATATGCTAAGTTAGGCGGGACACTTCCGTCTTCGTTTGTTTCTTGCAATATTTTATCTACATCAACACGTTGACTCCAGTAGTTTGTTTCCCACATACGTTTGCTGCGATGTCCTGCGGCTTCTTCTTTATAACACTTTAAACAACTAGGAGGCTTTTCACCTGCAAGCATTTGTTTACGTACATTCTTCATGTAGTCGCTGTTCCATGCTGTTTGAAAGTCACTAACATTTAAGTTGTTAGGCCGGCCTTCATCGTCTTTAAGTATGCCTACTTGGCCTCCGTGTTCTTTATCATTAGTAGGGCCAACTGAACTAGCGTTTGCTGTACAGCAAACTCGCATACTACCGTCCGGTCTTGTGCTTAGATGTACCCACGGTAGTAGGCAAAATGTTTCTGATGGTAATTTATTTGTCATTTAGTTTCTCAAATCGTTGTGTTGCAACTTTATTTTGTTTACAATTTTCTGTGCATTTTGAAAAGTTTTCGTTCATGATAGCAGTATATAAGTTACTGTACCAGTCGCTGTCATAGATATCTTGTATGCTATTTAATCCGTTTAATCTGTGTTGGTCGGGACTATAAAGTTTACTATAATCTTTTAAATTTTCAAATCCCAACTTAGTTCCCCACCAGCAGCAAGGAAGAACATACCCGTGGTGTGTAATATATACTCCATGGCCGTCTATACTTCCAGTAAGACATTGTGGTGCTATTACTGATGAAATTGTCTTTGGTGTTGCTTTTTTATCAATGTTGTGTTCTGTTTTGCCAATGTTAGGTCTAGCACTTCCTATAAATTTTACTTTAGAAAATCCTTCACTAGTTGCATAATCTTCAACTAGATGTGCTTGGTGTTCATTGTGTGCAAAATATATAAATTGCCAAACTGCATCGCCACCGTTTGCTATGTATGTTCTATAATTTTCTTGTACTCTATCCCAAACAACATTTATCCTATAAAGATGATTAGTATCTTCAAAGCCATCAAGGCCCCATGTTACACTGAGACGGTTGTTTGATTCTGCAGATATTTGTCCTAGCTCTTTCCAAAATTCTTTGTTGCGTGTTCCGCCGTTGGTAGCAATAGATATCTTAGGTTTCATAGTAAATAGATCATCACTAGACAGAATCCATTTTACAATTTCAATTAGATCAGGATTAGTTGTTGCTTCGTCGTAGTTACCGCACATAGATATATGTGTTAAACTTGACCAGGTATCTTTATTAAACCAACTTTTAAATTGGTCTAAACTTATGTACGTATCGTTTAATGTAATAGGATACATTTCATCTTTGATATTCTTATGGACTTTTGACCTTGCACAAGCCGGGCAAGCAGCATTGCAATAGTTAGACATTTCAATCTGAACTTTAATTTGATCTTTAACTAAAACTTTCCAACTCATTTTTGTTCTACTATTTCATTTTGATATGCTTTATTGTATGCGCATGTTCTTATGCAACGATCTATATGTTTATTGTGTTTAGGGTTCCAGCTTTCCTCAAGTACATTCATATAGTAAGGGTGTTGCATAACTTCTTCTATAGAATGTGTTTTTAAACTATTCCAGCTGTCAGGATAATCACTAAGTTTTTCTAATATATTTTCTTTGTTTTTAAATGCACTGTCCCACAAAAAGCAACACGGCCACATTTGTTGTTGTGCATTAATAAATATTTCACCTTCATGTACATATTTGCACGATATTGTTTTTATTATATTATCGTCTATTTCATTATTAGCAATTAGTTTATCTAACTTGAAAACTTCATCTTTACGTTTATGTTCGTTCTTACCTGTAGTAGTAATAACTTTTTTTTGCTTATTATTTTTCTTACCAATATGGGATATCCATTGATGATAACTGTTACGCATTCCTGTGCGAGTAGCAAATTTAAATCCTAAACGTTTAGCATGTTGTTTTGCTATATCAAGTTCATATTCATTATGATCAAAAACAATAAAGACCCATTGTGCTCTGTAAGTATATTCTCCAACTGTTTCACAAAATGCATTTATATTTCTTTCAAGAACACTCCATTTAGTGTTTACTCTATAAATATGATTTGTTTCTTTATGACCATCAATACACCATTGTATGGAAAACTTTTGATGATACTGTTTTGCCAGTTTGCCTATCCTGCGCCACATGTCTGCTGTACCAACAGCGCCGTTTGTGCTAATATTTGCTTTTGCACCATGTTGTAATACGTATTCTAACATATCAGCAAACTGAGGATGTATTGCTGGATCGCCTAATACACCACAAAATTTAAATTCTTTATCTGCTATATGATTAGTCGTAGGAAATATTCTCTGCAGATCTTGTAGTGAAAAACTGTTTATTTTCAGCAAATCACTATGAAGTGTTCTAGCACAACCAGGACAGGCTGCATTACAATCGCTAGTAATTTCTAGTTCAATCTTTTTAACATTATTAATATCGAGCATATGTGTACTTATTTGAATTGTTCTGCGAAAGGATCAAACTCGGCACCGCACTTCATTGCACATACTTTTAATTTGCCATCACCACAACTAGGCTTTGCCCAGCTGTTCTGTATACGCTCAAATATGCCCGTGGCAAACACTGCCTCTAGACCGTTCCGTGCTTGTAGGGCGCTTATATCAGGTATAAAGTCCCATATCTGTTCTACTTTAGGATCTTTGTGCCACCATTTATACATGCGTCCGGCAGTCCAACAACAGGGTAACGCTAGGCCTTCTGCTGTTATAAACAAACTATTTTCTTTCTTTACTTTACAAATAATAGGTGCTGCATCATAGTAAGCATCCATAGTACCGTATTTGTTAATTATTACTTCTTGTTTTGAGAGTGCTTTGTTAACGTACTTTTCGTCTGGTTTTTTGAGTTTTGTGGTTTCATTACCTTTACGGTCCTTGGCTTGATGAGTTTCTTTTTTATCGGTTTTAGCATTTATAAATCTCCCAGTTTTCTTCTTCATAAACTTTTCGCAACCCCATTCTGTTGCTAATGCTTCAGCTCTATCTACTTGATGTTGGTTATGTTCAAATATTAAAAAATCCCAACGAGCTCTGCCACTAGCTGCAATAAATGCTCGCATGTTGCGTTCTACGTTTTCCCAACTTACTCCTTGTCGATATAAATGATTTGTATCTTTTAATCCATCTACACTAAAAATTACTGCACCTTTTTTATTAAACGTATCAGCTAATGCAGCCCACCAAGCTGGATTTTGTGCGCCACCATTAGTATTCATTCCTAGCCACATATTAGTGTTGTGTTTTCTAAAATATTGAAAAATCTTTAATGTATCTTTAGCAACAATAGGATCACCTAAGTTACCGCACATATACATTGTATCTAATTGTCCGATAAATTCAGGTGTAAATATTTTTTTACAATCTTCTAAAGTTAATTCGTCAAGATTAATATGAGGGTTAATGCCTTCACCATTCATATTCCTATCACACATAGGACAACTTGCTTGACAGTTTTGTGTTACTTCAAGGTGGATTGTTTTTATATCTTGGTATCTATACATTTAAATACTCTATCATTTCGTTGTCAAGGTAAATCATATCTTTTAATGTTCCTAACTCTTGTTCAAATGCTTTAAATTGTTGTATATTATTATTATATAGTTCTCTAGCAACTTCTTTATTTTTATTTACGATGTACCAAGATACCGGAGTATTGATTAGTCTAATCACCTCTTTAACATATAAATCAAATCTATCATTAGTATTTTCGTCAAAAGATAAATCAGCATCAAACTCAAATCCGTAATCTTTAAGTTTTTTATACATTCCTGGATATCCGTAATTGAGAAATGGTTTTCCACTTAGTAATGGTCTAAAAGTTTTTTCTGAAATGAACAAGTAAGGAATACCTGATGTACTACTAGTTTCTATTTCAAATTCATATATACTATTAAACCATTCAATTGGTAAAACATGCTTAACATCATAATGAGTGCTTTCATTTTCTTCTGACGGTAGAGATATTGATTTATTTAGAGGATCCCATAAACTATAATATCCGTGTTTAAGAATTCCAGCAGCTGACAACTCTGATATTAACTTAATACGTGTTTCACTGTAGGAACCGTTTAAAGTTATAAATTTTTTATGATTGTTATATACCAAATTAAAATCAACTAATGGTCTTTTATACATCCAAAACAACGGAAAAGTAATTATGTTTTTAGTTTTAGATTCAATACTTGAGCAATATATTTTACTAAAATCTAATACAATATTCGAAACTTTATATCGATCTGTAATTTCTTCTAAAGGTTCTGTTGAAATATCTATATAATTGTTTATTTCAAAAAATCTATTAAACAAATCTTGTCGTGATAAAAACTTTTTGTGTATACAACAACTATCTAAATTTAGGCTACCTAGTGTTTTCATTTAAAAATCCAGACACTTGTAGGGTGTACTTATTGTTCATACCTGCATTAGCACTTAGATGTAAATGATTGCTATCCCAGATAAATCCTTGTTTTGCATTCCAATGTGTACTATTATGCCATTTATTGTCTACTTGATATTGTAAGAAATGTCCTACCTTCCAGTCTTCTAAATAGATATTTGCTCTTACTTTTAATCTTTTATCTGTAGGATACTTTTTATTAATTTGGAAAAATGTATCTCTATGAACAGGTATAATATTTCCTGGTGGTTGTAATATAGTACTGACTGTTATTACTTCCATATCTAATTGATTTCCTAATTCTTCAAAATCAATTTGCGTTTGATCCCACCATAATTGTCTAATTAATGTATTACTAATATCATAACTATCCGGAAACCCTCCATATGAATCATGTACATCTTTAAGCTCATGCACTTGGTGTGCTATACAACTTCCACTATGTACACTATAATCTGCACTAAGAAAGGCATCAATATTATAGTCTAAATTTACTTCATAAATCATTATAATAAATTCCTAAATTTGCCATAAGGTTAATTTGTGACATGTAAAATTTTTCTGTGTATTTTAATTTTTCTACAATCACATACGAGTCTGGATCGATTACTTTTACTTTATTATCCTTAGTTAACACAATATTTTGTAAACTTAAATCAGTGTGTACAAAAAAATCATTGTTAGGCAGCGCCTTACTAAATTCTATACTCTGCGTCCATGATGTTGATAACGCTAAAATAATATCACATAATATAGACTTTGTTATACGATTTGAATGATTTTTTAGGCATTCTTCGACATCATTAAATATATCAAGAGATTCCATAACAATTGTATTTGTATTTGAATTTACATCTAATACTTTTACTAGGTAGTCATTGTTCTCACTTAATTCTGTATACATATCAAACCAAGTTTGTGTAATGTTAATATACGGTTTGTTTACTGTTTTTACAACAGAATCATTTTTAAATTCAATAACGTTTTTTAACATAAGGTTTCCATGTAAATATAATGTACTTATTAGGAGCAACTAATGACAACTTTCGAATATGAAATTAAAAATTGGATTATTGATCGACTGAGTGTAAGTCTTACGCAGTTTAACGATCTTCCTGCATGTCCTTTTGCAAAGGAAGCATTGATACAAAATAAAGTAATTATAAACGAACTTACTAATCAGTTTAGTTCAAGATTATCTATGAAAGAATACTTTATTGCTGAACTAGAAAATTTTAGTTATCACTGGCCTAAAGGAAAAGAAGTTATAGTATTAGGTTGTTTACCTGAATATATAAGTAGTAATGAACTTAGTGAAGCTGTTGAAGAGGCCGCAGAACAATTTTTAAAGGACCGTGGATACATTGCACTTGAAGATCATCCTGCTGACTTTGAAGAAGTTGATGGTTACACTCTTAATCAAGGTACTTATGCACTTATACTTTTACAAGAAGCAGAAAAATTAAATAAAGCAAGAACTATTTTAGAGAAAAAAGATTATTACAAAAACTGGAAGCCTGAGTATAAACAGGAAGTACTAAGCAGGTCCTAATATTTCAAACCCGTCAAACTCTTTTTTATACTCGTCGACACCGTGTAGATAAAGGTATTCATAACCTAGTTCTTTATAGTATGCACATTCGTTTTTTAAACTATTATAACCTAATTCTAAACTAGGATTTTTATAATTCCAAGCAAATTGATCTGCTGTGACACTTAACTGACTAGGATATCTTAGTATCATACTCCATGCAACTAACTCTCCATTATCGTAATAACCTAACATATCACTTTCTCTAAAATCTTCTATGAATATTGGCATTACACTTTTAAAATTTTTATACTTACAGTATTCTTTATATATAGAATTAAGTTGGCCGTAATTCCAATCTTTTAAAATATAGAATTTATCTGGAGGAAGTTTTTTATAATTAGTTTGTTTTAAATTTATTCTACAATATTCATATATCATCAGCTACTAGTACAACCTTTTTACCCGGGCCGACTTTACTCGGTAACCCACCGTATTTATCGATGTACCAGTTTATAACTGCACAGTACCAGTTATGACTATTATGATGTGCTTCTTTATTAAACATCCATATGTTATTATTTGTTGCTTCCATAGTGCTCAACGCTCTAGCACTTTCTAGTTGCATTTCTCTTACTGTTAAATTACTTAAATCCAATTAACATAAACCTCTTGTACTTGGGCAATTCTAGTTCGCCACTGTATAAAACATTTTGCATAGGAGCAGATGCTATAAATTCATCAATACTATCTACACAATTTACATGCTCTTCTACTTCGAAAAAATTATTACTTTGTAATACAACTAGCTTACCTTCTGGTATTTTATCGTACCATTGATTAAATGGCTCAACATGTTCACAACTTGTATTAATAATTGTAGTTGGTATATCATGTATTGGTTTACTCATTCTGTTATTTGCATTGCTCCAACTTTCCCACCAATGCTCGTCATATGTGATATGAAAAATATCTTTGGTCACTGCTTTGAAGCGCCAACTATCAACAAACCACGGCTTGTTAAATACTTCTGCTATATCCATACAAGTAGGATCAACGTCAAAAGATCTAACTTTATCCAACTTAATGTTACTTTCAAATAACATTGTAGCAAGTGTAGCGTACCATCCTGCACACAAGTATACTGTTCCTAAATCTACATTCAGTTTTTGTAATTCTCGCACTAACCATAATTTACTTTGTAATTGTCCTCTGCTAAAGCAATCGTCCCATATTTTAGTTTCATTAACAAAGAAGTTTTTAAACGCTGCAACAAACTGTGTTTCTACATAGCTGTCTAATATAGGCCATAATTTCCAAGTGTTATCTTCCATGACTAATTTACGCAAGTCTTCTTTATTATTATCATTTACTAGTCGAAAAATACTACTTAAATCTTTATCAGTATATGCTCTACGCAAATCTGCTAAATTACTTTTAGTAGGATAAAGTAATTCAAATCTATCCAACAATTCAAATGTTTGCATCAAACTGCTCCCTTAACCAATCAAAGTCATTAATCAACCTAAGGTTAGACTTATTAGAAAGGCCATACTGCATACCAGCCCTAGCACCTCGAATCGCATGTTCACCAAAAGGCCTATCATGTCCTACAGTTGTCCAGATTTTAAGTCTTTCATTAGTTTCATCTTCTTTTTGTCTGTCAATTACTTTTGAACTTAATTTAGCACATTCTCTAAATGCACTTTTCCATGTTTCGAACGGCCCGGTGTTAAATGCAGTTATGTTTGCGATGCCAGGCATTGCATTAAACTTTTTACTAATACTTGTAGTCATATCAGGTTTAGTTGTATCCATATCTATTGTCAGTTGTGTAGGAAACAATTTAAGGCCGCCATACCCGTAAACCATATCATTAATAGGGTTTTGACTGCGCCATACAAACACATGATCGTATTGCCAGGCTGCAACTTGATGATTAAAATTAAAGTCATCCATTATAAGTGCATCGCCATCTACAATATAAAACATTGGTGTGTTACACTGCTTTGCAGCTTCTATATGCGCCTGGTGTATACCTTTGACACCATGTATACGTTTTGCGTTAGGAACCTTCTCTTTAAGAAGCCTGTAATTTTCATCTGCATTAGGTTCATTGTAACTTATGAATACAACGTCATATGGTGCAGGCATTGATGCTAATATGTCTTGTTCTTTTTTCCTAGCTAGAAACCTAAATAAAAATTCACGCTCGGATATCGTTTCATTTTTACTAGCAAGTATTACACCATCATAATATTTTCCGTTTTTAAAAACATGATTAATATTTCTATTATATGTATCATAATGAGGAAAGTATATATCAAACTTAAAATTATCCTGTACATCTATGTCGTCAAACGTTAACCAAAACATTTCAAACTTAGAAGTCTCTTTGGCATTTATGTAATCATTGTAAGTAGAAACATGAAAAACTTCGTATGGCCTAGGTGTGCTTGCTACAATATCAAGCTCTTTTTTATTAACAAAAAATCTATGTTTAAATTCCTTTTCGCTAACAGTTATACTAGTAGGCATTAAACAAATGCCGTCTTTATATTCTCCATTAAGACATACATGAGGTAAACTCCTATGGAATGTATCATACTTAGGAACATAATAAGAAAAATCATAATTGACATCTACATCATGCCAGATCATCCAAAACATTTCAGTTGTAGAATTATTTACACATTCTAAATACTGTTCATATGTAGTTACTATAAATTTATCAAATGCTTTAGGTTTACTTGCAACAATGTCTACTTCTTTTTTGTTTGCAAAAAATCTATGTTGGAATTCATTTTTACTTACAGTTTTATCTTTACTAAACAAACATATTCCGTCATGTGTTTCATTGTTAAGAAAAATGTGTGTTAAGCCCTTGTGATACGTATCGTACATAGGTATGTAATAACTTAGATCGTAATTTAAATCAACATCGTCCCATATTACCCAAAACATGTCAGTTGTGCTTTGCTCAGCACATAATAAATATTCTTCATATGTTTTAGGTGTAAACACATCATAAGGAACAGGTATACTTGCTACAATGTCTACTTCTTTTACGACACTTAAAAATCTATACTCAACTTCTTTTGCAGCAAGCATTGTGTGTTTAGGAATTAATACTATACCATCAAATGTATCTCCGTTTTTAAAGACATGCGCAACGTCTTGACTCCATTGATTTGCTTTATAATCAAAGTCAAAGTCATCGCACACTTGAATATTATCCCAGATAATCCAAAGCATCTTTGTCATAGATAAAGCCTTTGCTGTATCTAGGTCTTTAGCATGTTTGAGCATTGTATATTTTTGTTTTAAATTATTGTAACGCTCTGATTTTGGTCCTATATAAACCATATCATACATTACAAGTTTTTCCAATCATTTATCATATTAGCATATTCCGGAAACGTTTGTTCAAAGTTTGTTTCTCTACGTTGGTCGTGTTGTGTCATATGCATTACAAAGTTTTTACGCTGTGTCGTTAACTCGTGCCTTGGAGCTGCTAAAAACATTTCCAAGTTACGTTCTACTTTTGCAATTTCAAAATCGTAAAATCCTGCAAAGTTATCTACGTTTGAATTTTCCTTCATAAAGTCAAGTGCATCTTTAATCATATAACTATATTCTCTAGGTAGTATATTCATATTTTGCCATGCCGGATCTCTAAGCAATGGCACATCAAACCATATTCTTTGACGTGGATGTATTTCGTAATCATCATGCGTATTGTATGGATCAACAATTGGAATATACTTTATACCTTGTAACTCCTTACTATATAGTTTACGCAATTCTAACACATTTGTCAAGAACTTTTTAAAGCCGGGCAAACTTAAAGCATTGAATGTGTTAATAAAAGTTAAAGTAGTATTGTTAGTTTCTTGCAAAAATGTGTTTATATTTTGTTGCATTAATTTGTAATCTAAACCAGTGCGAATATACTCTGCTTGTTCGTCTACTGAATCTACACTAACAAACAATGCTAAATTTTTTAGTGCAGGATTAACATACCAATTGTTTCCACTACCAGGATTAAACTTTTCTTTGTCTTCCCATATTTGTATTTCTTCTAACTTTTTTGTTTTTGCAATAAATTTGTCAAACAGTTCAG
>ERZ891134.2086-NODE-2086-length-12334-cov-6.318348_pt1 | contig 12334 bp, 13 predicted proteins | sample MGYA00520888_ERZ891134 | MGnify/ENA primary metagenome ERZ891134 (study PRJEB32303, sample SAMEA104408692) | aquatic metagenome | biome: Brackish water; feature: Coastal; material: water | place: Baltic Sea | collected 2014-10-23 | depth 10 m ... | reverse complement strand
TGATCGCGTGCGTAAAGTACACATTCAGGAAGGCAGATGATTGGGTGTCCGGAACGTTGAGTTTTCCCCCGTCCATGAGGAAGTGGGTCGCGATGTTTTTCGCGATCCAATTCCGTCGCCGGCATTCGTCATAAAACGACATCGCGCTCGAATGGTTGAATTTGTTTTGGTGTGTTGGGTTACATTGCTTTAGAGACTATGCATACTGACGGGGAAGACGGCGGATCGTGTGGAGCCGCGCGGCCATGGATCGATCGTGGTCGGCGTCCGGCGTATCGAGGAGACGACGTTCTGGGTTGGTCCTCGCACCGTATCCGCCGGTTGCGCGGAGAAGACGGGCAGGAGAGACGCGGGTCCCGTATGGGGTGAGGGCGGACGCGTTCGCGAGTAAAAAAAACATCGCGGCGTAGACGCTTTTCACCAGTTTTCCAAACATAGCTTACTTGTAATTTGTTTCTGACTTGTGTCACTACGTACCGTATGCCAATATTTCGTTTGTCGACAAACCACGCGCCGGTCGGCCGTCTGTGCTGGCAAATTCAGGGTGCGGTCAAATGGACGATCCGGTACCGTGTTCGGCATCAGACTTAATTTGACAGCAACGTTTTCCGCGCGGTCATTTTGGCAAATTAATTGATCGCAAAAATTTGCTCTCAAACAATTGATCGCATCTCAACGACGCATCAACGACGCATCAACGACATATCAACCACACGCAAACGATGAACGTGTCCGTGTACAAGCCAAAACGCGGCGTGCGCCCGGCGGATGCACGTCTCTTCAGTCATCTCAAGCATGCTGGCATACTCAGTCCCCCCTCCGATGAGGACCTCGCGGCCCATCAGATCACGCCGCTGGACGCGACCCTCGTGTTCCCGGCCTTCACCGTGACCAGTGTTCCCGGAACGACGGACGTGCCCGAGGTTTCCACCACCATCCCCACCCTCATCTTCCCCATCGGGAGCACCACACCCGTGCTGTTCTCGCAAACACTGTCCTCCTGCAAATCGAGCAGGCCCATCCTCAACCGCGACACGTCACACGCCTTCCTCGATACAATCTATGGTGACGACCTCGATCTGCACAGGGGTCATAGTGCGTATTTCGGCTTCCTCCCGAATGGGGTGATTTTGGTGCCCACCGAACACGCTTTGGCAGATGAAATCCTGCACACATACGCCAGGCATCTTCTCGCCGATGCGCACGGGAATCCGAGCGTGTTCGAGAGCCAAGTGCACATGGGCGACGGGCACTACAACAAGAGCCCATTCCACTGCTCGGTCGGACTGTTCCACCTGATCTTCCGCGACAGCGACCCGGTGCTCGGGCAGGTGGCCAACTTTTTCAGGCCAACCAGGTCACGCGCGACCAACGCCGGTGCGCCAGGCGTCGTCGCCGCGCCTCGGGTCGCCAGGCGCACACCCACTCGTCCAGTGGTCCAGCGTCGTCAACGTGATCCGCCGGTGGAGGACGCCTCTTCGGAATCGGCGCCGAAACGTCCGAGGCTGGACGGGTTTATGGGCCAAGGCAAACAGTTGATGGGACATGCCGCCACCCCAACGCCACTGGGTCTCACACCGACCGCGCGCGACGCGCTCCTCGTCGAGTCGGTAAAGACTGCCGCCGTGCGTGAAGCGGCAGTCGAGTTTCGAAGCGATTCCATCTATGCCATCACCGCCATCAGCCTCATGGAATCGCACCTCGATGAGGAATCGTTCCTCGAGTTTATACAGAGCATTGCGATGTTGGACAACAACCCGTTCGATGCTTATACCAACCCAGTCGAGGCGATCAGCGAGGCCATCACCGATCGCTTGCGCGAGGTGATCTACCCCGCCGAAATCATCGACACGCTGAATACGCTCGCTGATCTTTTGCCTTGATTTACAGCGATGTAAAGTACTACATAAATGCCATCGACAGACGACCGTTCTCAATGTATAAAATGTTATAGCAAACCGAACAGCACATGATCGTATCAAAGGTTCGCCCGGCACGCAGGGTCTCCGATTCGTCCAGACGCGATAAGACGGTCGTGTCGGTGTCACTATACGACCTGAGCGTGTGTTGAATCGTAAAGTTTCCCACTCGCGAGATATTCAACGTTCCGGACGGCGATATATCGTCGACACGTCCTTCTGAAAACCCGAATACGTGCACACCAGCCGGCAACGCTTTGCCGAATAACCGTTTCGGTTCCAGCGTGGAAAAAAACTGCGATGGAAGATCGCGACACCGTTCTTTTCCGTTGAGCAGCAGACGCGCACTGCTCATGATATCGTGGCGGATCGTTTCTCCATCAACCACGTCCGTCGAGGTTCGTCCAAATTCCCATCCAGATGCTGGTCGGTACCACCACAGCACATACCGTGACGGTCCCCGGAAAAAGTATTGCTTGTTCACCACTTGGTAATTGTCGATGGTGGGCACGCTCTGCACCGTCTGGGTGATCAGTGCCTCGGGGACGTAAAATATGTCGTAGATACTGTCTCCAAACACCGACATATGCGTCTCAGTATCGATCGTCTGGATGGCCGTCATCCCCTCAGTAATCACGAAATTAAACTCAATGCTGTTCACCGGCGGAAGATCTGCAAAGAACCCGCCGGCCACGTAGCCCTCCACAACGAGACGTGTGATCAAGATATCCAGGTCCAGATCGTGGAAAAATGTATCGAGCACGAGCCACGCTTCGCCAGCATTTTGCTGTGCCGAATAGTCCGTGGATGTGGTCTCGCCAGTGACCGTGGTGTACGCATTCGTCGACTCGATCAGATTGTTGGATATCACACACAACGTCCCGCCGTCGCGGGAAAAGCGCATGGTCAAGAGACTATCCGCCACCGAAAACTCGATGCCGTACCCCGTCCCCTCGCCGGTGGATGCCCATCCCATTCCCATCGATCCGTCGAGCGGGAGGAGGAACCGGCCTCGCAAATCATAGCGTGCCGCGTTGGCCGGGGTATCCCAAATCACGTCCGTGCGGCCCGTCCAGTCGGGGTTATTCACCAAGTGGAGTCTGTCTCCCAAATTGATGGTTTCGCCAGCCCCGCTTCCCGTCACGCGGTCATAACTTCCCAACGATTCATTCACTGGGGTATACAGTTTCTGCACTTTGCTTTTGCGCATGACCATCCCATCATCCTGCGTCAAAACGCGCTCAATCAACAGTTCGTGTGTGTTCTGTGAAAAGTATCGCCGCTCATCATCATCGACCATGCAGAATTCACACAATATATCCACAACCGGTTGGAATGTGGGGTCGAGCGACGCAGGTGCGTTCTTTAGTTTCAGTTCAAGGTGCAGAGTCTGTAGTTGCATGGCGATAAGCGGCAACGGTGTTTTCGCGGTGAAAAACGGGATTTCGACGTAGAGTTGTTTCACCGTACCCTTGGTTTCCTCGGGTAAAAACCCAGTCAAGCGTCGGACGCAGGCCATGCCCTCCGCGGTCTCGGTTGTATGGTTTTTTACCCAGATGTACTCCCCACGAACACGTTCGAGTAACAATTTTCCACACCAAAGACTGACCTCATCAATGAGTTCGATGGCCGGGTACTGCGTTGTCCCGCTCGCGCGTTTTACTTTCATACCGATCACGACGCGGCGCAATAAATCCCCTTTCCGGGGGATCTGGATATTCGACAGCGTTTGTCCGTATGTCAACTCGCTTGGGAAGCGAGCGTCGATGTCAACTAACTCTGTAGAAAAGAGTGTCTGTCGTCTGTACACCTGGCGGAAGGGCCGGAATGCATCAAATCCCTCGGACGAAAGGTGTTTATCTTCCTCGCCCTGTAGCAAGATTTGGAGAAGTGCACCGCTCATGGTTGATGGTCGTACGATCAGACAAGATTTTGATTTGGTCGAAATATGTGCAGCCAGAACCGTTCCATTGTCCACGGGCAAATCGACCCGTCACATAAAAATCCATGTAGGCGCTGCCAAAATTGTTTTGGGTACTGACGGAGAACGTCGACGTGGACGCGGTACTGTGCGCCCGCGACAAATGTCCACCGGTCGGTCGGCGGGAGGCGTCCAAGTGTCCCGTCCATTCCAGACATCAGCGTGGTCCACGTCGCCCCGATGGGAAGGCCCGGGTGGTCCGGATTACCCATGGCGTCAGAGACGTGTAGACGACCCAACGGAAGCACGTCCGACTCGGCGTCGTCGGTATGTAGCGTGTCGCGGATATAGCGCATCACTTGGTCACGTGAAACGTGATCAAATGGATATGCCTGGAGGAACGTGATGTGCGTGAACCTGTCCAGATGGTCGTATACATCCACAATACACCGTGCAAACGTTTCCGCTTCTCGTCCCACATTGGCATACATCCGGGCCTCCGGGGCCTTGTCGTATACAACAACACGCGTCCCCGGCACATCGCGACACATGGGGTCGAGCCAGTCGAGTGATTCATTGTACCGCGCGATACAAACCAATTGACGGCGGGTCATTTTTTCAACAATTGGTCTGGACAAAACAGTTACAGAAACAAGGTATGCTCGCCGCGCTGGCTGGTGTTCCTGGGACGGTCCAGCAACTGATATGGACGCGCTACATCGCGCAAGTATCCCAGATAATGCCGGATATTCGTACGCAACTGCGGGATGACATACTCAAGGACGCGGGCGTTCAGGTATTCAACCTGGTCGCGCAACGTATGCGATGGCACGACCACCGAATCGTTCATATTGTAAATTCCCCGCATAATGAGAACCAGTTCCGTGTCGTCTTGCCGAGATATGCGATAACCGTACCGGTCCTTCATCATGACGCGCAATTGCGTCTGGATTCGGTTGATATTCTCCTGCGAAAAAAAGGTGTTCAACAGGTTGTTGTCTTTACATGCGAAATTGGACGCACGTACCGCGTCGACCAATCGTCGCTTGTCTTGAATTTCGTACATTGAACGGTATACGGTGCGCCAACATTTTGTTACACAAACCGAACCTGTGCCGTCCCGTTCTGGAAATCGATGAATCTATATCCCACCACAAATGCTTTGACGATGATGTCGTCGCGCTTTTCCTTTAGACGCACGTCGAGGGAAACGCGCCGAATGTTGGAAAACGTAAAGTGGCCATTTGGTTGGCTAGAGTAGGCGTGTTCCGCAAAACTGTATAAATACACTCTATCCGGAATGCACCGCCTGGCGTGTTTAAACGTCTCAACAAGCGAGTAGTGGTCCGCTGCCTGTACATCCTCGCGCTCCTCATTGTCGAACAGCAACGATACGCGATCAATAATGTCCTCGTACTCGAAATATCGTTTCTGCGATAGAGCATCCGTTCGGTACGCAACAAATGCGATATACTTGACGGGGTATGAAATTTCGCTCATATCAAGTAACACGCGGTCCGTTGGAATCACCGTGTCGCCACTCTCCGGGTCGATAATCGACCGGAAACTCGTCTGTTCCACATCCTGAACAACCTCTGCGATGATTGGGTACGGCTTGTTGACCAACATCTCCTTTTCCATGTCGTCTAGGAATACATAGTCGGTGATGAGTTCACACGCCAACTCGACAGGAGCGTTGACCCCGCTATAACTGGTGACGCAATTTTGAAACGATTCCGTCTCTATTTCCAGAACCAGCGTATTCTCTGTGGTTGAGGCGAGCAGCGGGAGAAAGTTTTGCCTTTGGCCGTGTTTATAGCAATTGAAAAACTTGAGGGGAATGATGATCGTGTGGCCCAACGATAACCGGAGGTTGCTCGTTCCCAACATATCGCGTACACCCGTCCGCTTTGTATCAGGAAGAAACAGGTCATCGTGAATGGACAGCCATAGTCGTTCCGAGGAATCAATTTCTGCGTCGTTCAACGAAAGCGTCATCTTTTTCAACAGGATATACCCCACGTTTTCCAACCAGTAGTCAAAAATGCCTGCTCCGGGAATGGGCGGGAGCGTGATGGATAACGCAAGGTTGCCCAGCATATCCCCGCGCTTCGGGATGACTTTTTTATTCGTCGAGCCAAATAAAAACGGAAAATCGATCTCACTCTGTTCGATGGCACCGCGGGTCGCGCGTTCCCATGCGGGTTTTGTATACGGTGTATCGGCCGTCTCATCGTACATCCGCACCTCTTGCGGCCCGATCAGGTTGTTCTGGATGATGGCGCCAACGCCCGGTTTTTCAATCATCTCACAGACTACCGTACCGCAACAAAATATGCCGGTTTGATTCGCGCGTTCCGTCTACAGCGGGACCGTATAGATGATGTTGATGTCGTCGATATACGACGTCACATGTGTCGTTGGCGACGTCCACTCCCGGTATAAACGAGGATCCATCGTCCGGTCGTCATCCGAGGCGGTTTCCAGACCGTCTTCCGTGGCGGTCATCATGTCCGGTACGATGTGCCCGTGGACTGGGTGAAACGTCCCGTGATCTACCATGGCCAGGAGATCGGCACCTGGAATGGGGGTGCGGGGGGCCGGTTTGATGTGGATGGTCCGGAGACGAGGACACCGCGTCGCGATATCCGGCGGGGGGTCGTAGGTGTGCCAGATTTCCGTCACGTGCTCGAGCGTTGGGTACGATTCACCCGTTTCCCGGATGTCCAGGAGACGTAGACACAACGTCCGGGGCAACGACGCCATCGAAAAGGCCATGTTTCCGGCCAACGATACGCGCTCCAGGGACGCGGATGGACGGTGGTATGCATCCCACGATGTAATGTAATTTTCAGACAGGTCTAGGTCCCGGACCGAATTGGGAATTGTCGGGACGTCGCATAACAAGCCGCGTTTCAGAACGAGCGTTTCAACCTGTGATCTCGATATGGCATCCAGGATCGGATCGCGTATCGTTCCCGTGATGGATACGTGTCTCAATGACGCCGGGAATGTGATGGTTGCATATGCCCGCGTATCGTTCGATTCAATGCACAACGTCTCCAACTGCGTCATGCCAGCCAGTTCCGAATGCAGAATACACGTTGATGGCGTGATGATGTTCGCGTATCGCAGCGACTCGTGATTCCAGCCGAATCCGTGTTCAATGCATCCGCACATCACGCGCAACCGTTTCAAATTGGGAAGAAATTCAACCACGTTGAGCGAAATGGTCTCGTCGGTCCGGATTTCCAACTCGCGCAAGTGTTGGCCCCAAAAAGCGATATCCTGCGGCATCCCAAAGGTGATGACCCGTGTCCAGACGCGCTGTCGCATCATAATCAGGTACGCATTCGGATCATCGGTATCGAGACAGATATCAGTCTGTATCGGTAGTGTATCGGGAAATACCGCGCGAAACGATAATTTATCGCGCGGACATGTCATTTCTCGACTAATTTGCGTCTCCATCTCTCTGAAATCAGAAAAATCTGTATGCCGGGAACGTCACCGTACCCAGCCGCTTATTATAGCGAACAACCCATTTGTTCGAGTCGTGGATGGGGAACGGAGACGCCGTTTCGCACGCGTCCCCATCCGCACACAACTGGACGGTGTGGTTCGGGAAGCGTGTTTTCAAGTATAATCCAGCCTCGTTGATCGTACGCCCAACAACCTCGCGCGCCACCACGCTCCGGCACCGCGCGTCGTTGTTTTTTAAACAACACGCCGAGACAAAGCCAGGAGTCACGTCCAAACACGACCCCCCCTCCGGCGGGTCGCGGATAATTTCGCACGGCACGTCAATTACGCGGCCGTAGTCCTTATCGTAGTACTTACCGCACCGACGACGTTGCTCACCCGTCTTTTTCAGCCGCCAGCAGTACTGGTGGCCGTTTTCCGTCGAGGGCGAGTCGACGCAGACGAGTTTCTTTGTCGCGCCATCTACTCGGAGAAACCGGCTATTGTAAAAAGACCGGAACATGACGAATTCCGAGCCGTCGCCGCCGCACAGACCAGGCTCGATGCGCCAACACGCATCCGGCTCGGATTTTCGTAAATTCCACTCGAGCGTGCCGTCCGGTTTCACATTCAAGTACCTACCCATCCACTTGATGGCGTACCCATTCGTCATTCCACACTTAACCAACGAAAAATCGTCTTCGGCCGCGTTGACCCGCGTCAACGTCGTGGTCGCGTCCGGTCTGATCCCCGGACCCAGTATTTTATGCTCAAATGCAAAGGCAATCAGATTGTACTCCTCCAGCGGGTCCGCCGGTGGAAACGTCACGATATCCGTCGGCTGCGACATCGTCTGGGGCGGAACGTACGGCGCGGGACCGGGCGCCTCGTCCGCCGAACTGGATGCTTTAAATAGGTACGTGTAGGCCACAAAGGCAACAAGACATACCGTCACGAGCCCGGACAGAATGAGCCCGATCAATTTGAGATCCATCGTGCACGGGGCTATACCATAGGCGCCACATTATTTTTTTACAGCAGCAAATTCGAGGATGGTGTCATCCCACAGTACTGTTTCTCGATCCGTCTCGACGCGTCCCGAGCCTCGCAAATCTTCAACCGTTTACGCAATTCTTCAAAGTCGGCAGACAAATCGCGCAGTAACGTGCGGAGTTTGTCGTTCTCGTCACGTAGTTCATTGTTCTCTTCGCTCAAATTACCTATGGTCTCCATCAACTCGCGGATCTTCGATGCCCAGTCTTCCGTCACTCCGGTGAGTTCACCCACCGCATTTTCGTACCGAAACGACGCGTCACTATTCATACTCGCATCCGCCTTGGCTTGTACCAGGTCGCGCTCCAATTGTTTATACTCTGGCGTCTCCGTCACCGGAATGGCGCGTGTCCGGGGACTGAATTTCCCGTGCCATGCCCCGATCACCACCAAGGCCATAAACATCAAAAACGCGAGATAGAGTACGCCAAGTTTCATCTGGATGCCGTGTACTGTAGGGGCAGATTTTGTTCTCACGCACTCATCTCGGTATCAACTTCCTGAGTAAACATCTCGTTGTACAACCTGCTCGGGGGTTCCTGCGTTCGATAGAAATTATCCAGGTCTCTGGGAAGCAGTTTATACACAACTCGCGTGTCGCCATCACCCTCCTCATTCTGAAGAATATTCTTTTTCGTTTGTTCAAACCGGGTATCGCGAGACCGAATCAACCCGAGTAAAAGGAAGACCAGCCCGATCAGAAAAACAACAAATGCAGTCGACGCCATGGATCTATACCCTACAGTTACATTTTGTTACGTGGACGTAAACATGAGCGTGCCCATACCACCCGAAAACTTGAGGATATTGAGCGTTCGGGCATAGATGCGAAGTCGGCCGTTTGATCCGCCGAGACTGAACGAGTCGTCAAATTTCACTTGCAGATGTGCCGTATCCGCTCTGGACAGATTGATCGAACCGGTGGGGCTCGGCGATTCAGGGTCGAGGCCAAAGTTGTACATGTAAATTTTCTTGGTCGGGATGCGCGTATGATGCGCATATGGCTGTACCAAACGATGATACTTGCCGCTCCGCTGGCTATACCTCGTATGTCCATTCACTTGGATCACGGCCGACTTGACCGGATCAGTCGACTGGCCGGCCGGGGCGTCGTAGTTAAAGTAATCATTCCCATTCAGCGGATAGGCGGATGGCGTCAGGCCAGAATTGTAGGCATTTGCTCGGTTATAGGTCCATATGATTTCCGAAACCGGGTGCACAAACGACAGTTCATACTTTTTCGTCAGGGAAGTGTCGCCGCCCGACACAATGACGGGCACGTCACCAAGAAATTGGATATCCTGCAGGAGAATCTCATGCGTATTCTCCAGAAACTTGCGTCGTTCCTGCGTCCCCAAAAACACAAACGTGACATACGTATTGATATCAGCGTTTGGAGGACGCGATGCCTGGCTCACCAACGAGGAAACTGGATGCGTCGATTTGATCAGTTCCGTATACTCTCTGAAATCAAACACCAGATTCATCTGATGATATACCAGACTAATCAACGGGATCGACAATCCACTCGTCTTATTGAAGGTGAAATTCAATGGAATGAATAGTTTGGTCGGACCCTGGATCGAATTGTCGTACAAATCATAGTTGGGAAACCGTCCTATCATTTCACTGAATCCAACGTCTTTTTCACCGTTCATCGACAATTCGGCGTCGACGTCCATAAACTCTCCCGTCATGCGAGAAATCCTTGCCCCACCTATTTCAAAATCGCATGTTCGAATCAGGGCGTGTCCGACCGAATTGGACCATCTGACCGACGAAATGTCGATCGATGACGAGTATGTCCCCGGCGTGGCGTTCGACACACGACGCACAGAGACGGTATACGATTTTGTTTTATCCAGACCCGTGAGTTGAATGCTCGTAGCGCCCACGCCGCCATTCACCGTGGTCTGGGTCGATCCGTCGTCGAGGAGCACGTCATAAGACGAGTCGGCCCCGTCCGTGGACGGAATCACCTTGACCGTCGCAGTCGTCGAACTTGTCCACCGAGCACTCAATATTCCGGGGATCGCCGTTCCTGGCATGGTCACACTATCGATCGCAAACTCGGACAAATCGGGCAGGTCTACTTCAATAAATATACTGTTCACCAGATCACCGGAACGTGTGATTGGAAGTGTGGATTTGCGCCCGAAGTTCGCTTCGCTCTGGAACGGTTGAACGATGGACTCGGTTGAATACATGCTATACCTCTTCGGGATCAACCGCCAGAACGTGATCTGCGGATTCGAGGAAAGGAGGGCGTCCTCCCGACCATATAAACTCAATTGATTGACACCGCCTCCCATGATTCAAATGCGTTGTCGTACTCTCTGGAAAGATTATGTTACAGGTCATTTCACGCATTCGCTCAGACCAATTGGCTGTACACGCTTCTATACATATCGATCACGGCATCCATGTTGTCGTCCAGCGACAGCCCGAATTCCACATTCATCTCACTGATGAGCCGTACGAGCGTATCCGGGTCGTTGATCATCCGCAACCCACGGCGGAGGATCGAGTAGACCACCGGGTCAGAGCCGATGGCCTCGGTAAACATACTCTGCAAAAACGACTCGGTTCGGAACCGCGCGTGCGTACCGATTCGCGTCGTCACCACGGTCACGACGTGTCGCGTTGATCTTGTATATGAAAACGGTGGTTCGAGAATATCGCGGGCCAAATCGGCGTCGATAATATCTTTATACTCGTGAAAATCGCGCTGAAGGGCTTTGAGCGTGAGGACGCGTGACATTTCACCGCGAATAACTTCGCGCATTGGGGGGGCATCGTCCAGCGAGTCGAGAATGGAGAGCGAGACCAGGGAACACACGATGATCACATTACACAGCGACAAATATGCGACGTTTTTCTCCGTTTCCATTGCGAGAAACAGAGACTTTTTTTTTGCCCGGGACATACACAGCCATGGACGATATCAAACCGTTTGAAACCCGACTCAATGAAGCACTCAGAATCAGGAGGCAGATGCGTCAGCACGGTATCGATCGAGATCCCGGCGTCTCGAATTTGATCTGTGACATGAACGAGTTCGTTCGGGACGGAACCGAGTCCGACGACGCGTCGACGCTTTTATCCGGGGCATCCATCCAGTGGTTGTTTTCAAATCAAGTAGTGAGTCTTGTTCGTGTTTCGAGCGCGTAACAGAATGTGTACGTACGTTATACGCAGGATGCAACTCGACGAGGAAAACACGGAACGTCCTCATCATTTTTTCCATTGCGATGAGTGCCGGTGGGGTCGCGGCGGGGGTCGCCGGACCGGTGGTCGGGTCGACCGTCGGCGTCTCGTCAGCGTGCGTGCTATCAATTCTGTTTTTAGCGTACGCCATCTCCCAAGTTGGAGAATCCGGACCGGTCGGTACTGAATGAGCGTGATTCGAAATCAAACTCGGACCTTTCCTATTCAAATACATTCTTCGACGTCTGAAAAAAAAAATGTAAACTTCAAAATATATATGAATTCGACATTCATCCACGGTCAATTGCAGTATAACACCGCAGCCAACCCGGTATCAATTGCGGGAAAAAGAGTCGCCGAATATCCCCGCAGCCTGGAAAACATTGCCTTGGACGCGGTGGAGGGGTTGGAGGGGTTTACGTTGGTGCCATGGGTAAAGAACGGGGTGAATCGGTTCGCGCTCCGTCGTCCGGACGGAACCGTCCTCACCCCGATGGACAAAGCACGCCAGGTCTGTGTCAGTATCCGGGGCAAGCAGAAGCATTTCAACGTCGCGAATTTACTCGCGTCGAGTATTCTTCACGAGGACGTGACCGATAACGAATTCGGGATCCTGATCTGCGAGGATGGACTGGTCGTCGAGTCGGCGGCCGATCGAGCGGCGCTCTGCGCCGACCGTAAACGAGCATGCAACGACCTCCCGCGAGTCGACTTGGGTCTGGTCCCGCGCCCAAATTCGAACGATATCGATGTGCGTGGAAAAGGATACTAC
>ERZ891134.2083-NODE-2083-length-12343-cov-11.328125_pt1 | contig 12343 bp, 12 predicted proteins | sample MGYA00520888_ERZ891134 | MGnify/ENA primary metagenome ERZ891134 (study PRJEB32303, sample SAMEA104408692) | aquatic metagenome | biome: Brackish water; feature: Coastal; material: water | place: Baltic Sea | collected 2014-10-23 | depth 10 m ... | reverse complement strand
GGCTTACGATATTTCCTCGAAGCCGCCGGCTACTATTGAGTGGGAGTAATAGGGTAACTATAAACTATTGATTTATATAGATTTGTGAGTTGCAAAGAAGTTACAAAGAGCCCCGTTTTTGGGGCTTTTTACAAGCAAAGTTACAAACGGTAGCGATTACTGCGCATCATAAGTATCGTGTATGAGTGCTAAGCGTAATTGACGCTGACATACATGTGGTGGGGCTTACCATGTATGAGTACGTTAACTCAGAGAGGTAAGCATGACAGCAGTAGCCCGTTTAGCTTTAGTGATAGACAATACGAGAACGCAAAAACAGCGCAGCAAGCGCTCAGCTCCTACCCAGTCCTTCCTAACGGACAAGCACCCTATCTACGGCGGAATAGCAGACATCGTGAGAACTCAGTAAAGCGGCGGGTACTGGCACTTTCGTATGTGGACTAGCGAAGAAGGTAAGTACGTTCGTAAGACGCTGAAAACCAAGCACTTGGATACAGCTGTCGAGCGAGTGGAGAACGAGTTTTCCGCCATCAAAGCTAACGATAATAGTTATTACTGGAACTTTGCCAGAACTGCTAGACCCAATCGAAGGACAAGCTCCAAACTACCCTTCCACCAACGCCTTCATGCTGGCAAGCGCAGTTTCGAACATTTGCCGCCTCTGTGCGATATCTGCATCTTTCGCAGCCTGATCGGGCAAGTTAGAAACATCATACATTAGCGTATAGACTAGTTGAGCCGCTGCCTGGTTGACGTATCGCGCCTCAAGATTGCCGTGGTAAAAATTGTAAAATCCACTTTCTGGAGCAGGCTGAGCATAGCCATAGGATCGATCAGTTTGGGCAACTAGTACTTCAGTAATCCTGCCTCCTGCCAGCGATCTGACCGTACCGATTCCACCATCACCTGAGGTAATCTCGCAATCGACATCTAGCCACTCTGAAATGGCACAATAGTCACCGATTTTCTCCCAGACCAGTCTGACTGGAGCGTTAACATCAACTTCCATCTCTATAGTTACGTATTCAGATTGTGCGCTTACTGACGATACTGCGGCAAATAGTCCAGCGGCAGCGAAACCAAGAATTAGCTTTTTCATTTTGATATTCCTGTGTGAGAGAATCTTATCCAGTACATATATAGGTTGACACAAGAACATTAAGGCTATGTTATGAGTCGATTCAGGCCTGAGTAGCTAAAAGACTTGATTGGCCAAATATCATGCGAAAGCATGCGCCGCCCTCTGATTTGTTAATGTATTCGATCTTTCCTTCATGCAGCTTCACCACTTCCATTACTATCGCTAGGCCTAATCCGGTGCCAGGTGCTCTATTTGAAGGTGCACGGCTGAAGCGCTCGAAAATCTGCGCCCCTAAATCCTTGTCTATACCTGGACCTTGATCAGAAACCTCAATCACATAATCATCAGAAACATTGACTTTTACTTCCGTATCAATAGGAGTGTGATTAATCGCGTTTTCTATCAAGTTTCGTAGCGCATCTTCCACGGCCTGGTGATTGCCCTGGATAAAGACAGGTGAATCGGTGCCAGTCAATGCAAGAGATCGCTGCCGATCAATAGCCAATGGAGCCATGTAGTTCACTACATTAGTTGCACAAGACTTCAAATCGATCAATTCAGATCTATCCAATACGCCACTGTCGAGTCGGGCAACTTGCAGAAGTTGATTAACAAGGCGAGTCATACGTTCAACATCGTTGCGCAATGCACGCGTATCGGCTTCTGACCCTAAATTTTCCAATGCGCCACTTATAACTGTAAGAGGTGTCCGTAGTTCATGAGCCGCATTCGCTGTAAATCGGCGCTGAATCTCAAATCCCTCTTCGACTCGGTCCAGTGCCTGATTAAATGCTGCGACCATTGGTGCAATTTCGGTGGGTAACTCAGCAGTATCCAGGCGTACCGACAAACTCTCTGGCCGAATATTCGCTGATTGTGCGGCCGTCTTTATCAAGGGTTTTAATCCTCCTCGAATAGCAGCAATACCAACACCCAGGGTCACCAGGACGAAGATCGGAATTATCCAAACAACCGTTTCAGCGAACTCTTCGAGCATTTCCTCGAGGATAGCGTTTTCCGGGTTATAGGGTTCCGCCACAATGACAGTGACCGTCCCTCTTCTACTGCTTTCGCGAGTGGCGAGGCCAGTATAGGCCTGAGCTTGGGAATCCGACTCGTCGAGAGTGAAATACTGAGCACGGCCTCGAGTCCAATTGACATTGCTGACCGCAGCTTCAAATCCTGGGTCAGAGGATGCCAGAGAATTGCCTTCCTGGTCTCGAATAACATATGCAGTAGTAGCCTCAATGACACCTGCTTCCACTAATTGATCTGCCGACATAATGGGGCGATCATCATCTATCGAGAATGCAAGATCATCTGCATGGGCAAAAAGAACTTGGCGAGTGAGGGAATTGGAGATTCTGTCACCGAGATAAAAGAAGAATGCTATTGCAATTAATATGGTGGCAACCAGGAATACCGCTCCGAGCCTTAGCGCCAACCGTAATTCCAGAGATTTCGATTGCAGGATATTCATCACTTCTGATCTACCAGTATGTACCCAATCCCTCGTACAGTATGAATTTTAATGCTCGCATTTTGTTCTTTCAATTTGCGACGAGCATGGTGCACGTGAACAGAGACAGCATTGGATTCAGGTTCCCGATCGAATGCGTACAATTTTTCTTCCAGCACCTCTTTTGGTACTACTCTCCCAAATCGCCGAAGCAGTATTTCCAAAATCGACAGCTCCCTGCGAGAAAAAGAGACTGGATTTCTGCCAATAGTTACCTCGCGCCCAATCGTATCAAAAGTCAAATTGCCGGCATCGAGTACCGCACCCAGTGCACCTCCTGGTCTCCTTAATAAGGCTCTAATTCTGGAAACCAACTCTTTGACAGCGAATGGCTTGATCAAATAGTCATCGGCGCCAGCGTCAAGCCCAACTACACGATCTTCAACTGCTTCTCTGGCGGTAAGAATTAGCACTGGAATCTGTGATCCCTGCTTTCTGGCTGCCTTTAATACGCCCAGACCGTCACCGTCTGGCAAACCTAAATCAAGGATTGCCGCATCATAAGAAATATTGCTGATCGCACTATTGGCGCTTGCTGCAGTATTCACTGCATCTACAGTAAAGCCGGCCTTTTCCAGACCGTCTTTCAATACTTCTACAATTCGTTGCTCGTCTTCGACCACTAGCAGGCGCATTATGGTGTCCTTGAGATTTCTTTTACTGATATTAGCAAATAAAGTTCTAAGTATATTTCCTAATTATTATCACAATATTAACAGCATTCCTGTAGTGAGAACTTGTCCGGAAAATATGGAGTTCCTCATAATTCTGCCTTAATGATTGTATGAAAAAATGACTCCCAGACTGTATCCGGTGTCGGCCGGCTTCGTTTACATCGTCTTATGATGATTGGGGTACAACAATACTATGACCATTTTTTCACACAGATCATTCCTACCTATGGTGTTGGACTCTAGAAACTCCTTTCTCAATTTAAAGCAGACACACCGTGCATTGCTGGCTAGTTTGATTTGCTGCGGTACTTTTTTGTCAAATTTGGCAACCGCTCAAGAAAGCCTGGAAACGCAAGTTAATACGGTAGATGGTGCGCGAGACGTCGATCCCGGTGCTACAGATTCGACGGTCACCTATGAAGCTGTGTTTTTCGATCAGTTCAATCCTATAACAGCGAATGACATGTTGGCCCGAATTCCTGGTTTAAATATTGGAGTTGGAGGCAACTTCGACGGAGATGCTGGCCGCGGACTTGGCACAGGCGGCAACATACTTATCAATGGCCAAAGAATCGCCGGAAAAGAAAATTCCGCTAACGACCAACTTGATCGCCTCACAGCTGCTGAAGTAGAACGCATCGAAATTATTCGCGATACTTCTGGCGCACTGAATGTGCGCGGAGCCAGCGAAGTCATCAACATCGTAACCATTGAGTTGCCTTCTCGCTCCAGTACCCAAGTGCAGCTTGTTCAGCGACTAAGTCACGATGACACTTATGAGCTTGGAGGAAACTTCGGCTGGTCTACACAGTATGGCGATCTTCAGGCTCTGATTAATATCGAACATCGACCCAATTATGTTAACCGTGACGATCGGGAAATTCGCGCATCACTATCAGGAGATATACTGGGTACGCTATTTGAAGAAGACATTCGCGATCAAGACGAACAGAACCTGAGTGCGAATTTGAGTTATGGCATTGGTCAGCATCGTATGCAACTCAATGCTCAGCTGGGTACCAGTGACTACCCGCGATTTGTCAATCGCGACTTTGAAGATTTTGTAGACGATATTGCTGTGCTTAGCGCCCAGGAAGAACTGTTTAGCAATAATGAGGACAGTTGGGAACTGGGAGGAGACTACGAATATCGTTTCCTGAACGGCTCGCGCCTTGCTTTCCTTTTCGTAGCCAATGAGGAAACGCGGGACTTTGTCAGGGAGCGATTTGTTGCAGAACCCATTAGCGAACCATTAAACAAGAATCTTTTCATAGACTCGCAGAGTGAGCGTAGTGAATTTATCTTGCAAACTAACTACAATGTTACCGTCAATGTAGACCATTCTCTCCGTGTAGGATTTGAGCGTGCCGTCACACAGCTGGATTCGGCGCTCTTTATCGCCAATCGTACAGGAAGCGGCCCGGTCTCCGATCAGTTTGGAGGCCTGTTCCTAAACGAATCTGCATCCAACATTGGTACTCGAATTGAAGAAGAACGACACGAAGGCTTTATTTTTCACAACTGGACCATCAATGATAAGAGCGTTTTGGAAAGTAGTGTCGTTTTTGAGAACTCCGAAATCTCACAAACTGAAATAGTTAATAAGGTTCGAGATTTTCAGTTCTGGCGTCCCACATTCGATTACCGCTTCAACTTTGCGGACAACTTCCGTTTTCGTGGAACCATCACGCGAAAAGTTTCTCAGCTTAGCTTCTCCTCCTTCGCCGCCACTGCTAATGAAGATGACCGTGACATTGATGGATATGCAGGAAATCCTGCATTGGAGCCAGAAACAAGCTGGCAATATGAAGCTGAATTGGAATATCGGTTGCCTAATGATGGAGGTGTCATTTCAAGCAGCATCTTTTATACGAATATCGACAACAAGATTGGCCGAATCGATGCCACCAGAGATCCGAATAGACCGCAATCTGCTACCGGCAACGTTGGGCCAGCAAAAGAATATGGCTGGAGGACGAGAGCAAGCTTCCGGCTTAATCAATTTAACCTTCCGAATGCGATAGTCTCTTTACGACTCAATGTGCTTGATTCAGAAATCCTTAACCCATTTATCAATCAGAATATACGCACAGACGATCGCGGAGGGGCCAATATTGAATTCCAACATGACATCACCTCCCTGAATCTAAGTTATGGCATCGACTATAACTATCCGATCTGGGGTGGTTTTCATGACGTGGACATCATTACTCGCACTCGCAACGATCGTGCTCGCTCACTCGATCTTTTTGTACAAAAAATCTGGTTTGATGATTGGGTGTTCAGGTTGGAATCTGAAAACACTCTCGATGCGTCAGGTTGTCGCTATCGAGAAAGATACGAAACTACGACGATAGCCGGGGATATCAGACTCATCCAAAACTCTTGTAGTAGTCGATACAGAACTTTGCTGTTAAGCATACAAACTACTTTTTAGGTGCTATACGACAATGAATAGAAGAAGATTTCTAATCGGTGGGATAAGCGCGGGTGCATTGTTGGCCTCTGGATACAATTTGCTATCGCCTAATGGTGGGAGAGCGTCAGCAATTAGTTTTCACAGCGTTGGTGGCGCCAGGAGGCAGATGCCTATCCCCCCACTACTTGATTCCACAGATGAGCGTCCAATAGAACTCACGATGGGTCGCGGACAGGTTGAATTGCTTCCAGGAATAATGACACCCACTACAGGTTTCAACGGTCCTAATCTCGGCCCCACAGTCAGGGTGCGCGATGGTCAAAATATCCCAATCACTTACAGGAATACACTCTCAGAAGCGGTCGCGATTCATGGTCATGGCCTACACGTACCCGGCGAACTAGATGGTGGTCCACAGCGAGCGATCGAACCAGATAGTAGTTGGTCATTTGAGTTGCCAATTCGACAACAAGCTTCTACATCCTGGTATCACCCTCATACCCACCACAAAACAGGTCCACAAACCTTCAAAGGGTTAGCTGGCATGATAATCATTGACGACGAGAACAGTGATGCCTTGCCCCTCCCTAAAACTTATGGTGTAGACGACATTCCTGTCATTATCCAGGACCGAAAATTCGACGATCAGGGGCGGCTCGATTATTCCATCGAAGATGTTGAAGATGGAATGCTTGGTGACACTATCACTGCAAATGGGATTGCTAATGCGACCCACCGTGTACCAGCCGGATTAGTTCGGCTACGCTTGCTGAATGGCGCCAATGCACGATACTTCCGTTTTCATTTCTCCGACAATCGAGAATTCCTCAAGATAGCAACTGACGGTGGCTTCCTTGAGGAACCTGTACCCATTCGTGAACTAGTAATGTCACCGGGAGAGAGAAACGAAGTGGTCGTCGATTTTTCCGATGGCAATCCTGCCATGTTAGTCAGTGGGCCCCGAGCCCAGGCAGTCAATGATGAACGAAGGCGCGACGAGGGCGAACGCAACCGAAGGCGCAACCGGGAGCCTGGTGGACTGGGAGATATGTTTGAAGTTCTACAATTTACAGTCGACCCCGGCTTACCTGCTATTCGCGAATCGCTGCCGCGCCAATTGAATTCAATAAACCGGCCTACAGCTCAAAGAAACTGGCCAGTCCGACGCTTTGATCTATTCATGAGAGACAATAGGCGCAGAGGTGTTTTGGGGGCCTTCCAGAACAATATCGAGATGTCCATGGGCATAAATCGACAGTCCATGGACATGCGAGTCATTAATGAACGAGTACGATTGGGGGAATGGGAACGCTGGGTAATTAATTCATTTGATGGCAGCCATCCCTTTCACGTGCATGGATGTTCGTTTCTTGTTGTCTCTCAAAACGAACGGCCAGTCGCAGCAGAAGATGCCGGCTGGAAAGATACAGTGCGGGTAGATGACAGTGCTGAACTTATTGTGCGATTCGATCACAAGGCAACTGATGAGTTTCCCTATATGTATCACTGCCATATTCTTGAGCATGAAGATCGAGGCATGATGGGGCAATTTACTGTGTCATAGCGCTACAAACATACTGATTTTCTAGCACACTCTGATTTCGCGCTCGTTCAGGTTGCTGCTCGGCTGCCAGAGATCTCTGGGATTATCCTGCTCTCACCATTCTGTGAGTCGATGGAATCACTGTTGATTCGGCAGGCTGAGGCGTTGGGAGCGATGACGACGGGGCAGAAAGGGCTGGGGACGCTGCCTTCGAAGGTCAACGATTCCGAGCGTCTGAACGGATTAGCACCGCGCATTTTGACCCTGATTGATGTGCGTGCGAGATGCGTGAATCGCCGTGCTAGATAGACGCTCAGGCCGCTCGCTTGAGATCGACCTCCTATCGGGCTTATCAAGAGTGTCTAGTCGCGGTAGGATCATCCGAAATATGCTTCGCTGCAGTCTTGCAGCAGACCCCTCAAGGAACTATCTCATGCGCAAAATCAGCCTGTCGATATTCGCTTTCGGTGCACTCTTCGCGGTCGGCGGGCTTTGTGCTCAGGATGACACTCTCAGCAATCCCCTCGACCTCGCCGGCTCGGACAATATCTTGTTTCTGCCGCAGGAGGTAAGGCAAGAAGCCTTCGCCAATGTGAGGCTGCTCTCACCGACCCGTACCATCAAGGCTAGCGCAGAGCCGCTGGAGTTTAACTCCCGACCCACTGACTGGAGCAAGCTCGAATACGAGGTAGAAGGCGAATCGTTTTCGTTAGAGGACTATCTTGCCCGCAAAGCGTCCCGTGGCCTGATGGTCACCCAGGGCAGCGACGTGCTACTGGAGCGTTACGCCGAGGGCAACACGGCAGAGACGCGGTGGATCACGTTCTCGGTAACCAAGTCGCTAACCTCGCTGTTGATCGGCGCGGCGATTCAGGACGGCTACATCGAGAGCGTCGAGGAATCGGTGGCGGACTACCTGCCGCGCTTAAAGGGCACGTCCTATGCCGAGGTGAAGATCAAAGACGTTCTCAACATGGCGTCAGGCGTGGCGTGGGACGAGGACTACGCGAGCCCGACCTCCGATGTCGCGCAGGCGGGCGCCTACAACGGGCCACAGCTCATCGGCTATCTCTCAAAGCTGCCTAAGGTGGCGGAGCCTGGTGAGCGCTTCAACTACAACACGGGTGAAACGAATCTCGCAGGCGAACTGCTGCGCTCGGCGATTGGCAACAATGCGTCTACCTATCTGGAGAATAAGATCTGGCGCCCCTTCGGCATGGAACATGATGCCTATTGGCTGCTCTCGGAAGAGGGAGGGGTAGAGACGGGTGGCTGCTGCGTGAACGCGACGCTGCGCGACTACGCACGCATCGGTCGCTTCGTGCTAGCAGACGGAGTGCTGAGAGACGGCACGCGGGTCGTCCCTGAAGGCTGGATCGCCGAGTCTGTCGCGCCGTCCGAAGGCAGCGCGGACTATGGCTATCTCTGGTGGCTCTACGACGGCGATGCGTTCAGCGCGCGCGGTATTTTTCAGCAGCGCATATTCATCGATCCCGCGCGGGATCTTGTTATCGCGATTCATAGCAACGCGGCGAACGCGGTGTCGGACGAAGACGCTGCGCACACGGATGCGATTATCATGGCGCTTCGTGGCATGATTCCTAAAGTCTGACTAAGCGATGATTTGCAAAAAGGGGGCAAAAGGGATCTGACTCCTTTTGCCCCCTTTTTTTGATGTAGGAAAATAAAGCAAAAGATTATGAGGAAAAAAATGCTGCAAAAGTCTTTAGAATGGTTCGGCGTTGTCACAGCCATCGCCTACTCCATGCTGGTCGCGTCGAATACCGGCAACGAAGTTATCGGCTTCGCGTTGCTATTTATTTCGGCCCTTGCAATAGCTGCTTGGGCGTTTCTCTGTAAGCACTATGGAATGCTCCTGTTGCAGTTTTTCTATGCTGCTGCGGGTATCGTTGGGGTTCTGCGCTGGCTTTAGGCCGTGGAGTGTATGAGCGCTGTTCTTTGCTAGTAAAACTGAATTTAAACAGGCTGTTGCATCGATACGACCATGCTCCGCTATCTGCCACTATCCGCCGCTATGCTGCCTTGCTAGCATTTTGCTGATGTCTCCATTCGCCCTTTTGATGGCGACTAGCAGGTATGCGCTCAAGAATATAATTCCAAGCGAAGATGCTAGGATGCCGAGCAGAATACCCTTGGAGGAAAACTGATGACGCCATGCGACCCATAGGCCGGACAGAAGGAGGTAGGTCGCAAAATCTAAGTGGAACTGACCCGGCCAACCAATATCGGCGAGCGCAGGGAGAGTTGTAGCAAATAGGTTTACGCCTTCGTTCGCTACTACCATGATCGTATAGACAAGCACTAGTGAACCGAGTGCAAAGAGTAATGCTCGGAAAGAAGTCATTTTTGATCTCCCATTAATTTTTCCATAGATACGCGAATAGTTTCGACATCAAAGTATTCTCGCCAGTAGGTAATCTTGCCATCGTTGACCTCGAAAATACCTGTCACTGGCAGTTCAAACCAGCCTTGAGGCACTCGATGACGATCTAGTCGTTCCAAAACTACGGTATTACCATCGGTAATCTGCCGAAGAATAACAAATTCATTTTCCTCTATTGGAGCAAAGAAAGGTTCCAGAACGCTCCGTATTCCGTCATGTCCGCGAACAAGTGTGCCAGGGCTATTGATGTATTCAATATTTTCTGCGGCGTAGCTAACACCTGCATCAAAGTCCATTTTCTCGAATTCGCTCATAAATGCGGTCACGATCTGCAAGGGGCTATCTTCAGCCATTACTGTCTCCATTGGGACGCTTGTAAAGAGTAGAATGAAAGTGAGTGCAATTTTTGGTTTCTCAAATAGCATTTGCGACCTCTAATTTACATTTTTACGTAGCATAAGTTACGTTTTTGTCGGCGTCAACAAATTCTGTAGTGGTGGCTACACCTATTAGATTGATAGATAATGCGTGTTCCATACACCTTGAGACTACTAGTGCCATTGCTGAAAACAGAAAAACGCCGACAAGAAATAGTGGAAGCTGCTGCCTCGCACCTGATTGAGCACGGATTTCAGAGTAGCGGCCTTCGGGCTATAGCCAAAAGCTCTGGAGTGAGTGATCGAATGATCATGTACTACTTTGCAACTAAGGACGACCTTGTATCAGCGGCACTTGAGATGATTGGCGATGGTTTCGCTGCGGGCATGGACTCGGCTATGCCGGAGGGTAATGCAACGCCTAATCAAATCTTGGAAACGCTTTCACAAACTATGCAGTCAGACGAAGCGCAGGCCATCATGCGGCTCTGGTTCGAGATCATTGGGCTAGCGATGCGCGGTCAGGAGCCATACAGGAAAACCGCCAGTCTGTTATTGACACGTTCCGAGGAGCAGATCAGAAACAAGCTCCGCTCAGACCAGAAGCATCGCGCTCGGGAAGTATTGAATGCATTAGAAGGCAGAGTGATGGTAAGCCTGTTGCTAGACTGATGTGTATCACTGTGTGGTTATATAGCATTGCGTTCCGAAGAAATTCCATGAATACCATACGAAGTAAACTAGCTAGGGTATTCTTAGAAGCTTAATCAGCAGAATTAAAAGAGAGTAAGAATTGAAAAAGATATTACTTGTTACGCTGGGTTCATTGGTCGCATTGATTGGTGTTGCTTACATAGTCTTTAAGCCCAACCTGGGAAGGCTTGGCATGGCTGCCACATTGTTCACTGGTGTCGAACAATATGAAAATTTCGCAAAAATAAAGGATTTGTATCCAACGACTTTGTTGACTGCAGCGAGCACACCTTACGACTTTCCCTCGGGTGAGCCGCTGGAACTACCGGACAGGTTTAGTTTCGAAGGAAAGGAATTTAGCGTAGACGATTTTTTGGCGCTTACCGACACTAGTGCCTTGCTGGTCATTCAAGAGGGCAGCGTACGCTTTGAAGAGTACTTTCTTACTGGAGGCCGTGATGTCAATTGGCTTTCGATGAGTGTGGCTAAGAGTTTTACCTCGACTCTAATAGGCATAGCTTATGACGAGGGCCTCATAAATAGTTTAGATGACCCTATTACAGACTACGTGCCCGAACTGGCTGGCTCCGCCTACGACGGCGTTGCGATCGTAGACATCCTTGAAATGTCATCAGGTGCCGCGTGGAACGAAGACTACGCAGACCCCGATTCGGATGTGATGCGTATGGGTAAGATTATGGGGATTGGCGGTTCTTTGGATACGTTCACTGCAAGCATCAAGCCGCAGAGAGCGCCCGGCACATATAATAAGTACAACTCCGCCGATACCCAGGCACTAGGTATGCTGGTGTCGCGGGCGACAGGGCGCAGTCTGACTGAATACATGCAAGAAAAACTCTGGGCACCTTTGGGGGCAGAGTCCGATGCCTATTGGATGATAGATGACTTCGATGTTGAAATGGCATTTGCTGGCCTTAATGCGACAGCAAGGGATTACGCCAAAATTGGCGAGTTGTTTAGGAATAAGGGCAGCTGGTTCGGTAAGCAAATCGTGAGCGAGGACTGGGTGACTAATGCAACACACAGTAGCAAGGCACACCTTCTGCCGGGCGAGAACCCAGCCTCTGATTATCCCATGGGTTACGGCTATCAATGGTGGTTAATGGATGGTGATGAAGGGGAATACTCTGCTATCGGTGTTTACAATCAGTTTATCTATGTTAATCCTACCAAAGATCTCGTTATCGTAAAGCTCTCTGCATTTAGCGACTACGCGACGGTTGAGACTGAGGAAGGTTATCGTGAGTTTCAAACGATTGAACTGTTCAGGGCGATTGGTAACGGCCTTTAATAAGACTGCGTGCATCACAAGGGAATCATGTCGAATGCGAGCACGACGCGTTGCTCTTTTGCGTTAAATGGGTTTGCATTAAATGGGTTTGCATTAAATGGACGCGTGTAGTGGAGCAAGGAGGAGGGGAATAGACAAAGGCTGCCTGTAATGACATCAATGCTCCGACGATTCTCACTAACAGCAGCGTCGTTTTCTACGTCTTCCGAAGCGACGACCAAATTGCCACTGTCGGGTTGCGACTTCGTCGGCACGTTAATGTAAATACTTCCCGTTAGCCAGCCGCTGTCATGCATATGTGCAGCGAGTTTTCCGCCTTCA
>ERZ891134.2082-NODE-2082-length-12350-cov-4.304107_pt1 | contig 12350 bp, 9 predicted proteins | sample MGYA00520888_ERZ891134 | MGnify/ENA primary metagenome ERZ891134 (study PRJEB32303, sample SAMEA104408692) | aquatic metagenome | biome: Brackish water; feature: Coastal; material: water | place: Baltic Sea | collected 2014-10-23 | depth 10 m ... | reverse complement strand
CAATAGCTACAATACTGCCGCGCTTTCCTTGGAATAACAGCTCAGCATAACGTTGAAGGTTTACATCAAGTGTACTAATAACATCTGGACCTGAAATAGCAGGTATATTAAACGATTCGTTATTTACTTCGCCTCGTTCCTTGTAGGTTCGGTCTTGCCAAACCGTTTTAACTCCTTTAACTCCTCTAAATATTTCTTCGTAATATTTTTCAATTCCCGTTATACCCACTAAATCACCTGGCTGATAATAAGAGTCTTCCTTTAGTAAAGATTCACTCGCCTCACCTAAATATCCTAAAGCGTGAGCTCCGCCTTGAATGTTATAGGCTCTATCTGTTCTCGGTTCAACGTAAAATCCACGAAGCTTATACAAATTTTCTCGTAAAATGGTATATTGCTTTTCCGACAAATTCGAATAGAACAATGCAGAACGATCGTAAGCATTATTTTTCCTTCTTTTTCTAGACTGTATCCAAGTTTCGATAAGGAGTTTTTCATACAATGCCGTGTCAATGTTCAGAACCTCACATACAAATTGACGATTATTGCTATCCAAGTCCTTGGGAAAGGCAAATAAATCATACATCACAAAGTTTTTTGCAATGATATTTTTGTTTCTATCGTAAATAACCGATCGAGATGGGTACAGTGTGATTTTGTTCAAAGCATTATTGATGGCTTTAATCTCGTATTTATCCCCACTAAGTTGTAAGCTACCCACTCGGATGAGGTATACGATGTAAAAAAGGATGAAAAGCCCTATGAAAACTTTAGATCGATTTTTATTTAAGTCTTGCATCAGTGGTTAAAGACATTCTTGTACAACAATATTAACAACAAAGTACCAATTGATGATAGAACCGTACTTATGATAATATCAAATAAATAGGCCACACTGAAAAAGTCAAGACTAAAAAAGGCGAGATGGTGAATAGCAATTAATGTAAGGCCGTAATAAATAAAAGTAATCCATCCTTTACTTTGTATATTCAAATAAGATTCACCCTGGAGCTGTAAAGATTCAAAATCAATAAATCGTCTTTCTATATGATATTTTAAAAAAATCATCAATACGCAACTCGCTGCATGCGTGCCGAAAGAACCTGAAAGTAAATCAATTAAGGTTCCAAATAAAAATGCTAAAATTAAATACCCAAATTTATCAAAGTTGATAGGTATGATTAAAAAAACGACCAAATAGGGCATGGGATGGAGCCAAAAGCCCAAATCTACTTGCTGTATGATGAATACTTGCAAAAAGGCAACAATCAAAGCAATTCCAATTATTTTTAAGCTTTGTATCACGGTTCGATATTAGAGTTTAACTTATCCAATTCCTTTTGGGTATTGTTTTTAACACAATAAACATAATGTAAACGACTAAAATCGGTAGCGTAATGAATTTTAATCCGCTGATATTGTTGCTGTAACGCTTTTTGAGCCTCTACTACTTTGGCTACGGGGATTCCTGGGGGGAATATATTTGAATAATTACTGCTCAATAATATTTGTCCTTTTTTCACATCTTCAGTACGGTTCACTTCTTTCAAGTAACCATACCGAGCATCGTTCCCTTCCCATTTTACTACCCCTTGTCGCAATCGCAGTTCTGGGATGAATGGGGTAATTTCAAATTTGGAGTTCAACACCGACATGACCCTAGAAAAGTTGTTGGATGTGGTTATTACAACACCCGCTACGCCTTTGGGACTTAAAACGGCCATACCCACTTCAATACCGTGATTTGCGCCTTGATTAATAAAGAAGAAATTATCTCTTTTGTTAGTTGAATTGCGTATTACTTCAGCAGGAAAATAGCTGTATATCTGTTTGTAAGCCGATGTATTTGAAGTATCCGTGAAAGTAGAATCGAATTGGGAAAATGAGGGAAGATAATTATCTTTTAATCGTTGTCTTAATTGGGAATTTTCTTCTTTTAGGTAGAGGTTCTCTTGTCTCAATGAGAGGTATTCCGTCAAATTGGTCCGGGATTGATCGATCGATCTAAAAGAAGAAACACTTTGATTGAAATAAAAAGAATGCTGATAGAGTTGGTAGCGAAGTACCAAATTAAATGAAAATGCAAATAAGAAAATAGCGGTTAACGGATAGGCATTGTTCCGAATCCATCGAATAATTACCCACATGAAAATTTACGTTTAGGCCGTCATTAAGAATTTGAATTTGCCAATATTCTTAAGGGCAGTGCCTGTGCCACGCACGACGGCGCGCAATGGATCTTCGGCAATATTCACACGCAGTTTCGTTTTCCCAGAAATACGTTTGTCAAGTCCTCTTAAAAGAGCACCGCCTCCGGTAAGCCAAATGCCGTTGGTAAGGATGTCGGCACTTAATTCTGGAGGAGATTGTTCCAAGGCGCGAAGAATGGCCTCTTCTACCTTCATGATGCTTTTGTCTAAACATCGAGCAATTTCATGGTACCCTACGTGTATGCTCTTGGGAATTCCTGTCATCAAATCACGACCGTGCACCGCATAGTCCTCAGGCGGATTTTCTAATTCTTGCAATGCGCTACCTATAGATATTTTGATTTTCTCAGCCGTACGTTCACCTATCAACAGGTTGTGTTCACGGCGCATGTACTCTACGATATCTAGATTGAATTCATCACCTGCAACCCGTATGGATTCGTCACAAACAATTCCGCCCAAGGCAATAATGGCAATTTCGGTGGTTCCACCGCCAATGTCGATTATCATATTTCCCTGCGGTTGTGTTACATCAATGCCAATACCTACAGCAGCTGCCATAGGTTCGTGAATTAAATATACTTCCTTAGCTCCCGAACGTTCGGCGCTGTCTTTTACGGCGCGTTTTTCAACTTCGGTAATTCCTGAGGGAATGCAAATTACCATTTTCAATTGCGGACTGATCCACTGCTGACGTTGATTCATCATTTTAATCATACCTCTGATCATGTGTTCAGCCGCTTGGAAGTCGGCAATTACACCGTCTTTTAAAGGTCTAATGGTTCGGATGCCTTCATTTTCCTTGCCGTACATCTGCATGGCTTCGCGCCCAATGGCGATAACGTTACCTGTATTTCTTTCTAATGCAATAATGGAAGGTTCGTCTACAACGACCTTTTCTTTATGTATAATGAGGGTATTGGCTGTACCTAAATCAATGGCCAATTCTTGTGTTAAAAAGCTGAAAATTCCCATAGGTGTTAACTAGTTGCAAAATAAAGCAAAATCTCCGATTTATAGTGATAAATAAATAGGGATTTTTAAAAATTCTTCCCAAGCGATAAAAGCAATCTGGGAGCCATTCTTGTCGTTCCAAGACGCCCCTCGGCATACTCGATTCTAAATGGATACCCCAATAGGTTCATTTGAGCTCCAATTCCCGTGCCACTTATCCATGGGTTTTGACGGGTGCTGGCGCTTAGATTGTAATTGGGTGTGGCAATGACTCTAGTGTTGTAAGGGTTGCTGTAATGGGAGGGGAGGTCTCCATAAAAAGCAAGTCCTGCATCAAAAAAACCATAAATAACCATGCTTTTCCAAAAGACTCTCTCTTTTAATGAATTTGGAAATAATCGAAGTAGAGGCAATCCTATTTCGTGTTGCATATGTAAAAAACTATTCCCAATTCTGCTTGCAACTTGAAGTCCCCTTATTGGAAGTCCTCCCATCCAAAACTGATTTTGGTAGTCACGCAAGCGATTATATTGTACGTCTGTATTTGCTGTCTGGGAAATCCAACCTTGTTGACCTCCCAACATGTAACTAACGTTGCTTTTTGAAAAAGAATATCTTGCGCTTGCTTTGGATTTCCATTGAAATAAATATAGTCTGCCTTTCGCGGCATAGGTACCTCCAAATGATAAGGTTGGGATCCATTTGTTTTGATGATAAATGGTGCCAGTTGTGAATTTGTTATCTAATAAATATTCAATGCTTTGAAAGGTTTTATTTGAAGCCTTGCCAAAGGTTGTTAAATGTATGGGTAATTGAAGCAACCATCGAGTTGTAGTGGGTGTAAGTACCTTTTCTTTGGAATTGTTTAGTGCTATGATTTGACTGTTTAAGACCTCCCCACTCATAGAGGTGTTCCACTTTTTTTGATGTTGCTCTATGGTTGTGCAAAATTCTACACTTCGATTCCTGTAATTGGTAGTGCTGTTTTCGCTGTATTGGCGGAGTCTGTATGAAAACGAACTGGCATAAGTGCGATTTTTTGTGCCGATTCGTTTGTGTGCGAGCTTTAATCCAATTCTACGGCGATTTAAATTGCTGAATAACTCTAGGTCGAACCTTTGCTTGTTGGTCACTTCTAAGAAAGTATTTTTGAAAAAAAATGTTAATGGCGAATTGTATTGCTGCGTGGGACTTACCCTTCCGTCGTACGGGGTGTTGAAGTCAGAATTGCCTATGTAAAAACTACTGCGATGTAGGTAAAACCAAGGAGTAAATTCGGCTTTTGACCATTGTTTATTGGTATGTTGTATCTGGGGGATGTATGTTACTTTTGAAAGTGACTTGGGTTGGTATGGTGAGGTTAATTTCAACTCATTAGGGTAGGTTTTTTTCTTTAAAATATTAGAATCAACCATGATCACAGTATCAAAACTCAATGCCACCCTTACAAAAGTATCACTGTCGAAAATCGGCGTAATTAAATCAATTATATTAACATTCCATCTGTTTTTTGCGATGTAGAATTCTATAAACTTTCCCGTCTTGGGAATTTTGACTTGTTGATACGAGAGTCCTTTGGTTGGTGTCTTAGCAAGAACATTGTCGGACTTTTGCTTATCAAAGTGATATACCGCATCGTCCGCTGCGGAATTAGCTATAAAACTGAATTTGGACTCGTTTTCTAAAATTACATTCTGAAAACTAGCAACCTTAAAATTATGATATATATATGTTAATGCCACTTTACTTGAAGTATCACGCCAATATAATTCGACAAAATGAGCAATCGCATTGTGATTTTCGCGTTTGTAAATTATTGCAAAAATTCGATTATCCACTTCGATATAAAGTTCGTCAATTTTTATACTTTCGGGATTTAAAAGTCGACTGTGGAGTATAGATTTTTTTTGGAGTGAATAATATTGAAGGTAGGTTTTTCCAGGAATTTCTTTGAGTAAAATTGCGGTATCACCCTTGATTTTGACTAGCCTATATCTAGACGCTTTAGGGAGTATTAACGACATCGCTGAAGTTCTGATTCGCCAATCACCTTTGAAATACAAGCAAATCCAATCACGTTTACTTTTATCATATGCCCAACTCGTTTCTTGAAATTTGGGAAAAGGCAATTCCGAAAGGAGTTTATGTTTTTGCAATATTTGCTTGCTTTGTTCTTTGGTCTTCCAAAGATAGGTGAGTTCATAGTGTGCAGATGTTACAGTTACCAATGCAGATTCGGTCAAAGGTTCAAAAAGAAATTTAGCCCGTTGAATGGCATCGTTTTCAATCTCAATAAATGCATCAGATTCATTACTTAAAAAGGGTTCATTCTGCTGTAATTCTGCTATTTTAGTATCCAACCATTCTTTGAAAGGCATATTGAAGTGATACTGGAAGGAGTTTTCAAAATTCTCTGCAAACTTTATCAAAGTCCAAAATACACTATTTAAATTTCGACCTTTTTCCTTTTCGAAAAAATACCAAAGCACTTTACCAAATAAAATCTGATCTTCTGGATCAATAAAATTAAGGTTTCGAAATGCATTATTTTTCGATTGGGCTTTAAACTGCAAGAAGTCTTCTCTGTTTATACCCCCCGCAAAATATTCAACAAAGCCGTTTGTCAGCCATAATGGCGTATTTTGGTAAATAGGGTCTATAAATCGATCTCGGTATGTAAATCCAAGTAAAAACTCATTTAGAAATTGCCTTGCAATAGATCTTCTGATTTGATATTCTATATCAATATTATTTCCCGTTAATAAAATAGGCTGGTAAACTGAGCCGATGATATTGGTTTCAAAATAGGGATTTTTTAGGTATCTGAGGTCCGATTTGTTGGCGAAATGACGTTGATAATCATTGTAGTTTTCAAAAACAATCAGATGTATCCTATCACTTGTTTTGTAAATTAGGTTTCTTTCAAGTTCATCGAGTGATCTTTCAGAAATATCTAACGAAGCTTTTATTATGGGTGTTTCTGTGTTAAATTTTTCAGGAATCAACCATTCAATTCGACCTTTTGTGAGAACTTTATAATTAGGAGCATTATCAGTGACGGAAGCAAACGCTGTAGATAAACACCCTATGATCAGGAAACACAAAAGCTGCTTGAAATTAGGTAGCCACATTACTCAAATATAGGAATAACTTTATATTTCTGGCGGATTCAAGGTTAATTGTTGGGTACATTATTTTAAAAGATTGTACTTTCGCATAATGAGTAAAGCAAATTATCACATTGACCTAGAAGATCAATACGGAGCCCATAATTACCATCCATTACCTGTAGTAATTGCCAGAGGTAAAGGCGTTCATGTTTGGGATGTAGATGACAAGCAGTATCTCGATTTTTTATCCGCTTATTCAGCGGTAAATCAAGGACATTGCCACCCAAGAATCATCCAAGCTTTACATCAACAATCGGAAGTATTAACGCTTACGAGCCGAGCTTTTTATAACAATATTTTAGGTGAGTATGAAGAGTTTATAACTAAGCTTTTTGGATATGATCGCGTACTTCCGATGAATACCGGAGTAGAAGGTGGAGAAACGGCAATTAAATTGGCCAGAAAATGGGGTTATGAAGTAAAAGGAATACCTTCTAACCAAGCTCATATATTATTTGCCGAAGGTAATTTTTGGGGACGTACGATTGCTGCTATAAGTACTTCTGATGACGAAGATAGTTATGGCAATTTTGGACCTTACGTGCCTAATTTTTCCAATATACCCTATAATGATGTTTTGGCGCTTGAAATCGCATTGAAATCCAATCCAAATATTTGCGCATTTATGGTAGAACCCATTCAGGGGGAAGCTGGAGTAGTGGTTCCAGATGAAGGCTATTTAAAAGCTGTGCGCGATTTATGTACCCAATATAATGTATTGTTTATTGCAGACGAGGTGCAGACAGGTATTGCTCGGACAGGGAAATTAGTTTGTTGCGACCACGAAAATGTAAAGCCTGATCTATTGATCTTGGGAAAAGCATTAGGAGGTGGAGTGTTTCCGGTAAGTTGTGTTTTAGGTAACGACGAGGTTATGTTAACCCTTAAACCAGGTCAACACGGAAGTACTTTTGGGGGAAATCCTCTCGCATGTGCTGTTGCTATGGCAGCGTTAAAAGTGGTAACAGATGAGAAATTGGCAGAAAATGCTGAGAAATTGGGTGAAATATTCCGGAATAGGATGTTGCAACTTGATTTGCCGATGGTATCCTTGGTTCGAGGCAAGGGGTTGTTAAATGCGATTAAAATTGAACCTTTTGGAAATGGCATAAAAGCTTGGGATGTGTGTATCAAAATGAGGAACAATGGCTTATTAGCCAAACAGACTCATGAACACATTATCCGTTTTGCGCCTCCATTGGTTATAAATGAAGCCCAAATTCACGAGGCATGCGACATAATTGAAAAATCTTTGAAAGAATTAATGTAGAAATCAATTTTTATTGTATTTTTGCAGTCCTTCCAGCTCGGGTGGCGGAATAGGTAGACGCGCAGGACTTAAAATCCTGTTCACAGTAATGTGAGTACGGGTTCGATTCCCGTCCCGAGCACCATGCGCCGACAAATACTTTTATTTCTCAGTGTCGCGCTTCTCCTCGTTAATTGTAATCAAAACTACCCAGAAGGAGCGCTAATCATAAGCGATACCGACACAACTTTTAATGAAGATATTAGAAGTGTTTCCCAAAAAATAGGTAAGAGCCCCTTCGTAGCAGAAAACTATTATCTGCGTGCTAACGCTTTCTTCTTCCAGAAAAACTACGAGAATGCCATTTGGGATTTCAATACAGCTTTATCCCTAGAACCTAAAAATCCACTTTACAGATACCGACTGGCTGAAACCTTTCTTGAAAAAGATAGTGCCAATTTCGAAGAAGCATCGAAACAACTAAAAACAGCCATCCAAATAAAGCCTGATTATGCAGAGGCACAATATTTATATGCCAAATTGCTTTTGGCAAGACAGCAATATGATTTGTGCGAACCTATATTAATTACGCTCTCTAATAATCCTGACTTTGGAACAAAAGCGCAACTCTTGCGTGTGGTGTCATTTAAAGAACAGCGCGACACACTGAAAGCAGTAGCGATTTTAGATAAAGTTTTAATTAAAGATCCTAATAATTACGATGCAACCATGCAAAAAGCGATGTTCTTGTTGGATAAAGATATTGAAACGGCATCGCAGTATGTCGATAAAGCTTTAGTTATCGATGAATTTAGTGCTGAGGCGCTGTATGCAAAAGCGTATATTCAACAACAAAAAAGCAAGTACGCAGATGCGGAAATATTATACAATCGCGTAATCAAAATCAATCCTTCTCATGTATTTGCACATTACAACTTGGCCGTTATTCAGGCAATTTTCGACAATCACGATGCTGTGATTGACTTATGTAGTAAGATTATTGATTTAGAACCAGAAAATTTCAAAGCGTTTACGCTGCGAGGTTATGCCTTGGAGCAGAAGGGAAACAAAAAAGCTGCTCGATTGGATTATCAAGCAGCTTTAGAAATAAAGCCTGATTATAATCAAGCTTCAGAATATCTAAAAGAACTTATTTAGCAGCTCTTAATTCGAGTTTCTCATAAACCCACTCACCGGTTCGGTTTTCCCATTCACGCTCTAACACGATAGACGTATTGGTTTTAGTCTTTAATTTGAATTCGAATCCGAAAAAGTTCACAATATCTCCAGTTGAAGAGGGCATGGACCATCCGGTTTCATAGGTGTCAGGTTCTCCATCGTAACACTTTGACGCATTGGTTTTTACGTCGCAAATATCGTTTGCCTTAAATATAAAAACGTCATCTTTTTGGCAGGCATCCATAGCATCTACCGTGTTGTTATTCATTGTTTGTGAATACGCATAAAAAGCCCAAGGTTGAATCATCATAACCTCTTGATTGTTTTTGCCAGTAATGTCAACTTTGTTAACGTTGTCTGGATCTTCTTTTTCACAAGACGCAATAAAAAACACGCCCGCTGCTGCCATCAATAACCATTTGTTAAATTTCATGTGGCGAAAATAAAGGAATTAGCTCTTGAAAGTTGAAAGAGTGAGTAAAAATTTACATTTCCGTTAAATCTTGAATCACTTCAGCGGCCATTCTTAAGCCAAATAAAGCAGGCATATAAGAAATCGTACCATAAAACGAATTTTTGTAGTTACTGCCATCTGTTAGTTTCATACTGTCTTTCAATAATTCTCCATGATTGAACACCACTTTGAAGCCTTTTCTAATATTGTGCTTTTTAAGCCTTTTTCTGATTGTACGCGCAAATGGACAATTATAGGATTTAGAAATATCGCCCACTTTAACTGTAGAAGCGTCTAGCTTTCCTCCTGCGCCCATTGAACTGATAAATCGTTGTTTCATATCAAAACACGTTTTGATTAAATAAATCTTTGGGGAAACCGAATCAATACAATCCATTACATAATCAAAAGACTCCCCCTTAATTAGGTTGATATTGTCTTCTGGCTGTTGAAATTTATCAATGACACGGAGGTTCAAATCAGGATTGATATCTAAAAAACGATTTGCCATAACCGAAGCTTTTGATAATCCAATCGTGCTGTTGAGTGCTGGTAGTTGTCTGTTTTTATTGGTTGGATCAACTGTGTCGCCATCGATTATGGTCATTTTTCCAATTCCGGCCCTACAAATAAACTCCGCAGCAAAGCTGCCAACTCCCCCTAAGCCAACAACAAGTACATTTGTTTGCGATAATTTCACAAGCTGTTCTTTTCCTATTAACAGTTCCGTGCGTTCGAGCCAATCTAAGTTCATTTTGCAAAAATAAGGTCATAACTCATATTCAATGAACAAAAAATAATTACAAGTCTTACATTTGGACTCATGTTAAGAAACTGGCTAATCCTTGTGCTGATGTTACCTATATTGTTAACCGCACAGAATAGATCAATACTGCCAAATTTTCATTCGCTGAAGTCTCACCCGAAAGCCGGTGTTACTCTGAAATTATGGGCCGAGCCTTCAGCTAGGCCGTTTTTTTATCGCACTGGGGAAGGGAAAATAGCGATTATGGGAGCTTTTAAAGGATCCCGATCTCTTGTGGAGCAACAACTACAAAGCTGTAATGCGAACTATAGTATTTTTCAAAGAGTTTTTACTATTGAAGTAAATCCAGAAGATATAATTAAATTGTTAAATAGCGATGAAATTATATATTTAGAAGCATCTACGCGATTTAATTCACCAAGGCCACTTGATGATAAAGCATTGTTGAAATCCAAAGTACCCCAAGCACAAAGTATTAAAATGCCCCCTTTCAAAGGAAAGAATGTTGTATTGGGGATTGTAGACGTAGGATTTCAAACTACCCATCCTACATTTTTTAATGAAGACGGTTCTCAATATAGAGTGAAACGTTTTTGGCAGCAGAAATACAAAAATCTTATGGGACCTGCACCCTACAATTATGGGATTTTGAAAAATAGCGAAGCTGAAATCCTAGCCGCCATTGATACTGACGGATCTCATGGCACCCACGTAGCGGGTATTGCTGGGGGATCAGGTTTTAAATCCCCAGAATTGAAATACGCAGGTGTGGCACCTGAAAGCGACTTGGTTTTTGTCGGGATTAAATATCAAAATGACAGCATAGGTGGGAGTGCGCTCGGTGATTATATTGTGGCCAATAATGCAATAATAGACGGTTTTGACTATGTATTTAGATATGCAGACTCGTTAAACAAACCGGCGGTATGTAACCTTTCTTGGGGTATGCATACGGGTCCCCATGATGGGACTTCAATTTTTGATCTGGCTTTAGAAGATTTAATTAATACACCGAATCCCAATACAAGTAAGCCTCAAGGGCGTGCGTTAGTTGGGGCAAATGGGAACAGTGCGCAACACGATATGCATGTAAAGTTAGCTCTCAATGGAGATTCCGCATCGACCTTAGCTATGGATAGAAGTCGTGATTATTACCCAAATGAAAATGTGTATTGTGATTTTTGGGCAGAAAAGAACAGCGATTTGCACTATCAAATAGTTTTGATTGATTCATTGGATAGGATTTTAGTTGAAACACCATTTTATGATTTCGCCAAAGATACCTTGGTAAAGTTGTCTTTATCGAATTTTGGCGATACATTAGATGTTCTTTTGTCGGGAACGAAAACCTATGCCTTTAATGGAAAGTCTAATGTGTTGATGATGGTGCAAGCGAATTCGAATAAACGTTTCATTAAGATTAACTTCAATGGGAGTGGTGAGGTGCACGGTTGGAATTCCGGACGCACATACGAATGGACAGCCGGAACTTTCAGGAATTATATCAGATCTTATAAACCTTCACATTGGGTAAATGGCGATGCGGTTAGTACACTTGTTGAAAACGGAGGAACTTCCTCTGCAATTTTGTCGGTTGGTTCTTATAATAACCGAGTTAATTGGCTAAATTTCCAAAATAAGTTTCAATCAGATAGCGCAATAGATGAAGGTCAAATATCTGGATTTTCGTCATGGGGTCCCACTATTGATGGCCGATTGAATCCCGACATATCTGCACCAGGTCAATTTATTGCCAATGCCTATCATAAAGATGCCGTACCTGGTTGGTTGAATCCTTATATTGTTCATAAAGACAAATGGGTTAACGATGATGTTTATTGGGTTCTATTAAGTGGTACGTCAATGGCAGCACCTCATGCGGCTGGCGTTGTGGCTTTAATGTTAGAAGCTTCAGAAGGGAAGCTAACGGCTGCTGAGGTGTATGACATCATTAGAAACACAGCACAACAAGATGTTTATACGGGTAATAAGTCTAACTTCCAATATGGAGCCGGTAAAATTGACGCTTATGCCGCTGTTTTGGCTTCGTTAAATGCATTAAGAACGCGCGTTCACAAAGTTGAAACGCCCTTAGTTTTTGGCAGGGCAAATGAGATGGTTGTAAAAGGTTGTTTTAATAGCCAATTTCCGATTGATTACCAGATATTTGAAACTACTGGGCGTGTCGTATACAAAGGTCAGTCGAATGTGAATGTTTTACCCTTTAATGGCATAAGTACAGGTATATATGTGGTGCGAATTTCCCAAGGAAGTCAACAATTTACACAAACGATATACTTGGAAGGAGGCAATTGACAATCGGAGAAGACCGAATGAAATACTCGAATATACAGAACTAAGCAGTATG
>ERZ891134.2079-NODE-2079-length-12370-cov-9.698173_pt1 | contig 12370 bp, 6 predicted proteins | sample MGYA00520888_ERZ891134 | MGnify/ENA primary metagenome ERZ891134 (study PRJEB32303, sample SAMEA104408692) | aquatic metagenome | biome: Brackish water; feature: Coastal; material: water | place: Baltic Sea | collected 2014-10-23 | depth 10 m ... | reverse complement strand
CATCTAAATTAATCATTAGATAATTTAACTTTAACCAATAATAAAAGCCGCTCTAAATTAATAGAGCGGCTTTTTTTTAATTAAATTTTTAACAGGCTAATTAAAACATTTTTATTTACCGTTTACTAATTCTATTTCCACTAATAGCTTTTTGTCGACTACATTTAAATCTATTGATTTCTGGGTTTCTCTTTTTTAGGTGCTTTTGGCTTACCCCACTATTTACTCTTTTTCTCCACCTTTTAAAGCTCGACGCTTTAAGGTTAACTCGCATTAATTTAATCACATCTTTTTCAGCTAGATTAAATTGAAATAAAATTGCTTCAAATGGAGTTCTGTCCTCCCATGCCATTTCAATTATTCTATCTAATTCAACTTCTGTAAATTCAAATTTCATCAATCATTAATTACATTAACAATATCAAAAGTATAAAATAAATTAATGTACTACTTTTTTTTAACTAAATGTTATGACATAATTAATTGTACATTTAATCTAAATTATTGTGGTCGATTTATAATATGAAAAATGATGTAATCATTATAGGAGGTGGAGCAGCTGGATTTTTTTCAGCAATTAATATTGCAATTTTTAATCCAAAACTCAATATTCTTATCTTAGAAAGAGGAAATGAAGGTCTACAAAAAGTTAAAATATCAGGTGGTGGACGTTGTAATGTAACTCATGGACAGTTTATACCATCTGAACTTACAATAAATTATCCTAGAGGAGAAAAAGAACTTCTTGGTCCTTTTCACCAATTTATGACTGGAGATACAATGAAGTGGTTTGAAGATAGAGGTGTAAAACTAAAAATTGAAGAAGACGGAAGAGTATTTCCAGTTTCAAATAATTCACAATCAATTATTGATTGTTTTTTAAATGAAGTAAAAAGATTAAATATAAAAGTGTTATATAATCACTCAGTGAAATCTATTTCTTTAAAAAATAATGAGTGGTTAATAAATACTGACAAACAAGATTTCAACTCATTTAAGTTATTAGTAGCTACTGGAAGTAATCCAAAAATATGGAATCTCATGGATCAATTGAATCATACAATTGTAAAACCTGTACCTTCTCTTTTTAGTTTTGATATTAAAGACAATAGAATTAAGTCTATCCCAGGAGTTGTAGTTGAAGATGTAGTTATTAATGTGCTTAATTCTAAATTATCTTCTGATGGTCCACTATTAATTACACATAAAGGAATGAGCGCTCCATCAATTTTAAAACTATCTGCTTTCGGTGCATTAGAATTTGAATCACTAAATTATCAGTTTGAAATTTCTATAAATTTTGTTAAGCTTTCTTATTTAGATTGTATTTCTGAGCTTAAACTTGTTAAAAACAAGATGTCAAAAAAAATGGTAGTTAACACTCCTTATTTTGGGATACCTAAAAGACTTTGGAAAGAACTTGTGGTTTTTTCACAGATAGATAACACAACAACATGGGCTGAATTAAATAAAAATCAATTAAATACACTAACAACTCAGTTAACTTCATCAATATTTAAAGTTAACGGTAAGAGTACTTTTAAGGAAGAGTTTGTGACAGCTGGAGGAATAGATTTGAAAGAAATTAATTTTAAGACATTTGAAAGTAAAATTCATAATAATTTATTTTTTGCAGGTGAGGTTTTAAATATTGATGCAATTACTGGAGGATATAACTTTCAAAATGCATGGACTGGAGCTTATATTGCATCAAAATCAATTTCTGGGGTTAGTTAGTATGTTTTTTTAAATTAACGTTAAAATATATAAAATATGAAATCTTTAATTTTATCTTTGGCAACCATTTTAATGTTTTCTTGTAATAATTCTATCAATAAAAATATGTCAGAGTTTAGTCAACCACCAAAAGTAAAACAGATTCCAAAGGAATTAAAAATTCATGGAGATGTTAGAGTTGACGAGTTTTATTGGTTAAATGACAGAAATAATCCTGAAGTTGTTGATTACCTCAATAAAGAAAATGATTATTATAAACAAGAAACTCAACATACAAAAAACTTTCAAGAAGATTTGTTTGATGAAATGAAATCAAGAATCAAAAAAAATGACACTTCAGTCCCATATAAATTTAATGGATATTGGTACATAACTAGATATGAAAAAGGTAAAGATTATCCTATTTACACTAGAAAAAAAGAAAGCTTAGATTCTAAGGAAGAACTTTTATTTGATTGTAATGTAATGGCAAAAGATCATTCATATTTTAGACTTGTAGGTCTTAATGTTAGTCCTAATAATCAATATGTTTCATATGGTGTTGATACAACCGGAAGAAGACAATATAAACTTTTGATTAAAGATCTTAAATCTAATAAAGTTTTTAATGAAGAAGTTTGGAATACGACAGGGGGAAGTACCTGGGCCAATGATAATAAAACATTATTTTATGTGCTTAAGGATAAAACAACTCTTAGGTCTGAAGCTGTGTATAAGCATAGGTTAAATACTAGTTCTGATAAGGATGAGTTAGTGTATGAAGAAATAGATGATACTTTTGGTGTTGGAGTATATAAAACAAAATCTCAAAAATATTTAGTTATCTCTAGCTACAGTACTTTAACTTCTGAGCACAAGATTTTGAATGCTAACACTCCAGATGGAACTTTTAAATTATTTCAACCTAGAATAAGAGGTTTGGAGTATAGTATATCTCACTTTGAAAATTCTTTTTATATCGTTTCAAATAGTGATAATGCACAAAATTTTAAGTTGTCAAAAACTTCAGAAAAAGATACAGAAATAATTAATTGGATTGATGTTATTCCTCATAGAGAAAATGTATTACTAGAAGGTATCGATATATTTAAAGATTTTTTAGTAATCTCTGAAAGAGAAAATGGTTTAAATAAAATTAAAATTTCCAAATGGGATAATTCTTCCAGCTATTATCTCCCATTTAATAGTGAAACTTATACAGCCTATACAACAACAAATATTGATTTTGACACTTCAAAACTTCGATATAGTTACCAATCTTTAACAACTCCTTCTTCTGTTATTGAGTTTGATATGCTTACTAAAGAAAAAAATATTTTAAAGGAACAAGAAGTTTTAAATGTTAATTTTAAGAAAGAAAATTATATTTCAAAAAGATTATGGGCTACTGCATCTGATGGTACAAAAATACCAATATCGTTAGTCTATCATAAAGACACAAAAATAAACTCTAATACACCACTATTACAATATGCTTATGGTTCTTATGGATCTACGATAGATCCTTATTTTTCAACAGTTAGATTAAGCCTGTTAGATAGAGGGTTTATTTATGCTATTTCACATATTAGAGGTGGAGAATACATGGGGCGTCAATGGTATGAGAATGGTAAATTATTAAAAAAGAAAAACTCATTTTCAGATTTTATTGATAGTTCCAAGTATTTAATTGAAAACAACTACACTAGCCCTAAACATTTGTATGCAATGGGTGGGAGCGCAGGAGGATTGTTGATGGGAGCAGTCATAAATATGTCTCCAGATCTTTATAATGGAGTTGTTGCTCAGGTTCCTTTTGTTGATGTAGTTACGACCATGTTAGATGAAGATATTCCATTAACAACTGGTGAGTACGACGAGTGGGGTAACCCTAATGATGAAGATTATTATAAATACATGTTATCTTACTCTCCTTATGACAACATAACAAATAAAAACTATCCTAATCTATTAGTTACTACTGGCCTCTATGATTCACAAGTACAATATTGGGAGCCGGCAAAATGGGTAGCACGTTTAAGAAATTTATCAAAAAACAATTCCAAGTTATATTTAAATACTAATATGGATGCTGGGCATGGGGGATCTTCAGGTCGTTTTGAATCATTAAAAGAGATAGCTTCCATTTATGCCTTTATATTCGATCTTGAATCCATTAGTAAATAATTGCATTTTTATTATATTTGCAGTTCGGATTGCCAAACCCGAATAATTGGTTGTTAGTTTTTCAATTAGAAATACTTTCAACCTTTTATTATTTATTGTAAGGTCTTTATAGCCGCTTCTGCACATCTTTCTCCGTCCATTGCTGCAGATACTATTCCACCTGCGTAACCACCACCTTCTCCACAAGGAAATAGTCCTTTAATACGAATATGCTCTAAATTTATCTTTCTTGGAATATTAATTGGTGATGAAGTCCTAGATTCTACTCCAATAATATTAGCTTGTTCTGTATAATAACCATTCATTTTTTTACCAAAGGATTTAAATCCTTTTCTCAATCTACTTCCTATTATTCTAGGTAACAAAGAATGAAGCGGTGCTGATTTTAAACCTGGTTGATAAGAGCAATCATTTAAATTTGATGACAACTTACCTTCAACAAAATCAGTTAATCGTTGAGCTGGTGCAGTTTGAGTTCTTCCACCTGCGTAATATGAAATTTTTTCTAAATCTTTTTGAAATTCTAAACCTCTTAAAGGACCATATTCTTCATACTTTTTAAAATCTTTATCAATATCTAATTCAACTACAATACCAGAATTTGCAAATTTATTATTTCTTCTAGATGGTGACATTCCATTTACAACGACTTCTCCAGAATCTGTTGCAGCAGGGACAATAAAACCTCCAGGACACATACAGAAGGAATACACTCCTCTTTCGTTCACTTGCTTTACTAAGCTGTAAGCAGCTGCAGGTAACAATTTATCTCTTTCACCATTACAGTTATACTGAATTTGATCAATAATTTGTTGAGGATGTTCCACTCTAACTCCCATTGCAAAAGACTTTGCTTTTATTGATATATTTTTTTTATGAAGTAAATTATAAATATCCCTTGCTGAATGTCCAGTTGCTAAGATTACACAATCTACATTTAATTCTTCATTATTTTCTAATCGAATAGCTTTTAACTTGTTATTAGAAATAACAAAATCTATAACTCGAGAATTAAAATTAATTTCACCACCAAATTTTATAATTGTTTCTCTAATCTTTTGAATTATTTTAGGTAATTTATTGGTTCCTATATGAGGATGGGCATCAATTAAAATTTGTTCTGTTGCACCATGGTAAACTAAACTTTCAAAAATCCTTCTAACATCTCCTCTTTTTAAAGAACGAGTATATAATTTACCGTCTGAATATGTTCCTGCACCACCCTCTCCAAAACAATAATTAGAGTCTTTATCAACAATATGTTCTTGATTAATAGCACGAATATCTCTTCTTCTATCTTGAACATTTTTTCCTCGCTCCAGAACAATTGGTTTATAACCTAGCTCCAAACATCTTAATGCCGCATACATCCCTGCTGGCCCAAAACCTATAATATGAACTTCTTTAGATTTTGAAACGTCTTTATATTCAAATTTGTAGTTCTGTTTTTCAGTAATTGATTCATTTATATAGACAGCTACCTTGTAATTGAAAATCGTTTCTTTTTTACGAGCATCGATAGACTTACGTAATACTTTGATTGCTGATATTTCCTCAATATCAATATCGAGTTTTTTCGAAGCTTTATATGTGAGAATATCTTCTTTTTTTTCTTCAATAAGATTTATTCTTAACTGAATTTCTTTTATCATAGTGTAAAAGTATGGAAATTATATAGATACCTTCGATATTAAAATTTAGATGATTATTTATTGATAAAATTTCTTTTTTTTCATTAATTTCAAAGACTAATTATAATATATTTTTAATGAAAAACTTAAAACTTTATTTTGTTTCTCTAATGATCTTTTTCTCATATTTTTCAACTATGGGTCAAGGTAAAGAAGATGACAAACAAAAATCCCCAATTGATACAGCATTAAATGGGTTTCAGTTCAGAAGTATAGGACCAGCATTTATGTCTGGTAGAATTTCTGATATTGCAATCGATCCTAATAACGAAAACATATGGTATGTAGCTGTTTCATCTGGAGGTACATGGAAAACAGAAAATGCCGGAACTACATGGCAACCATTAACAGATAATCAGCCTTTTTTTGCTACAGGTTGCATAACTATAGATCCTAATAATTCTGCATCTATATGGCTTGGAACAGGAGAAAATGTTGGAGGTAGACATATAGGAATAGGACATGGTATTTATCACAGTTTAGATGGAGGTAAATCATGGAAAGACATGGGTCTTAAAAAATCAGAACATCTTTCTAAAATAATAATTCATCCAGACAATTCTGATATAATTTGGGTTGCATCTCAAGGTCCATTATGGAGTTCTGGCGGTGAAAGAGGTTTATTTAAATCTACAGATGGAGGTAAAACTTGGAAGAATAATTTAGAAATTAATGAGTGGACTGGCGTTACCGATCTAGTTATTGATCCGACTAATCCAGATATCCTTTATGCTGCTAGCTGGCAAAGACATCGTAATGTTGCAGGACTAATTGACGGTGGCCCAGGTACTGCACTTTACAAAAGTACAGATGGTGGAGACAATTGGTTTAAAATTAACAAAGGATTACCTAGATCAAATATGGGTAAAATAGGTTTAGCTATTTCTCCTATAAACCCCACAGTTTTATATGCTGCAATTGAACTTGATAGACGTCAAGGGGCTGTATATCGCACATCAAATAGTGGAGGTAGTTGGAGTAAGATGTCTAATACTGTTTCAGGTGGAACAGGACCTCATTACTACCAGGAATTAGTAGCTTCTCCTCATGAATTTGATAAAATATATCTAATGAATGTTCGAGTTTTAGTTTCTGATGACGGTGGTAAAAATTTCTATCAAATGAAAGAGTCTCAAAAACATTCTGATAATCATTCATTAACATTTAAAGAAAATGATCCTAATTACATGTTAATTGGAACTGATGGTGGTATTTATGAATCTTTTGATAATTCTAAAAATTGGAAGTATGTTTCCAATTTACCTTTGACTCAATTTTACAAATTAGCAGTTGATGATGCTGAGCCATTTTACAATATTTATGGTGGAACTCAGGATAACAATACTCAAGGGGGGCCTTCTAGAACTTTCAAAAGAAACGGAATTAGTAATGATGATTGGTATGTTGTTTTAGGTGGTGATGGACATCAACCAGCAACAGAACCTGGTAATCCGGACATTATGTATGCTCAATCTCAACAAGGTTATATTAATCGAATTGATAGAACAACAGGTGAGGCAGTAAATATCAGACCTCATGAAGGAATAGATGAACCATACGAAAGGTTTAATTGGGATGCTCCAATTCTTGTTAGTCAACATGACCCTAAACGACTTTATTTTGGTACTCAAAGAGTTTGGAGATCTGAAAATAGAGGAGATAGTTGGTTTACTATTTCAACTGATTTAACAAAAAATGAAGAAAGACTTAGTTTGCCAATTATGGGTAGAGTTCAAAGTTTTGACAATGCATTAGATGTTTATGCAATGTCAACCTACAATACCATAACATCTTTATCAGAATCTAAAACTAACGAAAATGTTCTTTATGCTGGAACAGATGACGGTATTATCCAATATACAAGAGATGGAGGTGATAACTGGACAAAAATGACTGTCGATGAATTACCTGACGTTCCAGCTTCTGCATTTGTCAATGATATTAAAGTAGATTTACATGACGAAAATGTTGCATATGTGGCGTTGGATAACCACAAGTTTGGTGATTACAGTCCCTATTTATACAAAACTACAAACGGAGGAAAAAAATGGAAGTCAATAGTTAATGGTATTCCAGATGGCACTTTAGTATGGCGTTTGGTTCAAGATCATGTAAACCCTAATTTACTATTCTTAGGTACTGAATATGGTGTTTATGTTAGTTTAAATCAAGGTGATAAATGGCATAAATTTTCGAATGGTTTACCTACTATCTCTATTAGAGATTTAGCTATTCAAAAACGTGAAAATGATTTAGTCTTAGCTACTTTTGGAAGAAGTTTTTATGTGTTAGATGATTATAGTCCTTTAAGAGAAATGACAGAAGATAATCTTAATAAAGAGGCATTTTTATTTTCAACAAGAAAAGCATTACAATATAATCAAATAATGGGTGGTTCAGGTAGTTCAGGAGGGTCTACTTATGTAGCTAAAAACCCTAATTATGGAGCCACTATAACCTATCATTTATCAGAAACCCCTCATGTTTCAATCAGGGATAAGCGTCAAAAAATGGAAAGAAAATTAAAAAACTCTGACATTCCATTTCCTGGTTGGGAAGCATTAGATAAAGAAATTGTTGAACCTAAATCTGAAGCTATTTTAATGATTACAGATAATGCTGGTAATATTGTAGATCAGATTTCTGGGCCGCTTAAAAAAGGAACTCATAGAGTAACATGGAATCTAAGAACTTCTAAAGCGACAACAGTTAATGTTACTTCAGGTTCTGCAAATCGTCAAAGATGGGGTGGATCTAGAGGAATTATGACTAATGTTAATCCTGGCACTTATTCTGCAACACTTTTTAAAAGAGTGGGTGGTGATTTAACAAAATTATCTGATCCAGTTTCAATTACAGTAGAACGTATTAGAGAAAATATTCTTAAAAACCCTAATGCTGATAAACACGAACAATATAATACTGACTTAGCTGAATTAACAACATCAATTAATAAATCATCTCATGTTTTTACGAAAGCAATGTCACGTGTTGCTACTTATGAGAGAAATTTAAATCAAGTTAAAACAAATAAAGAAGAGCTTACTAAAGCAGTTTATCTATTAAGAGATAAAATGAATGTCTTGGATAGAGAATTTTCGGGAAGTGCTGCAAAAGCTGAAATTGGTGAAAAAGACAGACTGAACATAATGGACAGGCTAATGAAAGCTAGGGGAGGTTGGTATCCAAATTCATATGGACCTACAGAATTACACATGCAAAGTTTTGAAATAGCTAAGCAAATGTATGAAAGATCAAAACCTAAAATTGATAGTTTTGTTGAACAAGTGAGAGAGTTAGGAAAGTTACTTGAAGATGCGGGTGGTCCAATATATTTAGATTAGACTATTTAATTTTTTTTGTTTAAAGAAGTATCGCTTCAAATTTTACATATTTTTCTTCAAACTTATTAATTTTAATTAGCTAGTCTTTGTAATTTTATTAAATATTCATTTTTATGCGGTTGTAATTTAAAATCCTTTAAAAAATGATTATATAAATTATAAACTAACTAAATATTCTAAACTATGAAAATCATTTTCCGTATAATTATTTTATCGGTTTTAACTCCTTTAATTGCTTTTTCACAATCCAACTTAGTTACAGGAACTGTCAACGATGAGTCTGGATTACCTCTTCCAGGGGTAACTGTTCAGGTAAAAGATTCAGATAATCTTGGTGCTGTAACTAACTTTGATGGTGTTTTTACAATAGCTATACCATCGGGTGCAAATCAATCACTAGTTTTATCCTATGTCGGATATGCAACTGAAGAAGTAGATGTCTCTGAACAATCAACATTTTCGTTAAATATGCAAGTTGATACTGACGAACTTGAAGAAGTAGTTGTTATTGGATATGGAACTGTTTTAAAGAAAGATATCTCAGGTTCTATATCATCAGTTTCAGTTAATGATGAGGTGGCAACCCAATCAAATTCTGTGGATCAACTTTTACAAGGTCGAGCATCAGGAGTACAAGTTATACAAAACAGTGCTGCTCCAGGTTCTGGAATTAGTGTTAAAATTAGAGGTACTAATAGTTTGAGAGGAAATAATGAACCTCTATATGTAATAGATGGTATTATTATTTCTTCTGCAGGTGAAGATGTTCTCCCAGTAGGTACAGGTAATACTGGCCAACAGACTCAAAATGGTTTAAATGGTATTAATCCACGTGATATAGAAAGTATTCAAGTTCTTAAAGATGCATCAGCAACTGCTATATATGGATCAAGAGGTGCTAATGGAGTTGTTTTAATTACTACTAAAAAAGGAACTAGTGGGAAAGCTAAAATAAGTGCTTTTCTTACAAATTCAGTTAGATCAGCAACTAATAAAATTGATGTATTGGATGCATTTGGTTTTGCAGAGTATATAAATGAATTAGATGGAATAAATGGTTTTCTACCTAGATACTCTTTCTCAGGCGATAGTATTTTTATAGGACGAGAAGGACAAGGACCCGTAAGACCTACCGATTTATACAACTGGCAAGATGAAATTTATGGAGATGGTTTTAGTCAGAAATTTGGAGCCTCCGCATCTGGTGGTGGAGAAAATGGTAATTATTACATTTCTGCAGGTTTTGATAATCAGCAAGGTGTCGTTAGAACTTCTACATTTAAAAGCAGTGATATTAGAATTAATTTAAACCAAAATCTTAACGAAAATCTAAAATTACAAGCACGTATTAGTGGTTTTATGAATAGTGGAAACTTCGCTGAAGGTGGAGATTTATTGGGGGGAGCTAATACAAGTTTTGTAAGAAACGTAATTTCATATAGACCAATTATCGACCATGATTTAGACGATGTTTATTCAGAAGGTAATTTTACTACGAATCCATTTGCTTGGCAAAAAGACTTTTCTGATATTTCTAAAGAAGTACGTTTTATAGGTTCTGTAGGTCTTACTTACAAGCTTCCAGTTAAGGGATTAAGCTATGAAATTAAATATGGAGGTAATATTAGAACAAAGGATAGAAGACGATTTTATGGACTCAGTACTTTCCAAGGTTTAAACTCCAATGGAACATTACAAATAAGTACTATAAACGCTAAAACACATCAGTTCAATAATATAGTTAGATTCAATAGAAAGTTTAACAGAAGACATAGAGTTAATGCAATGGTTGGTTTAACTTATGATGTTAGAGATGTAGAAAATAGTATTTATGCTGTTGAAGATTTTCTTACTATGCAATTTACAACCAATCAACCAGCTTATGGAAATGTTGTAACTAGACCATTAACATATGTAAAAGCTGATCAGCAGATATTTTCTATGTTAGGTCGTGTTAATTACACCTTTGATAATAAGTATATTTTAACAGCAACTGTTAGACGTGATGGAGTTTCAAAGTTTGCCGATAACAATCAATATGGTGTATTCCCGTCTATAGCTTTTGCTTGGAATGCTGGAAATGAAAGGTTTATTCAGAATTTAGATATTTTTGAAAGTTTAAAATTTAGAGCAGGATGGGGACAAATAGGTAATCATGGTATTGGTCCTTATGGATCTTTATCTAATTATGGAGTATCTAATCTGTACGGAAATGCAGACGGAGGTACAAATGTTCCAATAGCACTACAAAACTTATCTAATCCAGATTTAACATGGGAAACAACTGAACAATCAAATTTTGGTGTGGACTTTACTACATTAAATGGAGTTGTTTCGGGAAATATTGATGTTTATGACAAAATGACTAAAGATTTGTTGCAAAACTCTGAAATCCCTCCTTCATCTGGATTTACACGTATTTTGGTAAATAAAGGAAATATAACGAACAAAGGAGTTGAACTAGCACTCAATATTACACCTATATCAACAGATGATGTTGAACTTAGTTTTGGTGGAAATATTTCATTTAATAAGACTCAAATTGTAAATCTAGAATCACAACCTTTACTAGGCTTTTATGAAAACGGTGTTTTAACCGATAGAAGATTCTATTTTGGAAATTCAATTAGTAGAGGCCAATATTTCAGATATCCTGCGAACGTATTTGTTGAAGGAGAAGAGTCTAGTCTTTTTTACGGATTTGAGACTGATGGAATATACCAAACAGAGGATACTGATCTCGTTGAAGGTGCTGTCGCTGGAGATGTTAGAAGAGTTGATCAATTGACCGAAGATACAGATGGAGATGGTATTTTAGATTCTGGAGATGGAATAATCGATGAAAAGGATAGAACATTTATTGGAAATCCAAATCCTGATTATGTGTATGGATTCAATTTTAATTTAAGATATAAAGGATGGAATATAAGTGCTTTATTTAATGGAGTTTACGGAAATGATATAGCCAATGGAATGTTATTACAACTAGATAATGCAGAGGGTAGAGAATTTGCTAATATTATGCCTCGTGCCTATTATAACGCTTGGAGACCAGATAGTCCGTCTAATACACATCCAAGAATTGGATACAGTACTGAGGGACAAATAGCTATAACCGATCGAATAATTGAAGACGGAAGTTATTTAAGATTAAATAATTTGACTATTGGATATGATATTCCAGTAAGTGAAAATAAATTTATAAATAACTTAAATGTTTACATAGCTGGTCAAAATTTATTTACCTGGACTAATTACAGTGGTTATGATCCTGAAGTTTCTACATTCTTATACACAGGTTTGATCAATGGAGTTGATTGGAATAGCGGTATTAATGCTAGAAATTTTTTGATGGGTGTTAACATTAAATTTTAAATTAGAAATTAGAAATAAAATAAAATAAAAAGTACAAGTATTAAAAATTAAAAATTA
>ERZ891134.2075-NODE-2075-length-12398-cov-6.812363_pt1 | contig 12398 bp, 11 predicted proteins | sample MGYA00520888_ERZ891134 | MGnify/ENA primary metagenome ERZ891134 (study PRJEB32303, sample SAMEA104408692) | aquatic metagenome | biome: Brackish water; feature: Coastal; material: water | place: Baltic Sea | collected 2014-10-23 | depth 10 m ... | reverse complement strand
TCTCGCGAGTGATGCGGTTGTCCTTGATGTACCCACTGGTGCTGACCAAGACCGCCGCGCTGAAAGCAGCGTTCGCTGAACGCCTGATCGCTTCTTCTTTCAAACGCTGCGAACTCAGTGGGTCGTAGTAGGCCATCATCGAGCGGGACCGAAGCCTGCTGGTGAGGTCGGTGACCATCACCCCGCGCATGCCGTCCCGCAACGTCGCGTTGATTTCCTGATACCCGGGGATCCGGCGGGTGCCCTGCGGGAGAAGTGGAGCGCGCACCTTGAGCTGCTCAACTTTGCCGAAGCGTTCGGCCTCGGTGGTTGCGGTTGGGCATGCACCCGGAGCGCTGGTCTGCAATCCCACGAGTGCGCTCTCACCTGGTTCCACTTGGAAGACCAGGGTTTCGACCTTGTCCGGTCTGGCCGCGCTGTTGGCCAAGAACCACCGCTGGTTGCCTCGTACTACCCCCGGCCCGTCCTTGCCATCCCCATCCCAATCCCCAGCGATCGGTGTATCCCCGGGCTGACCGAACGAGAAAGTCCGCGTGCCCTCACCGCTGCGCCGCGGAACTATCCAGGTGGATCCGCGGACCACTCCGGGTTCGTCGATCCCATCGCCATTCCAATCGCCCACCACTGGGATGTCTCCGCGTTCGCCGAATTGGTAGGTCTCCTGCTTTCCCGTGGAGTCTCGCCAATTCCAAATGCCGTCCCGGAAGGTCGCGATATCCGCCTTGCCGTCGTCGTCGCGGTTTCCCGTCAGCGGGATATCACCGGTGGAGCCGAGTGAGGCGAACCCCTCCCATGACGAACGACCAACCGCCGCATTGGTGATGAGCCACTGTCCAGCGGTGAAGACACCGGGGGTTGCCACGCCGTCGCCGTTCCAATCGGCAAGCAACGGCATTCCCTCGCTGATCGGCATCTTGACCCGGGTCCGGGAGTTCCCCGAGACACCCGGGCTCAGCGTGATCCACAACCCGTTCACGGCCGAGCCGACCGCAGGGATGGATCGCGGCTGGGCCACCCCGATCTCGGCGGAACTCGGGGTGGGCAGGGTAGGTAACTTCGGGGCCTTGTTGATGCGCTCGGGAGCAGCAGTGCTCTGGGGAACTAGCAGGGCGAGGCTTACTGCCACCACCATCAATGCAACCCCTGCTCGGCGGGCCGGCGAACGGGGCACGAAATCACTCACTTACCTAGGGTTGCGGCAGAGCGCCCATGGTAAGCAGCCGGCCCCCGGTATTTGGTGGCGACGCAGCGGTGTAATACCCTAGGGGGTATGAAAACCACTGTTCGTCGTACCGGCCTCGCCGCACTAGGCGCAGCAGCCCTTGCCCTCACCGTTTCCCTCTCGGGCTGCTCCTCCGATTCTGATTCCGCGAGCGATGCCGCCGCCAACAGTGAAACCTCGGAAGTTCAAGACCCCAGCGCGGCGGTCGAGGCTCCCGAATCCCCCGTGCGCGTCGGCGTCCCGGAATTCGCCGAGGTCATCACCGATCCGAGCGTCACGATCGTTGACGTGCGCACCCCGCAAGAGTTCTCCGAGGGTCACATCGACGGTGCTGTGAACATCCCCGTGGAATTACCAGACTTCATCGACCGAGTCTCTGAACTAGATCCGAGTGGCACGTACGCGGTCTACTGCCGCAGCGGAAATCGCTCCCAGGCGGCTGTTGCAGGGATGACCGATGTCGGGATTAACGGCATCTACGAACTGGAAAGCGGCACCAACGGCTGGGCGTCTGAAGGCCAACCTCTCGTTCAATAGTTACCCTCGCAAGGTGAACTTCCCTCGCCTGTCCCGATCTGCAGTTACCGGAGCGCTCGTCGCAGTGCTCGCGCTTTCGACGCTTCCTGCTTCCATCGCGACGGCCAACACCCTGCCCGTTCCGGAAGGACGAATCGGTGATGCCAAACAGGTCATCGTCGTCACCGCACCTTCATGGAAGGCCACCGAAGGAACGCTGGCCACATACGAGAAACGCGGTGGTCAATGGCGGGTGGTGAAGCCAGAGATGCGCACGCAACTCGGCTATGGCGGCATGGTGCGTGGCGATAGGCGCCGTCAAGGCACCGGCACCACACCAACCGGCGTCTACGAAGTTCTTAACGGCTTCGGTCGCAAGGCAAACCCAGGCACTGAACTCGACTACATACGGGTTGATCGCAACGATGCCTGGACATACAACCCGAAGGTTCCCAGTACTTACAACGTCTTCCAGGATGCGGATAGATCCTGGAAGTCCTATGGCGGCTACGTGGAGGACCTGTGGGACATGGGTTACCAGTACGACTACGTAGCAGTGTTGGACTACAACCTTCCCGAGGGCCCAATCCGCACTGGTGCCAACGGCGTGCGACGCTCCAGCAATCCACCTGATACCGGTCGAGGAGGCGGCATCTTCTTGCACGTTGACAACGGCAATAAAACCGCCGGCTGCATCGCCGTAAAGAAAAAGCAGATGCGCGAGATCATGCAGTGGCTCGATCCGGACCGTGATCCGGTGATGGTGATCCGAGTCGATTAGAAAGTAATGATGTCTCGCAAAGCCGGGAACTCCTGACGCCACGTGGCCACGGCTCCCGGATCGATCGTGGCGTGCAGCGTTGTCTCTTCAGCTCCAGCTCGCGATACAACGCCGCCAATCGGATCCACAACTGCGCTGTGGCCACCAAGGGTCACACCTTTTTGCGTTCCAACTTGGTTACACGCGATAACCCAGGCCTGGTCTTCGATCGCCCGCGCTTGCACCAGGACATCCCACGCCTCGATCCGCTTAGTTGGCCAACCGGAGGTAATGAGGAAGGCTTGCGCACCCCGTTCGGCAAGTACCCGGAACTGCTCGGGGAAACGGGTGTCGTAACAGGTGGCCAATCCGGTCGGACCTAGTGGCGTGTCCACAACAACGAGTTCCTCGCCAGCGGACATCAACTCGGCTTCTCCGCCGTAGCCGAACACGTGGATCTTGCGATATGTGGCGACCACATCGCCGGTGGGATCGAACAGCACACTCGTGTTGAAGTGACGTCCATCGTCCGTCACCTCAGCGAAGGACCCTCCATGCAGCCAGACTGCGTGCTTGGTCGCTATGGCCGACATACGCGAGACAAGAGCACAGTCGAAAGGTTGTGCATGTTCGCGTGCGCAATCCAGGTCGAAGGCCGCAGTGCTCCACAGCTCTGGGAGCATCACCAAGTCTGCTTGCCCGCAGGCCCGATCCGTCTCAGCCAGTACCCGGTCAATCCTGGCTTCAAAGCCTTCATCGGAACTGCAGTCGGCCTGCACCAGCGCCACCTGCACTCCTGTCACCCTCCCCACGCTACCCGCGAACGGGCAGTTTTAGACCCCCGAACGGACAGTCTTTAGCCCCCGAACGGACAGTTCTGGATCGCCGAATAGGAAATGCGGCCAATTCGGTACGCGAATACCACCAGCGCCCTAGCCTGATGTCGTGTCTCACAGCGAACTCCACGAGCAACTTGGCAACTGGACTCAGGCGATCAGTAATTTTCGTTCGCTCATAGAGTCCGAGACCGATTGGTCACTACCGACGACGTGTCCGGGTTGGACAATCACCGATCTTGTTTCGCACACCATCGACCTGGAATCAATGCTCGCTGGCGATCCGCGGCCGGAGCACACGCCAGATTGGTCTGCGTTACCGCACGTGCAATCCGACTTCGGACGAATGACAGAGATTGGCGTTGACTACCGGCGCGGGGGTAGCCGAAGAGAACTACTCGACGAACTCTCCGACGCGCATTCTCGGGCTCGTGCACGTCTAGAGACACTCGGACCCGATGCATCAATTCCGTGGTTACGGGGTGATACGCCGATTCCACTGCTGCTCAGCATGCGGACGTTCGACATCTGGGTGCACGAACAGGACATCCGCATCGCCACGGGAAATAGTGGCAACCTGACTGGTTCCGGCTCAACAGATGCCATGCGATACCTCACCGCAGGTTTGCCAAAGGTATGGGGTAAAGGAGTCGGCGCTCCTGCCGGCTCGGTGCTACACGTGAGGATCACCGAGCCCGGTCTGGTCGGTGACTTTCTTGTTCGCGTCAATGACGACGGCAAGGCTTCTTTTGTCAAGGAATCAAGTGAAGCCGATGTGACCGTGACTGTGCCGTGGCTCTCGTTCGTCGTTCTTGCCAGCGGTCGCACGACGGGTCCGGAATTCGCGGAGTCCGTCGTTGTTACCGGAAATCAGGAGTTAGGCGCTCTATTGATTGATCGAATGGCTGTTACGCCCTAACTAACTGCCCGTTCAGGGTCCGGAGATTGCCCATTCGGCATACTGATGGGGTGGACCACATCCGAGTGTTCTTGCTGGACGATCACGAACTCGTGCGGCGCGGACTAGTCGATCTGTTGGGTGTTGAAGCCGACATCGAGGTTGTCGGTGAAGCAAGTTCCGTCGCCGAAGCGCTGACCCGGATCCCCGCCACCAAACCCGACGTAGCTGTGCTCGACGTTCGCCTGCCCGATGGCAGCGGTGTGGAGGTCTGCCGCGACATCCGCTCGGACATGCCGGACGTGAAGTGCTTGATGCTCACCTCCTTCTCCGACGACGAAGCATTGTTCGACGCGATCATGGCCGGCGCCAGCGGGTATGTGCTGAAGGAAATTCGCGGCAACGATCTCGTCGATGCCATCCGACAAGTGGCTGCGGGAAAGAGCCTGCTCGATCCATCGCTCACCCAGAAGGTGCTTGAGCGATTGCGGCGCGGTAACGAAGAAGACGAACGCCTTGCCGCCTTGTCCGAGCAGGAGCGGAAGATCCTGCTGTTGATCGGTGAAGGCCTGACCAATCGACAGATCGGAACGGAACTGCACCTCGCGGAGAAGACGGTCAAGAACTACGTCTCTAGTTTGCTCGCCAAACTAGGTATGGAACGACGCACCCAAGCCGCGGCATTCGTTGCCCGGATGGAATCGGAAAAGGGCCACTAGCTGGCACTTAGGCGGGGGCCCGCCATACGACGCGGGTTCCACCGGCTGCCGAAATCCGCTCAGCAACACAATCCCCACCCAATTCCTGGGCGCGCGCGGCGATATTCGCCATACCCGACTGGCGCAGGGTGCTCTCATCGGGCAGGCCGATGCCATCGTCGCTAGCCGTCAAGACGACGTCATCTCCATCGATGGTCACGGCGACCTCGACCGACGAGGCCTCCGCATGCTTCGCAGCGTTCGTCAAGACCTCCCGCAAAGCAGCGAGTAGTTGCTCGCTGGTGTTATCCGAAACCGCACTGTCCACCGGCCCGACGAAACGAACAGCGGGTTCGAAGCCAAGCGATGCTGCGGACTGCGCTGTCTCACGCATCACGCGTCCGCGGAAGGTGGAGTTCGGCCCCTCGACTGGTTCATGCAACTCGAAGATCGTCTGCCTAATCTCCTTGATCGTCTCGTCGAGCTCGTCCACAGCGCGCGTGATCCGGTCAATCGCCTGATCGGAGACTCCCGGCAAACGGCTGGCACCTTGCAGTGACATGCCCGTTGCAAAAAGCCGCTGGATAACGAGATCGTGCAGATCACGGGCGATTCGATCACGATCCTGATAGACAGCCACTCGCCGCTGGCTCCGTTGCGCCTCGGCGAGAACGAGTGTGACCGCCGCCTGCGAGGCAAACGGCTCCGCAAGTTCGAGGAGTTCACGGGGATGCGAGGTGTGCATGTCGATGGGCGTTTCAACCAAACGAATGGTGGTGAGCACACCCAGGATGCGATCGCCAGTGCGCAGCGGCACCGCAATAGCTGAACCTACGAGGTCGAGGTCACCGATCGTGCACTGTTCGCAGGATTGCGCGATGCCTTCGCTGAATGCGCGATAGGTGATGGAGTCGGCTGGGACGGTGGATCCGACCAGTTCACTTGACCCGTCAACAATCTCGATCGACAACTCATCGCCGGTAGGTAGGGCAATTGCAGAGATGTCTGCACCCATGAGGGCGCGGGCCTTTTGTGCGACCATCGTCAGTGCTTCTTCTGGGTCGCTACCGTCAAGCACCGCCGTGGCGATCTCCGTCAGGGCTCGCTGCCACGCTTCACGACGACGCGTCTTTTCGAAAAGGCGAGCATTCTCGATCGCGACGGCTGCAGCGGCTGCGAGCGCCATAACGGTTCGCTCGTCCTCACTGGTGAAGGACTTTCCGTCGCGCTTCTCGGTGAGGTACAAATTGCCGAAGACTTCACCTCGAACCCGGACGGGCACACCGAGGAAGGTGTGCATCGGCGGATGGTTCGCCGGGAATCCCACCGTTTTGGGGTGATCGGTGATCTGGTCCAATCGGATCGGCACCGGGTGCTCGGTCAACAATCCAAGGATGCCGCGTCCTTTTGGGAGTTCGCCGATCTCGTCAGCCTTCGTCGGGCTTACGCCCACGTGCACGAAGTCGGCTAGGTTGCCGTTGTCGTCGAGGACGCCAAGCGCTCCGTACTGCGCATCGACAAGATCCGTCGCCGCCTGGACGATCCGGCGGAGGGTCGCTGGTAGTTCCAAGCCCGCCGCAACGGCCACCACGGCCGAGAACAATCCCCGATCGATGTCCTCTCGCACGGTTCCATCATGCACCGCACGCTGATTGCTGACTAGCCGATGTCTTTCCCGTGTACCGGTTAAAGCCCGATCTTTGCCCGAAATCCTTGCGCGACCTCGATCACTCGATCGTTTGCCTCGACCTCGCCGATGCTGATGCGCACTCCTTCTCCAGGGAAGGGGCGGATCGTGATGCCAGCGATCTCGCACGCTGCAGCGAATTCCTCGGTTCGGTCGCCGAGCCGCAGCCAGATGAAGTTCGCGTGGCTCGGGTGGATCTCCCAGCCTTGTTCTACCAAGGCCTGCCACACTCGCTCACGCTCGGCGGATAGTTGTTGAACACGCTCAAACAGTTCGTCTTCGCTTTCTAGTGCCGCCAGTGCAGCCGCTTCCGCAAGGTTCGACACTCCAAACGGCAACGCCGTTTTGCGTATCGCCTCCGCGATTCGGGGAGAAGCAATCGCGAAGCCGACGCGTAAACCCGCCAGGCCATAGGCCTTAGAGAAAGTGCGAATGACGACGACGTTTTCCCGTCCTTGCGCCATCGCCAAACCGTCGGGAACATCGGGATCGACGATGAACTCCCGGTAGGCCTCGTCCAGAACGACGATCACATCCGATGGCACTCGATCCAAGAAGGCGCGCAACTCCGCCTCGCGGACCGCTTCTCCGGTCGGGTTATTGGGGTTGCACACAAATACGACTCGGGTCGTTTCGTCGATCGCCGCAGCCATCGCGTCTAGGTCATGACGTTCGTCGCCAAGGAGGGGTACTTGCACACTGCGGGCACCGGTCATCTGCACCCAGATGGGGTAGGCCTCGAAACTGCGCCATGGGTAGACAACCGTGTCTCCTGGTCCGGCGGCCGCCCACAGCAACTGTCCCACCACGGCGACGCTTCCGGTTCCCAGTGCGATCTGCTCGGGGGCCACATCGAAACGTTCGGCGAGAGCCGTAACCAACCGCCGACTAAACGGATCCGGGTAGCGGTGCACCTCCCGGGCCGCTACCTCGATGGCCTGGCGCACCCGCTCCGGTGGCTCGAAGGGGGTCTCGTTGCTGGAAATCTTGTAGGTGGTGATGTCTGTTCGCTCGACTGGCACCTGGCCGGCTTTGTACGCAGGAAGGGACTCGATTTCCGGACGCAGACGTGGTGAACTCACGGGGCCAGGGTAGGCATCCCCGGCAATTGCGGCTCGTCGCGGTACAAACCTGGCAACCTGCCCCCATGAACCTGCGCGTGAACCTTCGAGCTCAACCGCTCAGAAGGCGATTGCTCGTCGGGTTCGTCGCGATTGCTAGCACGCTTTCCTTGATCGGCGTCATCGTTGGCTTGCAGTACCTGATCACCTACAACGGAGCTCTGCGCATACAAGAGCGACTAACCCCAGCGGCCGAACTCGCCGACAACCTCCTACTCGCCCAAGCATCGGCTTCTGGCGACCTCAGTGATTATGTTCTGACCGACCGGAACCGGGCCCTGCGTGCCCATGAGGATTCGATTGCGGATGCGAATGCGCTTATTCGGCTCCTGGACGTCACGCTCGATGACGACCCATCCCTTGTCGGTCAACTTGCCGGAGTGCGCGCCGCGCAGCAGGTGTGGTTGAACGACGACGCCGCTCCAACACTCGCGCTGATGGAACAAGGCGACCAAAGTGGCGCGGCCAGGGCGACAAATCTGCCCGCAGCATGGGATTCCTACGACGCCATGATCTCTGCGACCGTGGACTTTCGGGAGAGCATCGGGGTCGAGCGTGAGGCCGCTCGCGATCGAGTCGATGCCTTTGCACGCCAACTCGGTTGGTGGCTGTTCTTCCTGGCACTCGTGATACTGGGAATCGCCGGGGCATCCTTTGCGGCACTGAACTCTTGGGTGTTGTTTCCGCTGCGTTCGATCCGACGCGATCTCTCGCGGGCGGCAACCGACACACATACGCATCCCATCGAGGGCACAGGTCCTCCTGAGCTCATCGCCGTTGCGACGGATGCGGAGTTGCTGCGCCGATCCTTGGTCGCGGAGATCGATGAGGCCCGTGCCGCACGCACGGGTTTGGCTCAGGATGCTCCCTTGGTGGCCGAGATGCGTTCGGCATTCGCGCAACGATCCCCTGTGCAGTTGCCTGGTGTTCAGATCGCGGGAACAACTTCATCAGCCGAGGGCGTCTTGGCTGGAGATTGGTGGGATGCGATCGCAGTGAACAATCACCGGTTGGCGTTGGTGGTGGCTGATACGTCCGGGCACGGAACTAGCGCGATCATCACCGCACTGCGAATCAAGGACTTGCTGTACGGCGCTTTGGCAACTGGTCTCGAACCGTCTGAAGCCGCGGACTTGGCTGCAATCTCATGTCACGATGACGACAACTTTGTTACCGCCTTCATCGCCATCGTTGACATCTCCGAAGGGACGATGACGTTCACAAACGCCGGTCATCAACCTGCAGTGATCGTCACCACGGATAAGGAGACTGTGCTGTGTGAGGCAACAGGACCCCTTCTCTCCGGTCTTGGTGGTTCCTGGAGCCAACACACCGTGCCGTTGGATCCCGGCGATTGCCTCATCGCCTTCACCGATGGACTGATCGAAGGACACGGTCCCGACGGATCGGATCTCGCCCCGCGAGACATCTCCTCCATCATCCGCGGCCTGGACGCTCCCGTCCGGCACGACCCCAACGAGGTTCTTGCCCGGGTAATCGCCGGCATCCGGGCGCGGTCAACGACCTGGCAGCGCGACGATGTGACCGCTGTAGCCCTGTCACGACCGGCCCTGGCAATATGACCGAATGCGATTGACACTTCCCCACGCTTACCGCACCTTCGTTGCCCTGCTCACCCTTGCTTTGGTGGCCGGCCTCTCGCTCTCGCTGGCTGGACCGGCTGAGGCGAGGAAGTACAACAGCCTCGTCAACTTCGACAGCCTGCGCGGGCAGATCATCCAGCCGGAAATGTTCGGCCTGCACGTGAAGAACGAGCAGTACGGCGTATGGCCCTCGATTCCGTTCGGCTCCTTGCGCCTATGGGACAACGACGTCGCTTGGTCCCAGATCGAGGTTGCTCCAGGGGTCTATGACTGGACCAACCTCGATAACGCTGTCGCTAACGCGGAGGCCAACGGGGTTACCGACATCATGTTCGTGATCGCTGGAACCCCGCAGTTCTACAGCACTAGCACCTGTGTGGCGCCCGCTTGTTTGCCGACGAACGGTGGCGCCGGCGTTCCAACCGATTTCGGTGCCTACGACCGTTTCGTAGAAGCGGCTGTAACCCGCTACAAGGGGCGTATCACTTCGTATCAACCGTGGAACGAAGGCAACCTGTTGACCTTCTTCGAAGGAACGCCACAGCAAATCGCCGCACTGACCAAGCGCACCTACGACGTCGTGAAGCGAATCGATCCCGCGGCCGACGTGGTTGCCACCAGCGTTGGTACCCGGCTAGGTGCACAAAACAACAAGTTCTACCGCTGGTACCGCCCCTACCTCCGGGCGCTGAAGGCCAGCGGCTGGCCAATTGACGCCTATGCCGTTCACACTTACCCGGCAAGCCTGGGTACTCCTGTAGATCGCGGTGTACTAGCCGAGAAGTTCAACCGGTTGCTCAAACAGGAGAATGCTCCGAAGCTCCCCGTGTGGGATACCGAGAACAACTTCGGTCTCAAGGGTCCCGGGCCGCAAAACCCGGACGTGGATATAGAGGGCGCGCGGGCAGCGAACTGGACCGCGGTCGCGTACCTAGATGCGCTTCGCTTGGGCATCTCGCGGGTGTACATGTACACGTGGGAGCCCTTCAACGATCTCTGGGGAATCCAGTATTACAACGGCACGCAGGGTGCGATGGCCATGGAAACGATGCAGGAATGGATCGTCGGAACCCGCTTCCGCCGATGCGTGACCAACAACAAAGAAACCAAGGTTCGCTGCAACTTCACCGGAACTGATGGCTTGTTCCAGATCGTCTACCCGACGAAGGGGACGAAATCCTTCAAGACGAACAAGCGTTTCACCGAGGTCTGCAACCTGACCGGTTCCTGCCAACCGATCAAGAACCGCAAGGTCCGCGTCTCAGGTCCGGTGCTACTCAAGCGCTAATCTGCTTGGCATGGCCAACGCGCAGCAACTGATCGATCATGCTCGCAGCGTCACCCCCGCTGGTGAGGACGTCCTCGCCGCGGGGGTTTTCGCTGTCCAAGACGACTACGTTTCCACCGCACTCGCCGCCATCGGTGGATCCGCGGTTGCCGACGAACTCTTCGATAACGCAGTAACCGACGGAGTGGGCGCGGCCGCGGGAGTGCGGGCTGCTCGGGAAGCCCACGCAGCCGGACAAGGTGTGAGCTTGCGAATGCTCCTCGCGGTGACACCCACACACATTCGGCTGTACCAACTCGGGGCAACAGGTGAGAACCCCGGCGAGGAACTCATGGCTTTCACTCGCGATTCCTGCGAAGTGGATCTCAGCAAGTTCGGCGCTAGTGAGCACCTCGACCTACGCCAGGGTGACAAGGAAATGAAGTTGACCGGCGGCGTCGGGCTGCTCGCGGCTTACAAGGACGGCAATAGGAGGGTCGTCGCTGAACTGTCGTCTTCATAGGTCGGTAGGCCCGACGGCCTAGGGTCGAAAGACCCACCGAGCAGTCAAAATTTCCTGATATTCCGCAGCCTTACACGTCCTTGACAATCATCGAACTCTGGCAACACATAACCCTGCGATAAAGGAGTTGTCCGCAAACGGACCGCTCCTAAGGAGGGCATCATGAACATCACCACACGACGCACACTGGCCGGATTGGCCGCCGCTGCGATCGCACTTCCCGGCTCACTGCTTGTTGCCACGTCCGTGCAGGCCGACACCGATCCCGCAACAGCGGAGTTGCTGCAGGCAATGGTGGCCGAAGAGAAGGTCGCGCATGACGTCTACGTCACCCTGGGTGACATGTATGACGTCCCCACCTTCGATCGCATCGCGACCAGTGAAGACCGTCATCAAGACGCAGTGCGCACTTTGCTCGATACGTACGACGTCACCGATCCGACAGTCGGTGATCCGGTCGGAGAGTTCGACGATCCGGTATTCCAGGCGATGTACGACGACATGGTGGCCGATGGCAGCCAGTCGCTCGATGCTGCCGCTGCGGTCGGCGTCGCCATCGAGGAACTCGATATCGCCGATCTGCAGGAGGCACTCGACGCCGGTCAACCCGCTGACATCGAGCGCGTCTTCACCAACCTGCTGAACGGATCGCAGCGGCATCTCGCTGCCTTCACCGCGCTGGCCGAGGGCGACGTGAACGCCTCGGGTGAATGCGGTGGAAATGGCACGAGTAACCAGAACAAGCAGGGCAAGAACGGTCAGGGCAAGGGTCAGGGCCAGGGCCGCTGGGCCTAAGTCCTTTAGAACAAGCGAACTCCGGGGTTGGCGTGACCACCCCGGAGTTCGTCATTCCACGAGCGATGCCAGAACTTCGCAGACGTCGTCGTCGATTCGCAAGGACGCGAACTCATCTCCGCGGGTGGGTCCGGCGTTGACGATAGCCACCGGCTTGTCGGTCTTGTGTGCGCGAATAACGAACCGGCGCCCGGAGTAGACAGTGAGCGAGGAGCCGACAACCAGAATCGATCGGGCTTGATCGACCCATTGATAGGCCTGCTCGACACGCTCAGCTGGAACGCTCTCGCCGAAATACACGACGTCGGGCTTGAGATCTCCGCCGCACGCGCGACAGTCGACCATCGTGAAGTTCGCGAGTATCGAATCGTCAAGGTCGACATCACCATCCGGGTTGATGGTGTCGGTGTCCACAACCAAATCCGGGTTTGCTTCAGTCAACCTCCGGTGAACACCGGCACGCGACTCACT